>ENA-OQNL01000131-OQNL01000131.1-human-gut-metagenome-genome-assembly--contig:-NODE-131-length-11451-cov-2.828329_pt1 | contig 11451 bp, 7 predicted proteins | sample MGYA00242631_ERZ504884 | MGnify/ENA primary metagenome ERZ504884 (study PRJEB26092, sample SAMD00036395) | human gut metagenome | host: Homo sapiens | study: EMG produced TPA metagenomics assembly of...
CGCCGAGCTTCAGCAGCTCCTCGGTGGTCTGGTCCACGTCGATCGGACGACGGTTGTAGAGCTTGACCAGCATCTGGTTCTTCTGGTGCAGGCTGGCCTCCACCTTGTCGTGCAGATGGTCGGCGTTGAACAGGTCATGCACGCGGATGCCGACACGGTTGATCTTGTCCGCGTAGGCCGGGCCGATGCCACGGCCGGTGGTGCCGATCTTATGCTTGCCGAGGAAGCGTTCGGTCACCTTGTCGAGTGTGCGGTGGTAGGGCGCGATGATATGTGCGGCCTCGCTCACCTTGAGGTGGGAGCAATCGATGCCGCGGGATTCCAGGCCGTCAATCTCCTCGAAGAGCACTTCCGGGTCCACGACCACGCCGTTGCCGATCACCGGGGTCAGGTTCGGGTTGATAATACCGGAAGGCAGCAGGTGCAGGGCGTACGACTCATCGCCGACCACCACGCTATGGCCCGCGTTGTTGCCGCCGTTGAAGCGCGCGACGTAATCGACCTTGGTGCCGATCAGATCGGTAGCCTTGCCTTTACCCTCGTCGCCCCACTGAGCACCGATAAGAACAATTCCAGGCATGATGCACCTCCGCATTCGCACGATTCCGCCGGAAACAGACTACCTTACACCCTCTACTCTGCGAAGTTTCGTCTCACGCAGGGCGAGGCTGGGGGTGCGACGACCCGGAATGGGTGACGAATTTCTACTCGTACGAGGCGATGCTGTGACCAATCGCACAGCGCACAGGTTGAAGAACGGAGCCTAGAGGGCATGCCTCGCGCGATAATGAAGCCATGACGATCGCAACACCGGAACGCTATGCCGAAATGCTCGAGGCCGCCCGCCGAGGCGGTTACGCCTATCCAGCCATCAACGTAACCAGCTCACAGACACTGAATGCTGCGTTGAAGGGCTTCGCAGACGCCGAGTCCGACGGCATCATCCAGATTTCCGTGGGAGGCGCGGCCTACGTCTCCGGCAGGGGGGTCAATGATCGCGTTACCGGCTCGCTGGCGCTGGCGGCTTTCGCACATGAAGTGGCTGCGAAATACCCGAACATCACCATCGCTCTGCACACCGATCACTGCGCCAAGCAGTATCTGGATGAGTGGGTGCGTCCTCTGCTCGCGCATGAGGCCGATCAGGTGGCACGAGGCCAGGAGCCTACATTCCAGTCGCATATGTGGGATGGCTCCGCCGTGCCGCTCAAGGAAAATCTGGACATCGCCGAGGAACTGCTCGACAAGTCGCAGAAGGCGCACACCGTGCTCGAAATCGAAATCGGCGCGGTCGGCGGTGAGGAAGACGGTCACTCCGCCGAAATCAATGAAAAGCTGTATTCCACTCCGGAAGATGGCCTCGAAGTCGCCCGCCGACTGGGTTTGGGCGAACGTGGCCGGTACATGGCCGCTTTCACATTCGGCAATGTGCATGGTGCCTACAAGCCCGGCGTGGTCAAGCTGCGTCCGTCGCTACTCGGCGACATTCAGGCGCGTGTGGCGCGCGCGGTGGCCGAAGGCGAGTTGCCTAGCGCGGCCGGCATAGTCGATTTCCCCAACGGCAAGCCGTTTGAGCTGGTGTTCCACGGCGGCTCCGGTTCACGCCCGGAAGAAATCGCCGAAGCTGTAAGCTACGGCGTAATCAAGATGAACATCGACACCGATACCCAGTACGCCTTCACCCGTCCAATCGCCGACCACGTGTTCGAGAACTACGACAAGGTGCTGAAGATCGACGGCGAAGTGGGCGAGAAGAAGTTCTACGATCCGCGTTCTTGGGGCCGTAAGGCCGAGGATTCCATGTCCGCCCGCGTGGTCGAGGCTTGCCGGCAGCTGGGTTCCGCGGGCAAAGCGCTCAAATAGCGCGTAGTTTTGCGATCATGCGCGACACTTTCCCGGAAATAATGAAAATCATTGAAAATCAATGGAGCGGACAACGGGAGTCGAACCCGCCTCTAAAGCTTGGGAAGCTTTCATTCTACCGATGAACTATGTCCGCATGCCTTACGGCTGCTGCACCTCACGTGACGAGCATGCTCAGCCAAACGAGGCACGAATAGTTATCCTAGCACGTCACCTGCCGACGCGCGTGGAGTAGGTGGGCGGAGCGATCGGCGTGCCGTTCATTTCGTTGGCCATCTGCATGAGACGCGCTATGCGCTCATCGGTCGGCGGGTGCGTGGAGAACAAGCGCGAGAAGCCGACCGCGGAGAACGGGTTGGCGATCATCATTGCGGAGACGGACTGGGTGCCGGCGGTTTTGCGCATCGGCGTGGTCTGCGCGCCGTAGGAAATCTTGTTCAGTGCGGAAGCCAGGGCCTCGGGATCGCCGGTAAGCAGGCTGCCGTCTTCATCGGCGTCGTACTCGCGGGTGCGGGAGATGGCCATCTGGATCAAAGACGCGGCGATCGGCGCGAGAATCACGCTCAGCAATGCGCCGATCAGGCCGAGGCCACCGGAACTGTCGCGGTCGTCTCGCGAACCGCCGCCGAAATACATCAGCGAATAGCCTAGGTAGGAGATGACGGTGGCCATGGCAGAGGCGATGGCGGAAGTCAGGATGTCGTGGTTGTACACGTGCATAAGTTCGTGGCCCAGCACACCACGCAGTTCACGGGCGTTGAGAATCTGCAGGATGCCTTGGGTACAGCAGACGGCCGCGTGCCGTTCGTTGCGCCCGGTGGCGAAGGCGTTCGGGCTCATGGTGGGGGCGATGTAGATGCGCGGCATCGGCTTGCCGGCCTTGGCGCTCAGTTCACGCACAATCTGGTAGATCTCCGGGGCTTCCTGCTCGCTGACTTCCCGCGCGCCCATGGAGGCGATGGCGAGTTTGTCGGAGAACCAGTACGGTGCCGAACGTGGTAATCAGGCCGATGACGATATAGATGCTCAGGGTTTGCCGACTGCCGCCCGTGGCCCACCAAATCAGCATGATGATGGCCCACATCAGGGCAAACAGCAGCGTTGTTTTCAGGCCGTTGAAATGGCCGTGCACCCGTACTTTGGCATCCATAATGCACACACTAAAATCGCAGGCTGAATGATTGCTGGATATGCGCCACGCGCAATGTCCCATATTCGCCCGGCCCGTCCGGCCCCGAGCCCGGCCGCGTCCGCACGGGGCGCGGCCGGGTGGACGAATGCCGGACGAATGCCGGACGAATGCCGGACGGGCGTGGGCGGGCCGTCAGGCGTGGGCGAGCTCGCGCATCTGGTCGGGCTCGATGACCTTCTTGTGCTCGCGGCCTTCCTTGGCACCCTCGGCGCGCTCGAAAGCGTCGACCTTCTTCCAGCCGGCGAAGTCGATCGGGCGAATGCCGCGCTCGGCCAGCAGTCGGTCGATGGATTCGGGGTCGCGGTCGGCTGCCACACGGCCACCTTCAGCGGCCTTGGCCAGATCCTCGAGCATGTTGGTCACGATGGCGAGCGCATCGGACTTGGTGGAGCCGATCAGGCCCACCGGGCCGCGCTTGGCCCAACCGGTGGCGTACAGGCGGTCGCGCACTTCGCCGCCGTCGGCCTCGGTGGTGATGCGGCCGTCGCCGTTGGCGTTGGCCAGGTGGGCGCCGTGCTCGTCGTAGGCAATGCCGGGGGCTTCGGCGGGCTTGTAACCGATGGCGTGGTAGACGGCCTCGACCGGGTAGTCGGTGAACTCGCCGGTGCGGTGCATCTTGCCGTCGGCACCGGTTTCGGTGCGCTCCACGCGGATGGCCTTGACCTTGCCGTCCTCGCCGAGGATCTACGGTGGGGGCGGAGTTGAAGTGCACGTAGTACTTGCGGTCGGCCGGGTTGCCTTCGAAGTCGACGTCGCCGTCGTCTTCCATGTCTTCGGCCATCTCGCGGATGGCGAACAGCTCCTCGACCATCTGGCGGGTGAGCTTGTCCTTGCCGGCCACCTCGATGGTCTCGTCGTCCAGATCGAAGTCGTCCTCGTTGATGATGAGCTGCACGCCGGGCAGCTTCTCCATCTCGCGCAGTTCCTGCACGCTGAACTTGGCCTGGGCCACGCCACGGCGGATGAACAGGTGGAGCACCTTGGCCTTGTTCTGGCCGATGCCCTCGTACACGTTGTCCGGAATGTCGGTCTTGACCTTGAGGTCGTCGGCGTTGCGCATGAGTTCGCGGGCCACGTCCATGGCCACGTTGCCGCCGCCGATTACGGCGACGTTCTCGGCCGTAAGCGGCCATTCGCGGGCACCGGTGGGGTAGCCGTCATACCATTCGACGAACTTGGCGGCGCCGTACACGCCTTCAAGGTCGGCACCGGGCAGGTTCAGCGGCTTGTCCTTGACCGCGCCGGTGGCGAACAGCACGGCGTCGTAACGGGCCAACAGGTCGTCAAGAGTCACGTCCTTGCCGAATTCCACGTCGCAGTAGAGGTGGATGTTCGGGTTGTCGAGCGTCTTCTCAAGCGCGGAGGCGATGAACTTGATGGACGGGTGGTCCGGGGCCACACCGTAACGCACCAGGCCGAACGGCACCGGCAGCTTCTCGAACAGGTCGATGCGCGCTTCGGTGCCGAGGCCAAGTTCTTCGCCCAGCTTCTTGAGCTGGCGCAGGAAGATATCGGATGAGTAGACGCCGGCCGGGCCAGCGCCGATTACAGCAATGCGGAGTTCAGTATTCACAGATTCAGTCACGCGCTCTAGCCTAACGCAAAGCCTTCCGTTGCAACAGAGGGCGAGTGGTGGGAATTCTGTGTATTAGGCCATAGTTTGTGCGTTTGGGAAACCTACGAGCACTGCTAATGTCAGATTATGGGTTTCCCTATTGGTCAAGTTATTGCCGTTCTCATTCCAAGAAGCATGCAAGGCGGATCAGGCCCTTACTCCGGATACGTTTATGCTGCAAGGCGGTTATCCACGCATTTATGACACGAGAATGCCGCTCAATCTGTTCTTCTCGAACTACATCGACACTTATATCGAACGTGATGTTTCCGAATATCTTGATGTACGCAATTTGGCTGAATTCCGCCGATTCTTGACTCTTTGCGCACTCAGTTCCGGAGCACTCATAAACTACACCAACATCGCCAATGAACTTGGTGTAAGTCCGCGAACCGTAAAGGCATGGATGTCGATTCTGGAATCAAGTTACATCGCATTCCATCTCATACCGTTCTACACGAACGCACGCAAACAGGTGGTCAAAACGCCGAAACTCTATTTTTATGACACTGGCTTGCTGTGTCATCTCTTGGGCATTCGGACGGTCGAAGCACTGGTTGCGCATCCCAAGTTCGGCGATATATTTGAAAACCTCATCATTGCGGAAACCATGAAACAGCATTTGAACGCCAATCAGGAGCCACAATTATTCTTCTACCGCGATGCCAGCAAGGTCGAGGTGGATTTGTTGGATTTCACCGATCCTAACAACCGTATGCTCATAGAAATCAAATCCGGACAAACCTATCATGACCGGTTCGCCCGCCATCTCACTTTAATTGGCAATGTTCTCGGTATACCGTGTGAGCAACAGTACGTAACCAGTCGGGTTGAGCATAGTTATGTCTCACAAGGAATCCGCGTCACCTCCACCCCTCGATTGGCTAGAAGGCCGACGGTAAAGAGCCGCCGCAGAGCAGTAGGAATTCTGTGCAATCAGTGAATCCCTTGAGGCATTAAAGACGTCACCTCCAACGGCTCTTTACGACCTCGATTGCATTCATTAGGTCATTTCTTCGTCCATTAGGTCGGAGGGTGCTGAAGCCATCCCTTGGAACGGCGGGGTTTCAAGGGCCGCTCCGACCAAGGACCGACCTAATAAACGTCAAATCGACCTAATGAATAACTCCGATGCTATTGCTGCTTTCGTGGGTGGGATTTCCGTTTCCGCCACGTCACCAACCGTATCGCCCCGATTATGTTTCGATGCGGTGGACTCGACATACGACCATCCCGGTCAGTCAACTGACCTACAAAAACAGCAGAAGCCTCATATTCTTAATCAGTCCCGATCAATTAGGGCAGTGAGGGCCCAGAGGATGCTCACCACGTCGATGGCCTCCTGGAGGAAGGCACCGACGACGACCGGGATAAGGTTGAACGCGGCGGCAATCATGCCGATGGTGGCAAGCACAAGGCCCGCGATTACGGCTTGAAGCATCACGCGCTTGGTGCGGCGTGCAATGGCGATGGCGCGCGGCACGGCGGCGATATTGTCATTCATAATGACTACCTGAGCGCTTTCGGAAGCGGCGGTGGATGTGCCGTCGGTCATGGCCACACCGATATCGGCAACAGCGAGCACCGGGGCATCATTCACACCGTCACCAACCATCATCGTGACGGTTTTGCCGGCTCCTGTAGCGGCCCTGACTGCGGCTACCTTATCCTCCGGGAACAGTTCGGCGTGAACCTCGTCAATGCCGACTTCGCTGGCAATGATATTGGCGGAAGCCCGCTTGTCACCGGTAAGCATGGCGAGCTCGGTGACGCCCAACTCATGCAGTTTGGCGAGCGCTGCCTTGGCGTTGGCACGCGGTACGTCGCGCAGCACAATGCGCGCGATCAACTGACCATCAACAGACACATACGACGCCATTTCGTCCGGCTGAAGCAGCCCAAATCGTGTGCGCAGGTCATCCTCAGACCGACTGGGAACAGTCCGATCGACCGCCAGGAATCCATCCTCCCCAGCAGCCGCGAAAGACAGCCGGCCAACGCGCACCGCGTGTCCGTTCACCTCGCCGGAAACGCCCTTGCCGGCGTCTTCATTGATGTTCTTGACGACCGGATACTCCCGGCCATGGCCAGGCCAGCTGGCCTCCGGCTCTGGGCACAGGCGCTGGCCATCCTCGAACCGCTGGCGCAGTCGGGCCAGCGCCTCCGCGCCGGCCTTGGCAATGCCTTTGGACAGGATGTGCACCGAGTAGCTTTCCACCGCGCCGGCCATCATCAGCACATGGTCTTCGTTGAGACGGGTTGCAGCGCCGGGCAACATCTCGACGCGCACCACCTGCGGCTGCTTGACGGTGAGCGTACCGGTTTTGTCGAAGAACACCTGCGTGACGCGGCCAAGGTTTTCCAGCACGTCCTGTGCTTTGATAAGCACGCCGGCTGCGGCGAGGCGTCCGGTTCCGGCGATGTATGCCACCGGTGCGGCGATGAGCAGCGGGCAGGGCGTGGCCAGCACCAGCACCTGGGCGAATCGCGTCGGTACCCCGGACACCGCCCATGCGACGCCGGCAATCACCAGCGAGAGCACGGTGAAGGGCACGGCCAAGCGGTCAGCGGTTTTTACCACGGCCGGGCGCGACTCCTGCGCGGAGGCCACGAGCTCGAGGATGCGCTGGTACTGCGAATCGGCGGCCACCTGGGTGGCACGCATGGTCAATGCAGTCGAGCCGTTCACCGCCCCGGACATCACACGGGCGCCGGCGAACACTTCACGCGGCACCGGCTCACCGTTGATATTGCTCAGGTCGAGCGTGGCCGTGCCGGACAGCAGCTCGCCGTCAACCGGCACAGTTTCGCCCGGCAACACCATGAGTACGTCGCCCAGCTGCACCTGCTCGACCGGCACCGTGTCGAAGCGGTGCGCGGCGGCGGCAGCCGATGCCGAGCCCACGCGCCGGAAGCCATCGGACGAATCGCCCTTATCGGCAGCAAACCCACGCCCCACGCCAGGCAGGTTGACGACGTGCGCGGTTTGCGGCGCGGCCTCCATCAGCGCGGTCAGACTGCGCTCGGCCTTGGCTTGAGCGTATTCCTCAATGGCCTCGCCGGACGTGATCATCAGCGTCACCGCCCAACTTGCCCAGTATTCGGCGACGGCCACGGTGGAGAGGATCGCGACCACGGCCAACACATCGACTCCAACCTGCCCATGACGCAAATCGTCAATCATGCCGCGCACAGTGTCAATCACGATAATCAGCACCAATGCGATAACCAGCCACTGGCCGAAGCCCGGATTGCCAAGTACCGGAATCGCCATCGCATTGCCCCACGGACGCCAATCGCCCAGTAAAGCCAGCGGAATTGCGGCGATGACGACGACCGGAAGCATCGGCACAAGCTTGCAGATGTCGAGAATTTTGGTGAAGAATCTGATGAGTGCGCCCATCATTGCTCCTTACGCTCGTATACGGAGTCGATTGCGGTACGGTAAGCGTGGCCCGCGCAATCGGCGCTGCGGTCACGCCTTGTTAACCCACCGGCGGCTTTGCCTGGGGCTTCGCTTTGCTCGGCTCCCGCGCGACCTTCCGATACACGGCGTAAAGAAATGTATTCAGTTTTGTATTGAATTATGCGCTGTGTTCAGGACGTCGCCCGAACTCAGTGCTTGGCCTACCCTATCAACGAGCGTTGCGCGACATGCCGGATATCGAAACTACGTTGGCGGCATGGGTGCGAGGCACAATCGCGCATACGAAAGGCCTGTGGCAGGAGTTTGCTCACTGCCACGGGCCTTTGCTTGTCTGACACGGTGTTCAGCGGTTACCGCTCAACACCGTGTGACGTTGTTGGGTCGGCTTTACCACAGGCCGAACGGGTCGGAGAAGCCGCCGCCGTCACCGGTGCCGCCATCGCTGTTGCCATTGCCATTGCCGTAACCGTTCTGGCCATTGCCGTTCTGGTTGTTCTGGTTATTCTGGCTGTTGCCGTTGGAATCTGAGCTGGACGAACCGTTCACCGACGACTCCTCCTGATCGAGCGTCACGTCCACATCCATGGTCTTGCCGTCGCGCACGATGGTCAGCGTCACCTTGTCTCCCAAAGCCGCGGCACGAACGTAACCAAGCAGCGAGTAGTTGTTGTTCACGGCGTTGCCGTTGAAGGCCACGATGGTGTCGCCCTCCTTGAGGCCGGCCTTGTCGGCCGGGCCGCCGGAGACGACCGCGCTGCCGGTGGCGCTGGACTTGGTGATGGTCGCGCCGCCGCGGGTCACGCCGTCGGCTTCAACCGTGTCGGACTTGATGACCACGCCGAGGGCAACGTGCTTGACCTTGCCGTCCTTGATGATTTCGTCGGCCACACGCTTGACGAGGTTGGACGGGATGGCGAAGCCGATGCCGATGGAGCCGGCGGAGTCGGAGGAGGTGGCGGTGGAGGCGATCGAGGAGTTGATGCCGATCACCTGGCCGGCCGCGTTGAAGGTCGGGCCGCCGGAGTTGCCGGGGTTGATGGCCGCGTCGATCTGGACGGCGTTGGTGACGATCTCGTTGTTGTTATCGTCGGTCACGGTCACCGGGCGGTTCAGGGCGGAGACGATGCCGGTGGTGGCGGTGTCGTCGTAGCCGAGCGGGTTGCCGATGGCCATCACGTTCTCGCCGACGGCGAGCTTGTCGGAATCGGCGAATTTCACGGCCTTGAGGTCGCTCGGCGGGTTGTCGAGCTTGATGACCGCAAGATCGGTGGTGGTGTCGGTGCCGACGAGCGTGGCGGAATACATGTTGCCGTTGGCAAGCGTCACCTGAATCTGCTGGGCGCCGGAGATCACGTGGTTGTTGGTGATGATGTGGCCTTCGGTGTCGATGATGGCGCCGGAGCCCTTGGCGGTGCCGTTGCTCAACGCGGTCTGGATGGAGACCACGGAGCCGGAGACATCGCTGGCGACGGTCTGCCAGTCGGGGGCTTCGCCGCTCTTGGCGGTGGCGGACCCGGAGCCGGACTTATTCGAGCTGACGTTGGACAGCGAATTGCTGGTCGGCAAGGTGATCAGGCCGCTGGTGAGGGCGCCGTAACCGAGGCCCAGGCAGAGGGCCGCAGCCAGAACGGCGGCGACCACGGCGATGAGGATGTTGCTCGCCGTCTTGGACATGCCCTGCTTGGCGGGGCCGGGCTGACCGGGCTGTCCCGGCTGGGTCGGACCTTGACCGTTCGGCGTACCGGTACCGGGAGTGCCGAAACCGAACAGACCGCCCTGCTGGGGCTGCTGGCCATTCTGGCCATTCTGACCGGACTGGCTGGCAAACGGGTTGCCGTTGTTCTGCTGCGGCTGCGTGGGCGGATTGAACGGATTGCCGTTGCCCTGCGGCTGCGGGTTATTGGTGTAGCAGGGATTGCGGTTGCCCTGCTGGCCCTGTAGGGTTTGCTGTGCAGGCTGACCGAACGGGAATTGCTGCGTGGGCTGGGCATTGCTGCCGGCCTGGCCGCCCTGCTGGCCCTGTGCCTGAGTCGGGGTCGGACCATAAGCGCCATATTCCGGGGCCGGACGATACAGCGGAGTTGTGGCCGAGGTCTGGCCTGCGGCCGGTGCTGCCGGAGAAGCCGGCGAGGAGGAGACCACCGTGCTCTCGCCCTTGGCGGAGGCGTAGTCCGGGATGGGCTCGGTGGCGGCAGTGTCGGTAGCGGCTTGCGTAGGCTGCTGATCGGCAGCGAGGGCGGCCGAGGAAACCGGGGCTTGCTGCTCGCTGGAATCGCTGGCGTTGCCGGCATCAACCGAGTCGCCACCCACAAACGGGTTCTTCGGCTCGGCGTTGCCGGTATCGGCAGTACTATTGGGGTTTTCTTATTCCGCGGGGTCTGGTCGACGCCCTGCGGGTTAAATTCGTCAGCCATTGCTGCTCCTTTCCTAAATTCCTATCACGTCTGTTCGGCGGCTATTCGGGCACTTGCCCATTGCCACTTCTCGTGTGCTACCTCAGTAGTAAAGGCAGTCAATCTGGAGGTTTTCTGAACGTTGATTGAAAGTCTATGCGTAATCATCGCAGAGTCTTATGGGCATCTCGGCTTCGAGGGGCTGATTTCCTGTTTCGGGAACATCTACTTGCACTTCAAGGGGCTGTTCGCGCGGTCAATTCCGAGTATCAAGGGCCCTCATTTAACGCCATTCCGCCATTTTTGCAGCCGGCCTACTTGACCGGGAGCCCCTTGAAGCGGAAGTAGACGTTCGGGAGCGGCGAAATCCGCCCCTCGAAACCGAGTTCTTCACAATTTCCGGCCCTTTTCTGGCCCTTCTGCCTAAAGTGAACATATGACGATCAGCCTTCTTGAACATCCGTTGGGCGCACAGCCCGGACAGCCCGGCGACCGCAGCGCCTTCCATTTCGAAACGATCACCCGCCTGCCATCCACGGCCAGCGGGCTTGGGCGAGACGGTGCCCGATACGGCCGCACCGGCATCATTCACACGCCCCACGGCGATATTCGCACGCCTGCCTTCGTGCCGGTGGGCACGCAAGCCGCGATGAAGGCCGTGTTGCCCGAGCAGATGAAGGATCTAGGCGCACAGTGCCTGCTGGCCAACGCCTTCCACCTGTTCGAGCGCCCGGGCGAGGACGTGCTGGACGCGGCCGGCGGCTTGGCGCGTTTCATGAACTGGGATGGGCCCACGTTCACCGATTCTGGCGGTTTCCAAGTGATGTCGCTGGGCGTCGGCTTCAAGAAGACGCTGGCAATGGACGTGACCGGCATGAAGTCGGACGACATCATCGCCAAGGGCAAGGAGCGCATGGCCTGGGTGGATGAGGACGGCGTGACGTTCAAGTCGCCTTTGAAT
>ENA-OQNL01000133-OQNL01000133.1-human-gut-metagenome-genome-assembly--contig:-NODE-133-length-11408-cov-1.551724_pt1 | contig 11408 bp, 10 predicted proteins | sample MGYA00242631_ERZ504884 | MGnify/ENA primary metagenome ERZ504884 (study PRJEB26092, sample SAMD00036395) | human gut metagenome | host: Homo sapiens | study: EMG produced TPA metagenomics assembly of...
GTTTATATTTAACAAAGATATATAATGCTTATATCAAAAAGATACAAAATATTAATCAAAATAATAAAAAAATTATGCGATTTTATGAGGAGGACATAAGATGTCAAAAGAATTTCCAATTACAATCAGTTCCTGGACACTGGGAGATCAGTGCAAATTTGAGGACCGTGTAAAAGCTGCCAAAGAGGCTGGCTATGAGGGGATCGGCCTGAGAGCAGAAACCTACGTAGATGCCCTGAATGAGGGACTTTTCGACGAGGATATCCTGGCAATCCTGGATAAATATGACATGAAGGTAACAGAGGTTGAGTACATCGTGCAGTGGGCAGAGGAGCATCGTTCCTATGAGCAGAAATACAAAGAACAGCTCTGCTTCCATATGTGTGAATTATTTAACGTAAAACAGATCAACTGCGGACTGATGGAGAACTATTCCGTAGAGTACACAGCACAGAAGCTTCGTGAGCTTTGCCACAGAGCAGGCAAATACATCATCGGTGTTGAGCCAATGCCATACAGCGGAATCCCGGATGTGAAAAAGGGCTGGGCTGTTGTAAAAGCTGCTGACTGCGAGAATGCGAAACTGATCCTTGATACATGGCACTGGGTAAGAGCAAACCAGCCGATCGAGCTTTCCGTACTTGAGGGAATCCCGGCAGACAAGATCGTATCCATCCAGATCAACGATGTATGGGAAAGACCATATGCAACAACAATCTTAAGAGACGAATCCATGCATGACCGTCTTGCTCCCGGAACAGGAATCGGATGTACAGCAGCGTTCGTTAAGATGGTAAAAGAAAAAGGAATCAAACCAAACGCAATCGGTGTAGAAGTCATCAGCGATGCAATCCTTGCAAAAGGACTTGAATATGCTGCAAACCATACATATGAGAACACAAAGAAAGTGCTTGAGGAAGCATGGCCGGAAGTTCTTCAGTAAGTATCTGACGGATAAACCGACAGATTAAAGAATCAGGCAGAAATCTCCACGCCTGCCTGATCCGCATTCTGAATGAACACAAAATAGAGAATGAATAATTAATAGAAAAGAATTCGAAAAAGGAGAAGGTCACATGAAATTTAATGCAATGTTTCAGCCGATCAACATCGGGCCAATGACAGTAAAGAACCGCTTCGTAGTTCCGCCAATGGGAAACAACTTTGCAAACACAGACGGAACAATGAGTGAGCAGTCCGCTGCATATTACAGAGAAAGAGCAAAAGGCGGATTTGGTCTGATCACCATCGAGGCTACTGTAGTTCACAAGGGCGCAAAGGGCGGCCCGCGTAAACCATGTCTTTATGACGACTCTACAATCGAGAGCTTCCGCAAGGTTATCGACGGATGTCATGCAGAAGGAGCAAAGGTGTCCATCCAGCTTCAGAACGCAGGTCCGGAAGGAAATGCAAAGAACGCAGGAGCACCGATCACAGCAGCAACCAGTATCCCGTCAGTGTGCGGCCGTGATATTCCGAAGCAGCTTACAACTGAGGAAGTTTATGAGCTGATCAAAGGCTACGGTGAGGCAGCAAGAAGAGCAATGGAAGCAGGAGCAGATGCTGTTGAGATCCATATGGCACACGGTTATCTGGTAAGTACCTTCCTTTCTCCGAGAACAAACAAGAGAGTGGATGAGTTTGGCGGATGCTTTGAGAACCGTATGCGTTTCTCCCGTCTGATCATCGAGGAAGTTAAAAAGCAACACAGGGAAAAATTGCAGTTCTTGCAAGAATCAACAGCTGTGATGAAGTACCGGGCGGTCTTGATGTGCATGACAGTGCTGCGATCGCTGCATATCTGGAAGGATGCGGACTGGATGCCATCCATGTATCCAGAGCTGTTCACATCCGCGATGAATTTATGTGGGCACCGACAGTTACACACGGCGGTTTCTCCGCTTCTCAGGTAGAAGAGATCAAACGTGCCGTATCTATTCCGGTAATCACAGTGGGACGTTATACAGAGCCGCAGTTTGCGGAATTAATGGTAAAAGAAGGACGCTGTGACCTGGTTGCATTCGGACGTCAGAGCCTTGCAGATCCTTATATGCCATTAAAAGCGCAGGAAGAAAGACTGGAGGATATGATCCCATGTATCGCATGTCTTCAGGGCTGCGTGGCAAACATGTATGCAGGAAACCCTGTATGCTGTCTTGTAAACCCATTCCTTGGACATGAAGCTGAGGGCATTGCTCCTGCAGAAAAAGCGAAAAAAGTAATGGTAATCGGCGGCGGTGTTGCAGGTCTTTGCGCTGCATTTATCGCACAGGAAAAAGGTCATCAGGTAACACTTTATGAAGCAAGTGATAAACTTGGCGGAAACATGCGTCTTGCTGCTTATCCTCCGGGAAAAGGCGACATCACAAACATGATCCGCAGCTATATCGTACGCTGCCAGAAAGCAGGCGTAACAATCAAAATGAATCAGGAAGTAACTCTGGATCTTATCAGGGAAGAGAAACCAGACAGCGTAATTGTTGCTTCCGGTTCCAGAACACTGATCCTTCCAATCGAAGGTATCGACAATCCTGCAATTATCCATGGCTCTGATCTCCTTGACGGAAAGAGAGCAGCAGGAAAGAAAGTACTGGTTGTAGGCGGCGGAATGGTGGGATGCGAGACAGCAGCATTCCTCGGTGAGCAGAACCATGATGTAACAGTCATTGAGTTCAGAGATACTGTAGGTGCCGACGTGATCCACGAGCACAGAGTTTACCTGATGAAAGATTTTGAAGATTACAAGATCAAAGAGATCACAGGTGCAAAGGTATGCAAATTCTATGAGGACGGCGTAGAGTACGAGACAGCAGACGGACAGAGACATGAATCCAGAGGATATGATTCTGTCATCCTTTCCATGGGATTCAGAAACTACAACCCATTCGGCGAAGAGATCAAAGCTATCGTACCGGATACCTATGTGATCGGCGATGCCACCCGCGCAAGAAGAGCACTTGATGCTACGAAAGAAGCGTATGAGGTAGCTTCCACATTATGATGATATCAGGGTCAAAAGTTCAAAAAGTCGTTCGTGCTTGCACGATAAGATTTTTGAACCTGGGACCCGCCAAACATGAGAAAGTAGCGATTTACGCAGTAAATCAGCGAATTTCGAATCTTATAATTTATTCGTTTTATAGTTGCAGTTAAGAGACGCTGTATGATATTATCAGCGGACAGCAGCTTGAAAATGATTTTTACAAAAAAATTCAGGAGGCAAAAAGGAAATGGAACAGAGAATTAAAGGAACAACAGGATTAATGGCACTTATCGGAAGCCCGGTAGGACACTCAGGATCACCGGCAATGTATAACTTCAGCTTCCGTCATCATAACCTTGACTATGCTTACATGGCATTTGACATCAAGGAAGACCAGGTTCCGGCTGCTCTGGATGCAATCCGTCTTTTCAAAATGAGAGGCGCAAACGTAACTATGCCATGCAAGAACGAAGTTGCAAAACACATGGATGAGCTTTCACCTGCAGCAAGAATCATCGGTGCAGTTAACACAATTGTTAATGAAGACGGCAAATTAGTAGGACATATCACAGACGGTATCGGATTTGTCCGCAACTTAAAAGAACATGGCGTTGATGTGAAAGGCAAAAAAATGGTAGTTCTCGGTGCAGGCGGTGCTGCAACAGCAATCCAGGTACAGTGTGCATTAGACGGTGCAGAATCCATTTCTATCTTCAATCCGAAAGACCCATTCTTTGCACGTGCAGAGTCCACAGCAGAGAAACTGAGTAAAGAACACCGGATTGTAAAGTTTCTGTATTTGATCTGGCAGATGAGGCAAAACTGAAAGAAGAGGTTGCAAACGCAGACATCCTACGTAAACGCAACACTTGCAGGAATAGAAACCTCACGAAGAGCTTACTCTGATCAAAGATAAATCCATGTTCCGCCTGACCTTGTAGTAGCAGACGTTGTTTACAATCCTGCTGAAACAAGAATGGTAAAAAGAAGCCAAAGAAGCAGGCTGCAAGCTTGCAATCGGCGGAAAAGGAATGCTGTTATGGCAGGGAGCTGCAGCTTACAAACTCTACACAGGACTGGAAATGCCAACAGCTGAATACCAGAAATTCCAGGAAGAAAACGAAAACAAGTAATAACAAATTAACCTAGGAGACCAAAAATGAAACAGAAAACAAACAAAATGCTCATTTTCACCTCCCTTGCAGCATATTTCACCTATTTCATCCATGGAATCGGTGCTTCTATCCTGGGGCAGTACAAACCGGAGTTTGCAGCTGCCTGGGGTGCGAAGCCCCTGGCTGATGGCACCCTGGATGTAAGTATGGTAGTATCTGTAATTGCAGCACTTGGACTGGGGGCGTCTGATTTCTCTTCCTTTCTCCGGTCCTCTGTCTGACAAATACGGAAGAAAACTGAGCGGAATTATCGGTGTGCTCTGTTATGTAGCATACTTCTTTGGAATGGCAAATTCCACATCCATGGCAATGGGATATGCCTTTGCAGTGATCGGCGGAATCGCGAACTCTTTCCTCGATACCTGCGTAAGCCCTACCTGTATGGAAATCTATGTAAACAACCCGTCAGTAGCCAACCTGTTTACAAAATTTTCCATCTGCCTGAGTCAGTTTCTGCTTCCATTCCTGATCGGAATCGTAGCATCTGCAAATATGTCATATAAGACAATCTTTATTGTTGCAGGTATTGCAATCCTCATTGACGGAATCCTGATCCTGATCCTCCCTTTTCCGGCGAGAGAGAAGGCAGTACAGGCTAAAGCTGATAAGAAGAAATCCGGACACAAGATTTCCCCTGCAGCGATTGCTGCAATCCTGATCGGGTTCACCAGCTCCTCAACCTTTATGTTATGGCTGAACTGTAATCAGGAACTTGCCCGTTCCTATGGTATGGCAGATCCTTCAAAGATCCAGTCCCTGTATGCCCTGGGAACTGCAACTGCCATCCTTGCAACAGCAGCTTTTATCAAAAAAGGTCTGAAAGAGATTAATGTCCTGATTCTCTATCCGTTAATCTCCACAATTATGCTGGCTCTCTGCTACTTTATCCAGGCTCCGTTTATCTGTCTGGTAGGTGGCTTTGTAATCGGATATGCAGGTGCAGGCGGTGTTCTCCAGCTGGCAGTTTCCACAACAGCAGAGTTCTTCCCTGAGAATAAGGGAACAGCAACCTCACTGGTAATGATCGCATCCAGCATTGCGAACTACACGATCTTAAGCCTTGCAGGATACATTACCAAAGTTGGCGGAAGCAGTGCTCCGAGAATGATCCTGCTTCTCAATATGGCAGTGACATTCATAGGAATCCTTCTTGCACTGTTCGTTAAGATGAACCGTGGAAAAGAGGCTTGACTGAATCAAGGAAATCCCTTGGGGTGAATATCCGTTTGACTACAGTAAAAAAAGTGAATCATTGTATGGATACAGACAAAGATGACTGAATCTGTGCAAAACAAAGTTCCAATTCGGGAACAATTCCCGGAATTGGACTTTACCGTTTTTGGAAATGTTTGTTAATTAACAAACTTATAAAATAAAAGATACTATATATGTATTATCAAAAAAAACGACAAAGGAGAATCGTTATGGCACGTGCAGCAAGACAGCGAAGAGAAAACGAACTGCCCTACATTCCGTTTGGGCCATTTCAGATTCGTTTTCCGTTTATTCACTATAAAATTGAGTCCGTAGAGTTTATCCAGGGCCTGATCCTCGGGGTTACGGCACTGGCGGCGGTTCCTTATCTGGAACAATATCTGGGATTGCCTTATGAGCTGGCATGGAGCTGTGTGATCATAGAGACCATGCTGTATATGCTACACAGCTTACTTGGTGATCCGGTTGTACCGGGATGGATCACACCGACCCTTCCGCTGACGATCGTATTCCTGGAAGGCTTCCCTATGGGAAAAGAACGTATCCAGGCAATGATCGCCCTGCAGATGCTGGTTGGTCTCGTGTTCATATTTATGGGCATCACCAAACTTGCGGATAAATTTGTCCATGCAGTACCAAATTCTGTTAAGGGTGGTATCCTTCTTGCTGCGCCGGTGACGGTTATGGCAGGACAACTGGGGAGAGGGCGGCAACATGCATAAGTATCCGCTGGCGATCGTTGCCGGTGTAGGCCTTCTGATCCTGATCAGCTTTTCAGATAAATATCAGGAGAAGAGAAAGAACAACAAATTCCTGGATCTTGTTGCCAGGTATGGAAACCTTTTCCCGTATCTGATCGCCATGGTGGTAGGTCTTCTTGTAGGAGAACTGGATGCGCCTGGTTTGGAGCTGGGAACCTTTATCAAGATCCCGCAGTTCAAAGAGATCATCTCACAGGTAAGTATCTTTGGTGTGGGAATCCCGCCGGTCTCCATGTTTGGCAAAGCGCTTCCCCTGGCACTTGTATGCTATGTTATCGCCTTTGGTGATTTTGTTACCACAGAGACACTGGTTACAGAGGCACGTCAGTCCAGAAACGATGAGTATATTGATTTCAATTCCAGCCGTTCCAACCTGGTCAGCGGCATCAGGAACCTGATCCTTTCCGTCATTGCGCCGTTTCCGCCACTTTCCGGTCCGTTATGGGTTGGAATGACAGTATCTGTTTCCATCCGTTACAAGGAGGGAAAGAAAGCCATGAAGTCTCTGATCGGTGGTATGGCGTCTTTCCGTATCGCAACGTTTTTAAGTGTGCTGATCATTCCGGTTGTAAGCTTCTTCCGTCCGATCTTCGGAGTCGGTTCCTCCATTACTCTGATGTTCCAGGCATTTGTATGTGCGAGAATTGGTATGGATTACTGCAAGAGCGACAGAGACAAGATGATCGCAGGCGTAATGGCAGCAGTCCTCGCAACCCAGGGAACCGCATGGGCATCTGCATGGGCACTGGCAGTTGGCTTCGGACTGAATATCTTCCTGTCCAACTGGAATCCCCTTGAGAAAAAATAATATAAGCAAAAACCAAGAAGAACAGCCGGGATTCGGGGCTGTTCTTCTTGGTTTTCATCAATTATTATTTTAAGGAGTCATAATTATTAAATTCAAATTCTGTAACAATCTGTTGACGAATATGAGTGATATCAGCTATAGGCAAGAATAACATCTGATATCACATCATTCATCAACAGATCACAGACTGCTGTGAATGATATCCAGCACCTGTTTTAATTCATGCACACCGACCTGTCCCGGAGCAGAAGCTTTGGAAGCAGCACCGAAAGTGAGAGCGGAGCCGAATGTCTCACCTGTCAGACGGCTTACAACGCCTGTTCCTGCCATGGACATGGTAATGATCGGGCGGTCTGCATATTTCTCAGACATTTCCAGAGTGGCAGACAGCAGTGTGATAACATCCTGCTTACAGGTAGGCATTACTGCAATCTTAGGGATATCAGCACCCAGCTCCTGCATCATGCAGAGGCGTCGGATGATCTCCTCCTTCTCCGGAGTCTTAAAGAAATCATGGTTGGAAGCAATTACCTTTACACCTGCCTCATGAGCAGCATTGATGATTGTCTTAACAACTTCATCACCTGTAAATGCTTCTACATCAATTAAATCTACATAACCGCTCTGAGCAGCTGCAATATTTAAAGCAGCATAGTCATTTACAGAAATTTCTTTCTCACCGCCTTCTTTGGAAGTACGGAATGTAAGGAGAACAGGAATGTCTTTTAAAACTTCCTGAAGCTCTTTAGCGGTTTCTAATACTTTCTCAGTAGCAAAGACATCATCAAACCAGTCTACACGCCACTCAACTACATCAACAGGAAGAGTAGTGATCTTTTTGGCTTCTTCGAGAATGTCTGTTTTTGTTTTTCCAACGATCGGAACGCAGATCTTAGGTCTGCCTTCACCGATCACAGTGTTTTTTACCTGAACTGTGTTCATTTTCTTATCCTCATATTTCTTATCATATTAAGAATAACCGGGGTATCAGTCATCATAGGAGATGTGAAGAATCTCTTTCATATGTTCGATAGGCATTGGTTCGCCTGTCCATAACTCAAATGCAGCGGAACCCTGGAATAACATCATTCCCAGACCATTCATAGTCTTACATCCAACTTCCTTGGCCATGGAACGCATCTTTGTTTCCAGCGGAGAGTAAGGAACATCAATAACGATCAGCTCAGGACGGAAGTAAGATTTGTCCGGAACAACGGACTGGCCTTCCAGAGGTTTCATTCCCACACCTGTAGCATTTACGAAAATGTAGCTGTCATCCATCTCAGCTTTCAGTTTATCAAGATCTGCCAGATCATAAAGAACTGCATGGCAGGATGTCTTTGTATTGATCTTCTCTACTGTGGATACTGCACGATCCCAGAATTCATCCTTGCGGTTAAAGATTGTGATCTCAGCAACGCCGTCCAAAGCAGCCTGGATCTCGATAGCAGTGGCAGCACCGCCTGCACCGACGATAGTCATTTTCTTTCCGATCACATCAATATCATTATCTTTCAGGGCAGACATAAATCCAATACCGTCAGTGATATGACCTGTAAGATGACCGTTGTCGTTTACGATTGTATTAACAGCACCGCATAATTCTGCTGCAGGAGAAAGCTCGTCCAGGTATTTTCCAACCAGAGTTTTGTTTGGCATGGAAACATTGGATCCTCTCATTTTCAGAGTACGGATTGCTTTTACTGCATCCTCAATCTCATCTGCGCCAACCTCGAAAGCAAGGTAAGCGTAGTCATACCCGAGTTTTGCAAAAGCCTCATTCTGCATTGCAGGAGAGCTGGAGTGACGGATCGGGTAAGCCATCAGACCGATTAATTCAGTATGTCCGGTAATTCTTTCAGCCATTATAATATCCCCTTTCGTATTTTGTTGTAAAGGTTTTTATTAAAGGTATCCCATCTGAGTCAGTGTATTAAGGATATTTCTTCCTTCCAGAGTTCCGTCGATGATCCTTCTTGCACGTTTGCTGTCTCCGATGTTCAGGATCTCAACATCATCAGAAACAAAAGCATCGGAAAGCTCTGCGAAAAGCTGTCCCTGAGCTTTCATACCAAGACATACGAATCCGTAGTCAAATGGAAGCTCACGTTCACCTTCTGCATCTTTTACAAGGAAAGAGCTGTCTTTTACTTCCTGAAGAGCTGTCTTTGTAAGCTGGGCCACATGATGTTTCTTCATCTGGTCCTTCATGTCATTCTTTGTAACAGGATCCAGGTCACGTCCGATCTGATCCATCATCTCCACAATAGAAATCTCAGCGTTTCTTGCTGCAAAGAATTCCACAACATCAAGACCAACAGCACCGCCGCCCACAACAACAACCTTCTTGCCTGTCATATCTTCCGGATAGTCATTGATGTGATTGATCATTCCCAGGATAGAAGCAACCTTGCTGCCTTCTTTGTCAATGCGGTCGTGAAGTCCCCTGATCGGAGGAAGCAGTGGCGCGGAACCTGTGGAGCTTACGATCAGGTTCGGATGGAATTTTGCGGATATTTTTCCCGGTGTTTCCTTCTGTGTTTGTGAAGATATAAAGATTTCTCAAGCTGCTCTGCTCTGTGAATCAGATAGTTCGGGAAATCAGCCAGACGCTTCTTTGCAGGAATCTTAGAGATCACAGAAGCAAGACCGCCAAGAGTCTCACCTTTTTTCCAGAAGGAAGGTATTACAGCCTACTTCTGCGGCTGTACAGGCAGCTTCCAGTCCGGCAGTACCGCCTCCGATTACTACAACGTTACAGTTTTTGTTCACTTTCTGATTCTTATAAACATCACCTTCCAGAACAGCCGGGTTTACAGTACAGCGGATCGGACGGTTAAAGCCGATTCTGTTTCCTGCACATCCGATGTTACAGGAGATACATTTGCGAAGGTCACATTCTCTGCCTGTAGCTACTTTGTTTACCCATGCAGGTTCTGCGATAAGACCACGTCCCATACCGATCAGGTCTGCATCGCCGTCAGCGAGGATCTGCTCGGCAACCTTTGGGTTACGGATATTTCCCATGGAGATACATGGTTTGCCGAATTTCTCTCTGACAGCTTTAGGCATATAGGAACGCCATCCGTCTTTCATGTAGTTGGCAATCGATCTGATACTGGATTAGAACCGTTTAAACCGCAGGAAACATCGAAGATATCAACTTCATCCTGAATATATTCCAGATATTCAAGAGTATCCTCGAGAGTGTTGCCGCCTTCCATCAGCTCATCTGCGCTGAGACGGAGCATGATCGGGAAGAAAGGTCCGACCTGTTTTCTTACTTCCTCAATGACCATACGGCAGAAACGTGTTCTGTTTTCCACAGATCCGCCGAACTCATCTGTACGTTTGTTTGTAAGAGGAGAGAGGAACTGGCTGATCAGATAGGAATGTCCCGCATGGATTTCTACTGCGTCAAAACCTGCAGCCTGGGCTCTCTTTGCAGCCTCGCCGTATTTCTTTACAATGTGATGGATTTCTTCCACTGATAACGGACGCGGGATTTCTCCGCCTTCTTTGGACGGAACATCAGATGCGGAAACCGGCTGCATATTTGTACGTGCGGAAACAGCGGAAGCACCTGCGTGGTTGATCTGGATCGCAATACAGGTACCATATTTGTGGATCTCTTCACAGAATTTGTACAGACGCGGCAGATAGTTGTCGTGGTCAATACGAAGCTGAGTAGTTCCGTTGGAACCCTGCGGAGAATCTACGCTTGCATTCTCTACGATGATCAGACCTGTGCCGCCTTTGGCACGCTCTTTATAATAATTAATGTGAAGAAAACTCATTTCGCCGTTCTGTTCCCCGTAATTGGTTCCCATAGGCATCATAACGATACGGTTTTTGATAGTCATATTTTTTACTGTGAGTGGTGTGAAAATATGCTGGTAATTGCTTTTCATTACGTCTTTCCTCCTGAAATTTTCTGTTGGATCTATAATTGTTCAGTGCTTTAGTTGTGGCCTGAATTTCTTTGATGTGTTAATTATATAATGGGATAATCCATAAATCTAATTGATAATTCGTGCTATATAATAAAAAACATCTATGGTTTTGCTGAGACTTTTATACCTGTGCAGTCGGATTCGCAGACAAGTGAGTGGTATAGTTACCTCAAACACGCTCTGGTGTGCCGACAAGTTGATTCTTGAAACAGTCTTGCAGGATAGAAATAAGAAATTCAGACGCAGGATTGTTCGAGAAATCAACTTGTCGATACACTGGTTTGCGGGAGAGGGTGAAATACGGGACAATACAAAATAACCGTAATACCCTCTATTAAATAGGAAGAAATACTCAAAAAAACAAAATTTGGAGAAACCTGACAAATTTTTCTGCTATATTTTTAACGAAAATGACAAATAAATGTTGAAATTTTCTGCCGGAAAAGGTAAAATTAAAATCGGCTAAATTTTTGGGTTAACTTTTAAATATTCTCATAAAGATGGAGGGCAAAC
>ENA-OQNL01000134-OQNL01000134.1-human-gut-metagenome-genome-assembly--contig:-NODE-134-length-11327-cov-3.331696_pt1 | contig 11327 bp, 10 predicted proteins | sample MGYA00242631_ERZ504884 | MGnify/ENA primary metagenome ERZ504884 (study PRJEB26092, sample SAMD00036395) | human gut metagenome | host: Homo sapiens | study: EMG produced TPA metagenomics assembly of...
TTCATTAAAAAGTTCTTTTTGCTCTTCCGATTCGATATTTTACAAGAGAAAGTTTGATATGAAGTAATTCTGCAATTTCTCTTTGCTTCAATTCCTGAAAAAAAATATAAAACTGCCGTTTCTCTAATTTCTTCCGGTAACTTTCTCACTGCCTGTTCAATAGTTAATCGGACTCCTAGCTCTTCTACATGATTTTTACTACAGTCCTCTGATTTTAGCAGTTCCTCTGATGGAATATCTTTTTTCTTTTTGTAATAATTTTTAACGGTATTTCCGGCAATTGTATAAAGATAATTCTTAACTTTTCCATATTCTTTATATCTATATAAATTGGAAAAGAAACGTGTAAACACTTCTTGTGTCAAATCCTCTGCCTCATATGGATCATTGATATGTAGCAAACAATATTGATATATACTTGAGTAATATTTTTTGACCAGTTTTTCACACGCATCTTCATCTCCTGCTCTTGCTAGATGTACTAACAAAGAATCAGTTTTGTATTCCATTCGCAAATTTGCCTCCCTCTGTTTTCTAAATAATATAACAATCCTACTATAAAAAAGTTAGGATTCTTTTGTTTTTATTTATATTTTTCTAAAAAGGCGCATGGATTCATCAAATCCATACGCCTTTTTTACACATTGTTATTATTCTTTCCGAATCCTTTCAACAATGCTTTCCCGACTCATCTTTTCAAACTGATACTTTGGTATCACATACGCAATCCCAACCAAAATTGGAATCATAAGCACACATGGCACTATCGTAAGATGCAGCCGGAAGAAAAATGCTGTACCGAGCGTATTTACTAAAATTTGCTTTGCTCCAAACACAATTAGCAATACTGCAATCACAAATGCGCCTCCCAAATATAGGAATCCCTCAGCCACCAACATTTTCGATATCTGCTTTTTCGTCATTCCCACAACTTCCAAAAGTGCCAGTCTTTTTTTCTTGCTAATTACAGAGGTTGCTGTTGTATTAAAGAAATTCATAATACCAATAAAAGCTAAAATAACGACAAGAAAACTACCGATCATATAATATTTGCTGACATACCGCTGAAAACTCTCTTTCATGTCCAATACAGAAAACACATTGATCATATCATTTTCTTTCAAAATATTTTTATCAATGTATTCTTTTATCTGCTTGTCCTCGCCCTTCTTTGCATCAATGGCAGCATACATGGCTGATTCATTTCCTGTCTGGGTGATATACTCCTCTTCGGGAACCAATACCGTGATATAGATACAGTCCGCATACGGATAATCCAATGCATATGGCATCAGTGCTTCTCCGATGACTTCATAATCTTTTGGTTTCCATTTTTGTAATCCATCTGAAAACTATCCCCAGTCTGATAATAAGAAACCGGATGCTCTGCATATTTATCACCATAATCTACAAGCACATAATTTCCGCTTTTAAATGTATCCCAAGAGCATTTTTCCCCTCTCCATTCTAATTTGTCAAACACCGACTCGCTGATTCCGAGAAAATGAACACTTACTGTATTGGAAGCCTTTGCCTCTTCCCAAACCTGTTTTTCATAATCATTCCAGTTTTTTTCATATTTATCTGCGAATGCTTCCCATGTTTTCAGAAGTTCCGGCTCCATCTTGTGGGTTTCCTCAGAATAATACACATATCCTGTCTTAGCACTATCAGGACATTCGTCCAGAATCTCTTTGATTTCAGGTGTAATACCGTTGAAATTCGTATTTAACAAACTTCCCGTCATCTGATCCAGTTGAAAATCGGAAGCTAAAAGCACTTTTCGGTAAGAATCAAAATCATATCCCTGCACCAGCATCACGATACAGTTGACAACCACCATAGAAAGAGCGATAGAAAGCATAACAATCAATCCCTTTTTCCAATTTCGTAACACATTTTGAACTGCCATTCCCCACCAGGTTACAGAAGTATTCTTTTTTATTTTCCTATGTGACTGCTCTCCCTCTGCCAAACGCAGAGCTTCCACAGGAGATACCCTTTCCACCATTTTACAAGCCTGCAGACTAGAGAGATACACCGTTAAAGTGTCAAAAGCGCTGCTGCAAGAAAAATCAAAGGATTTGCTGATACTACTGTCTGAGCAGTACTGTTCCTGCCTGTGCACTAATTTCAGCATCTGCTGTCAAGGACGGAGCCATGCAAAGACCTGCAAGATAACCACAAAGCAATCCGATTGGAATACCAATAGCTGATAATCTCCACGCCTGCATACGTACAATTTTCTTCAACTGCTTTCCCGTTGTCCCCACATTCTTTAACAATCCGTAAGCCCGGATATCCGTTTTCACAGAAATGTTAAAAATATTATAAATAATCAGGTATCCAGCTAATATGACAAATAGAATCATTATAATTAAAGAAGAAAATGAAAAAGAATCCTCTTCAAAGAGATTATATGCCGGATTGACTTCCATTCCTGTCCCAGCTTTCGTAAATCCCGCTGCTTTGGATATCTTTTCCGTTTTCTTTTCCAGATTCCAAAGGTTCTTGTACCAGACAGAATACTCTTTCCCTCCATTGTAGATGCCATTTTCTAACTCTTTCTGCGTAACGGGATAACGATTCTCCTTTGCATAGGCTTCGGATACCCAGACCATCTGACCTAAAACAGCTTTATCCCCCTGCCAGAATCCACATATCTGAAACGTATCTGTCTTATATTGTTTCAGCATGGGATTTACTTCCCAGGTCAGCGTTACTTCTTCCCCAATCTTTGGTGTAACACCCAGAGATTCCAATATCGTGCTGCTAAGTGCTACTTCATTTTCTTTCTCCGGCAGTCTTCCTGTGGTTGGCAGACAATTAAAACTTTCTGCCGTATTTTCATCTGCATATCGGACCTCTACGGAAAAACCAAACCTTTCGTCCATTCCAGCTCCCAGAAAAATACCGGAACCATATCGCTTAACATCTTCACTCTGTTCGATTGTTTGCTGCAATCGCTTTGCATCTTCTTCTGACAGATTCTGTGCACTGGCATGGGCAGAATCCATAAACTGCTTAATTTCCGTTGCTCTTTTGGAAAGAATCATAGATACACTTCCCACAAAGAGACTTGTGAATAAAAGGGAAGTCAGAATGATTGCAATAACGGCAATAACATTCCTGGCGCGATTCATTTTCATAAAACGACTCGTTAATAATCGTAACGTCTCTTTATTCTCTACTTTTACCATAAAATCGCCCCCTGCTATACCACACCACTGTCTGAAACAATTTTTCCGTCTTCTATCTGTAAAATCCGGTCTGCCATCTGGGCAATCTCTTCATTATGGGTAATCATAACGATGGTTTGGTGAAAACGCTTACTGGTTACTTTCAGAAGCCCTAATACATCCTGACTTGTCTTCGAATCCAAATTTCCAGTCGGTTCGTCAGCGAGCAAAATGGCAGGTTTTGCAGCTAAAGCCCTCGCAATTGCCACTCTCTGCTGCTGTCCGCCGGATAGAGCACTTGGCAGATTTTCCAATTTTGTTCGAATACCAAGTGTATCAATGATTTCATCTACATATTTCTTTTCAATCTTTTTTCCATCCAGCTTCACGGGAAGAATAATATTCTCCCATACATTCAACATCGGAACCAGATTATACTGTTGAAATACGAAACCAATATTCCTGCGTCGGAAAATGGTAAGCTCTTCATCTGTCATATGGCTTAAGTTCTGTCCATCCACAATTACCTGCCCAGATGTTGGATTATCTAATCCTCCAATGATATGAAGCATCGTAGACTTTCCGCTCCCGGAAGTTCCAACAATCGCTACAAACTCCCCCTTTTCCACTTCTAAATTTACACCATCAAGGGCTTTGACTTCTGTTTCTCCTTGTCCATATATTTTTTGTAAATCTACCGTTTTTAATATATTCATGTCTTCCTCCCTGTCTTATATTTTAAAAAAGCCTGTATTGCTCTTTACAATACAGACTTTATCACAACAATGTCTCTATCCGGTTTCTGAAATATCACAGTTTTGATACTATTCCTTTTTTGATATCGGGAGAAACACAGAAAAGATAGAGCCCTTTCCTCTCTCTGATGTCACTTTTATATACCCCTTTTGTGCCTGAATAATCTCTCTTGTAAGGAATAAGCCAATTCCTACTCCTGGCTGGTCTGCCACTGACAGGCTCCGATAAAACCTTCCAAATATCTTTGGTATTTCTTCTTTTTCTATTCCAATGCCATCATCAATGATATCAATCTTTACAAAAAAAGAATACTGCTCAGCTTTTACCTGAACATTTCCCCCACATGCTGTGTATTTAATCGCATTATCTACAATATTTCCGAGTGCCTCCACGGTCCATTTTGGATCACATAGAACATGCAAATCCGTGTCACATAGGCTCAGAGTAATATTCTTCTCCCTTACTTTTACGTTAAACTGCTGCTGTATGGATTCAAGCATCTGTGTAATAGTAGTATCCTCCGAATGTACTGCGATAATTCCACTCTCCATCCGTGATAATTTGACCAATGATTGTATCAGGAAATCTAATTTCTCTGTCTGCTCCAAAATGGTAGCTATCTCCTCCTGATTTTCATGATTCGTTTCAGAGAGTATTTCACCATAAATTTTCAAATTTGAAATAGGCGTCAAAGTCTGATGCGCAATGTCGGAAATAAGTTTCTGTATCACTTCTTTTTGTTCCTGTTGGTTCTTTCTTGCCAGAAAGCTACTGTCTAAATGTTGTTTCATGCTGTTTTCAAGAGCAGAGTACTTTTCTTCTGATATTTCTGTCCGTTCCAGTTCTCCATCTATAGCACAATCCAGCATTTGCTGCAGCCGGTTCAAAAGCTTTTTTTCTTTCTGATAAAAAATGCTATGCCAGAAGATTCCACTTAAAACAAATATTCCTACAATCAATATAATTATTTCTATCATCCATTCACCGCCCAGGTATAACCAATTCCATAAACCGTTTTGATATATTTAGGCTTCTGCGTATCATCTTCTAATTTGTCTCTGAGACGTTTAACTGCAACAGTCAGAGCATGAGCATCCACAAACTCTGTATCGCCCTGCCATACCTCGTCAATCAGGTATTCTCGCTTCACTACTTTTCCTCTGTTTTCGCACAGCACTTTCAAGAGTTTTTGTTCTGTCTTACTCAGTTCAATAAGTTCTCCATTTTTGAAAAATTCCATTTTATCGAAATAGAACTCGAATCCATCAAACTCCATAGAATTCTTAACTACTGCATCTTTATTTCTAAGCTGCACAGACACTCTTGCACGCAAAACCATCAAACTAAACGGTTTCGTAATATAATCATTTGCCCCAGCGTCCAATCCTGTTACGATATCTACTTCCATGTTATTTACTGTAAGCAGGATAATCGGCACCTGACTGTTTTTCCTTATTTCTCTTACAAAATCAATCCCATTCCCATCCGGCAAGTTCACATCTAATAAAACCAATGTGATATCTTCCTTTTTCAAGATTTCTCTAGCCTCCTGCAAAGTAAGCGCCAAGTATTCCTGCGGATTTTCAAATCCTTAGATTTCCCCTATAATTGCAGCTGATAGATACTTAGATTATTTCACTACAATTATGGAGGATAGGTTATGGCAGGTACTCGCAAGACCCGCGTTCCGATGGTGGAACAGATCAGACTTATCAATGAATGCCGTCAGAGCGGCATGACAGATGCTGACTGGTGTCGTGAAAACGACATTGCAGTAAGCACCTTTTACAACTGGGTCAGCCGTTGTCGGAAAACAGCAGCGGATCAGATCCCAGCGGCGAATTATGGTCATCTTGAGGTTCCACGCCCGAAACAGGACGTGGTTCCCATTGACATTGTTCCGGATCACATTCCGGAACAGCATACCGCATCGCAGATGCTAAATTCGAACCTTGACAATCCACATACGATTGAAGTTTCTATGAAGGATATCACAGTCCGCATCAGCAATGATGCGGATCCTGTTCTGCTCACCAGGACTTTTCGCATGCTTCAGGAGTTTTCATGTTAGGTGATGTTTCCGGACTTGAGAAGATCTACATTGTCTGTGGCTACACGGATATGAGGAAATCTATTGACGGACTCTGCACCGTTATCGAAGACCAGCTTAAGATGGATCCATCGTCCAGTGCTCTCTTCCTTTTCTGTGGAAGAAGACGGGACAGGATCAAAGCCTTGTTCCGCGAACCGGATGGCTTCGTTCTGATCTATAAGCGATTGTCTGTCCGCGGCGGTTATCAATGGCCCAGAAAGCAGTCAGAGGTCCGGAATCTTTCCTGGCGGGAGTTTGACTGGCTGATGTCCGGGATTGATATTGACCAGCCAAAAGCCCTCAAAGCAGAATAAAAAGCTCGTGGATCCTGGCAGAAATCCTGCATGGAAAAATCCGGAAATCCCTTGTAAATCCGGCATTTTTCAGGCGTTGTTTTCCTTTAGTAAAAGCCCCCTTTCTGGTATAATAAAGGAATCAAATCCGAGGAGAGAAACGATGGCTTCCAGTGCAAAAGATATCCAGCTTCGAGAGCTGAAAGATACCGTATCACAACTGAAAACAATGATAGCGGAGCAGACGGAACTGATCAAAGCTCTCCGTCTTATTATTGACGAAAAAACCAGTCATGAGAAAGCTCTTCAGGAACAGGTAGATTATCTGACAAAAAAACTCTTTGGTCCCTCCAGCGAGAGAAGATCTGATGATATTCCGGGACAGCAGAATCTCTTCGATGAAGCAGAAGTGGAACAGGATCCATCCCTGTTGGAAGGCGAAACGGTAATCCGGGAGCATACCCGTAAAAAGAAGGCAGCACATGAGGAACTCTTCAAAGGCCTGAAAGTTGAAAAAGTAGTGGTCCCACTTCCGGAAGAGGATCAGATCTGTCCGGTATGTGGTACGCAGATGGTCCTGATCGGCGAGGAATATGTCCGCCGGGAACTGGAATTCATTCCTGCCACCTGTAAAGTGATCGAATACTACAGCCAGAGCTATGGATGCCCCTCCTGCAAGGAAGGACTCGGCGATACAGAAAAGCCTGTGATCGTAAAGTCTCAGGTTCCGCCAGCTCTGCTTGGAAAAGGACCTGCATCAGCATCTGCAGCTGCATGGACTATGTACCAGAAGTATGCCAACGGGCTTCCACTTTACCGGCAGGAAAAGGACTGGAAGCAGTATGGGGTGCAGATCAGCAGGACGACCCTTGCAAACTGGATCATCTACTGTTCAAAGAACTATTTTCAGCCAATGTACGATTACTTTCATCGGGAGCTGCTGAAACGTAGTTTTGCGATGGCAGATGAGACGCGGGTCCAGGTATTGAAAGAGGAAGGACGCAGGGCACAGACCCAGTCATTCATGTGGCTGTTCCGAAGCGGTGAGGACGGATTTGCGGAGATCATCCTGTATGGCTATTCCCCGACCAGGAGCGGCAGCCATGCAAAGGAGTTTCTGGAAGGCTACAGCGGATATCTGGAAACGGACGGCTATCAGGGTTATAACAGTCTGCCTGGGATCAGGCGCTGCTCCTGTTGGGCACATATCCGCCGATACTTTATCGACGCTGTTCCCAAAGGGAAGCAGTATGACTACAGCCAGCCTGCAGTACAGGGAGTCCAGTACTGCAATCGGTTGTTTGCCATGGAAGACTCCATTAACAAAAAGTATCCCGGTAATTATGAAAAGCGGAAACAACTGCGTCTCGAGAAGGAAAAACCTGTTCTGGAGGCTTTCTGGTCGTGGCTTGACCAGCAAAAGCCCGTCCGGAATACCCGGCTGGATAAAGCCGTGAATTATGTTCTCAACAGGCGTGATATAGCGGAAACCTATCTGGAAGACGGGCGGTGCAGCTTTACCAATAATCTCAGTGAGAATGCGATCCGTCCGTTCGCAGTGGGGCGAAAAAACTGGCTGTTCAGCAGTTCCGTGGACGGAGCGAATGCCAGCGCAGTAGTCTACACAATGGTTGAGATGGCCAAAGCACATGGGCTGAACATCTACGGATATCTTAAATTTCTGCTGGAGAACCGACCGAGTAAAAATATGACCGATGAACAGCTGGCGGAACTGGCACCTTGGAGTGAAAAACTCCAATCTAGCAAAAATCGCATGTGAATTATAGTGAATTACTCCAACTCGTAAAGGGCTGGAGTAATCTTGTATCTAACCGCATTATTATTTGGCGCTTACGATGAATATGTCAAAAATCCGATTGCGTATTTATTATCTATGTGTTTATAATAAAAGTAGGAAAAAGTAAGAAGAAATTTTGTGAAGGAACCTTTTTCAGAAATGAATATAATTGAGAGGAGGCCACTATGGGCACAATAGTAAATTCATTAATATGGATGATAATAGGAATTATTGTAGATCGTATGGTGGACTATATGATGATTCCTAGATTTAATAAATGGAAGAAGTTAAGAGTGAAGAAACAAAGTAAGCAATTATATTTAGGAAAAAAACAGTTGATTACGTACGTCAGTATTATTCGGATCACTTATATAACTGTAAGATAAAAAATGGATCAGTACAAATTCCATATTTGGTAAACGATTCGTGGAGCAAGTGGAACTTTGACGTTTTAAAAAATCCGGACTTGTTACAGATCGTAAACACAAACAAATGTGATTATCCAATTAATTTAAAATGTATAGAGAAAAGGAAAAAGAGGGAAAACATTTAGTTGATAATCCAAGTCTTTTTTACACAGTGTTCAAGAAAAAATGGAATGATTAGTATAGAAGCAGGGGTTTATTCGTATTTTCAAAGAATTTCTTTTGTATATGATTTTGAAAGAGAAACATATCGTAGAGTATATGGAAAATTTTTGAAAAAAGAGCAGATTAGAAGAAAATATTTGCCAGAAAATATACCATCATCCTTTTCTTCACAAAATACTGTTCCATTAGGAGCCGATGTGGCGGTAATAATAAAAAAGAATGGACAGTATTTGGTGTGTACCCATAAACGATCAGAAGAATGTGCAAATTATCAGGGAATTACTATGGTTGTGCCCTCATTTGGATTTGGAAACGCATCAAAAAGTAGCAATCCGCTTTTATATTCAATATTAAGTGAGTTTTCTGAAGAATTATTTGATCGTAAAGAAATGGAGGAACCAGATAACTATCTGAATCCAGAATGGTTCTATCAACAATATGAAGAGATTGTAGATATTTTAAAGTTACAAAATACAGGAGAAGTGAGTATTAGAGTGATAGGTGGTGGATTTGATGTAATAGGTGGATTTTTCAATATTAATATGATGTTAGTAGTAGAAAATGAAACAATATCAGATAAATTGTTTAATAGAATTCATGGAAATTGGGAAACATCTTTCGGAACAATCAAATTTATTCCGATAAATTCTGATGAAATGGAAAATCTTTTGCTGAATAATAGACTTTCGCCTTCGTCTGCATTTGCAATTTCAAGGGCAATATCTCTGTTGTAATGCTAGCATTGGAGAAAAAAGTAGCATCAAATAAGTTGCTATGACCACATTGGGGTCTGACCGTGCGTCCAGCTAAGGGTATATAGTCTGGTGGGTGGAAGCCCCATCAAATAAGCTGCTAACCACAGCATTTTGAAGCGAGTCTTTGAGTCTGCCGCGGTAACGCTGCAGGCTAAGCGTAGACAGCAAGGTAACAGGGATAGCTAGTGAGCGCCGAAATCCCAAAAGAACCAGAGGGCCGACATCGTGGTCAGGATGGAAGGCAACATATGTACTTATCGTTATTTTACTTGACTTTGCAGACTATCTGATTTATTATACTCGTAAAGAAGTAACTTACGAGTTACTAACTCACGAGTATAATTATTGGAGGTGAGCAGATGAGTCAATTCTATTGCCGTGAGGATGAGCTGCGGAAACTGAATAAACGGTATGCAGGTGATAAGTTTGAGTGCATTGTCATCTACGGCAGACGGCGTGTTGGTAAAACGGCACTGATCAACGAGTTCTGCAAAGATAAGCCTACCATTTTCTTTTCTGCATTGAACACGACAGGAAAGGAAAATCTGGAAGCTCTCTCAAAGTCGATTATGAGTTTTGAGCGGCCGGATATGGAGTCTGCACCGGAGTTCAGGTCCTATGATGCAGCTTTGGATGAGTTGACAGCACTTTCAAAGGAAAAGAGGATTGTCTTTGTCATTGATGAGTATCCTTATCTTGCAAAAGCAAAACCAGCTATTTCAGCGATGCTGCAGCACATCATCGACCACAAATGGACAGAGTCCAAGATGTACCTGATTCTTTGCGGCTCCTCTATGAGCTTCATGGAGAGTCAGGTGCTTGGAAAGGAAAGTCCGTTGTATGGCAGACGTACTGGCCAGTTTAAGATTGAGCCGCTAGACTATAAAGAAACCGCTGTGTTCCACCCAAATCTGTCTGCAGAAGACAATTCCCTGATTTATGGGATCACGGGAGGAGTTCCCCACTATATCAATAAGTTGGATGTGCGAGATAGTGTGGATGAAGCTCTGTTGGATAATTTCTTTGACCGCTCCAGCTATCTGTATGAGGAACCGGGGAACTTACTGAAGCAGGAACTCCGGGAGCCGGCCATTTATAATGCAATCATTAAAGCGATTGCAGAAGGTGCTTCCCGAATGAACGATATCAAGATGAAGGTCGGCGAGGAAAACTCGGTCGTATCGAAGTACCTGAAAACGCTGATCGACCTTGGCATTGCGAAGAAAGAAACACCGATTACAGAAAAACCGGGTAAGAAAACCATCTATCTGCTGGCTGATAACTTCTTCCGTTTCTGGTATCGGTTTGTGCCAATCAATATGAGTGCCATTGACTCTGGCAGAATTGCAAAGACCTATCCACACGCTGTAAAGCAGTATCTTCCTGATTACATGGGTCTAATTTATGAGAAGATGTGTCAGGATTACCTGCTCTATTATTCGGATAGCCTTCCTATTGAGCTGAGTGAAATCGGCCAGTGGTGGGGGACAGACCCGAAGAAGAAAAAGCAGATACAGATTGATATCGTCGGAACTCCTGTTGAGGGCAAAGACTATATCATCGGTTCATGCAAATACCGGAATGAGAAAATCGGTGTGGATGAACTCGATTTGATTCGGGATTATGCCTCAGTTTTTTGGAAAGGGCAACAACTATCACTACTATATCTTCTCGAAAGGCGGATTCACAGATGGACTTCTTCAGGCACAAGAGCGAGGTGAAGTTCGGCTGATAACGCTGGAAGACCTTTACAAGTAAAAATTCTAAATCAAACCCTGACTGGTAGAAAGTTGGACAGGGTATTTTTAGACCCATTTTTAGCCTAGTCTGCTCGTAAGTAGGTAATCATCCGTATCTGTTTTTT
>ENA-OQNL01000135-OQNL01000135.1-human-gut-metagenome-genome-assembly--contig:-NODE-135-length-11288-cov-1.852433_pt1 | contig 11288 bp, 8 predicted proteins | sample MGYA00242631_ERZ504884 | MGnify/ENA primary metagenome ERZ504884 (study PRJEB26092, sample SAMD00036395) | human gut metagenome | host: Homo sapiens | study: EMG produced TPA metagenomics assembly of...
ACGTGTTGGTTACCTTCACTTTCTATTTTTGTTCCCTTCTGATATGATGGTTCCATAAGACTGACACACTACAGAACACGTGGAGGTGAGTGGCGGGGCTGTATAGCGGCAACCTCGCATATTTATATGTTGTCGGTCATCCGTTAAGGCATCAATGAGTGGCGCATAACTGTAGCCCGGAAACTTATCTCTTCCGAAGTCGACTCGATCTCGCCGGATGACCAGTCACTGTCCGTTTTATCATTATGCTATCAGGAGGTAGTTACTTGTCTTTTAAAATTTTTAAATTTAACTGCTGTGGACTTGATGTCCACAAAACATGGATTTATGCCTGTATCGGTATCACGGATTCCAATAATCGTACAGAGTATAAGCAGGCTCGCTTTTCTTCCTTTTCTAAAGGTTTGCATCAGCTGTGTGTCTGGCTTGCTAAATACAACTGTAACGATGTCTGTATGGAATCTACCGGCAAGTATTGGATCCCTGTTTTCAATATCTTAGAGCAACACAAAATCCGGGTTACTCTATCCCATCCGAAATACACCAAACCCATGAAAGGAAACAAGACCGACCGCAAAGATGCCAAATGGATCTGTGATCTATACATGTGCGGCATGGTGAAACCTTCTTTTATTCCACCTGCTGACATCAGAGAACTCAGGGATCTCGTAAGATACCGTTTCAAACTCACCTGTATGATTACTGGTGAGAAGAATCGTGCCCAAAATTGTCTTACTGTTTCCAATCTGAAGCTTGATGATGTCTTTTCTGATGTATTCGGGAAATCTTCCCGTTCCATTACGGAACAGATTTTGCAGCACCCTGGGGAAAAATTTGATGTGTCACCCTTTGTTGACAGCCGCTGTAAAACTCCAATAGAAGAAATTCAGGCGGCCGTTGATGGTAATATCTCGAAAGAACAGGATGTAAAGCTCAGACAGTGCCTTGATCACATAGACGAACTTCAAAAGCACATTTCAGAAGTAGAACAGGAAATCCTTCGTCTCAGTGATAAATACGAGGCTGCTTTAAACTTAATAAGAACGGTTCCTGGATTCGATAAGAATCCAATGACTGCAATTCAGGTGCTTTCAGAGATTGGTGGTGATATGTCTGTCTTCCCCACAGCAAAACACCTCGTCTCCTGGGCTGGATGTTGTCCCCGAAATGATAAGAGCGACCGTAAAATCAAATCCACTCGGATTTCCTGTGCTGGTTCTTATTTTAAACCAGTTCTGGTACAGATTGCAAATGCTTTAATCAAATCGAAGAAACATTTTGAATTTACCACCCGCTATAAGCGTATCAAAACACGTCGTGGCCACAAGAAAGCCATTATTGCACGCTGCCGTATGATCCTGACCGCTATCTGGCACATACTCACAGATTTAAAACCTTATACATCCGATGGTTTTCTTGAATCACGTCCTGTGAAAAAAGAAAAAGTTCTTACAACTTCACAGGCACTTAATCTTCTAAGGCAACGAGGGTATCTCATTAAAGATGAGCCTTCGCCGGTCTCCTAATTAGGTGTTGCGTTTATATATTCAATTTTCAAAACCAGCTAATCTGGTGGTTTGTTTGCTATACCCTCTATTTCGTGGCTGTTCTCTACTTATTTGTTTCAAACTTCACTTTTGGTTCTTGGCGAACTCTTGTATCATACACAAAATCTTCAAAAATTACAATAATCTTGAAATAGTGTTATGTTTCTTGGAATTTTATTATATCTTATTTTGGAACTTTTTCTTATAATAACATCATCAAGAAAAACAAAGACAAGTAAACATAAAAGGAGGATTCAATTATGAAGAAGAAAAAGATTCTTGCACTTGTACTTGCAGCTTCAATGGCAGGAGGAATGCTTGCAGGATGTGGAGCCACATCAGGCGGAGATGAAACAGCGAAAGGAGATAAGTCATCCGGAAAAGTTTATTATCTGAACTTTAAACCAGAGCAGGCTGACCAGTGGGTAGAACTTGCAAAAGAGTATACAGATGAGACGGGTGTTCAGGTTGATGTACAGACAGCAGCATCAGGAACTTACGAGTCACAGTTGAAATCAGAGATGGCAAAAGATGAGGCACCAACATTGTTCCAGGTAAACGGACCGGTTGGACTTGCTACATGGAAAAATTATTGCTATGACCTTTCAGACAGCGATATTTATAAAGATGTCGAGTCTGACGATTATATATTAAAAGATGGCGACGCAGTAGACGGAATCGCTTATGTTATTGAGACTTATGGTCTGATCTACAACAAAGCTCTTCTGAACAAATACTTCGAATTGCCGGATGCAAGTATCAAATCAATTGATGATCTGAATAACTTCCAGGCACTTAAGACAGTTGCAGAAGAGATTCAGGCACACAAAGATGATCTTGGAGTAGAAGGAGCTTTCACTTCAGCAGGAATGGATTCTTCTTCTGACTGGAGATTCAAGACACACCTTGGCAAACCGTGCCAATCTACTATGAGTACAAGGCAGACGGAAGTTGATACTACAGATGCTATCAAGGGAACATACCTTGACAACTACAAACAGATCTGGGATCTGTATCTGAACAACTCTACATGTGAGCCATCTATGATTTCTTCTAAGACAGGAGATGACGCAGCAAGTGAATTTGCACTTGGCGAAGCAGTATTCTATCAGAATGGTACATGGGCTTACAATGATATCAAAGATAATGAAGTAGCAGATGAAGATATGGGAATGCTTCCAATCTACATCGGAGTTGATGGAGAAGAAAATCAGGGACTTTGTACAGGATCTGAGAACTACTGGTGTGTAAATAAGAACGCTTCAGAAGAAGACATTCAGGCAACACTTGATTTTATGAAATGGGTAGTTGAGAGCGATGAAGGTCGTGACATGCTGGCTAACGAGATGGGATTTGTAACACCGTTCAAAACATTCTCAGATTACCTTCCGGACAACCCGCTTGTAAAAGCAAATGCTGAGTATACAGAGGCAGGAAAGACACCAGTAAGCTGGAACTTTACAACAATGCCATCTGAGAACTGGAAGAACAATGTGGGTGGAGCTCTTCTGAAATATGCACAGGGCACAGGCACATGGGATGATGTGAAGACAGCATTTGTTGATGGCTGGGCAGAAGAATACGCAGCAGCAAATGAATAAAAAAGACTTTTCACAGGATAGGCAGATAAAAAGGCTGTGAAATAGAGAAGAAGATCAAACAGCCTGCCAACGAGCATACCGGGGCAGGCTGAAATTATGTAATTAGAATTGTGAAAAGCAAAGGCGCAGAAAGGCTTTTTACAGAAAAGAAAGACAGGAGGAGAAGAACATGCAAAAAGCAATAAAGAGATATTTCCGGTATTTGTATTACCGACGCTGATTGCATTCACGATAGGTTTCCTTGCACCGTTTGTGTTAGGCGTATATCTTTCGTTCTGCAAGTTCACAACGGTGACAGACGCTAAATTTATTGGACTTAGCAACTATGCAAAGATCCCTGGAGACGGAGATTTTCTTCACTCTCTTTGGTTTACCGCATTATTTACAATTGTGACAGTATTATTGATCAACATTTTTGCATTTGCGGTAGCAATGCTTTTGACAAAGAATATTAAGGGAACCAATATTTCCGTACTGTATTTTTTATGCCGAACTGATCGGTGGTATTGTACTTGGGTATGTATGGCAGCTGTTATTAAATGGTATTCTGGCACATTTCCAGAAAAACACTTACATATTCTTCAAAATACGGCTTCTGGGGATTAGTTATCCTGATGCTCTGGCAGCAGGTTGGATACATGATGATCATCTATATCTCAGGCATCCAGAATATTCCTGGAGAACTGATCGAGGCAGCACAGATTGATGGAGCGAATAAAGTACAGCTTTTAAGATATGTTACAATTCCGATGGTTATGCCATCCATCACCATCTGTACTTTCCTGACACTCACAAACGGATTTAAACTTTTCGACCAGAACCTTGCATTGACAAACGGTGGACCGGACAAGATGTCAGAAATGCTTGCCCTGAACATCTATAATACATTCTATGGAAGAACCGGTTGGGAAGGCGTAGGACAGGCAAAAGCAGTTGTCTTCTTCATTATTGTAGGTGTGATTGCATTGATCCAGAATAAAATGACAACATCAAAGGAGGTGCAGCAGTAATGAACAAAAAGTAAAACATGGTACATTATTAACAATCATTTTTGCAGTGCTCAGTCTGCTGTATGTGTATCCGATCATACTGGTATTTATCAACTCCTTTAAGAAAAAAGCCTATATCAGTAAAGCACCGTTCGAGATACCGACCGGAAAGATGTATGTCGGATTAGAGAACTATATCCGTGGTATTAAACAGACAGGATTGATTCAGGCATTTGGATGGAGTTTGTTTATCACAATTTTATCTGTAGCAGTAATCATCTTATGTTGCTCCATGTGTGCATGGTATATCTGCCGCGTGAAGACAAAATTTACGAAGATCCTTTATATGCTTTGCCTGTTTGCAATGATCGTACCATTCCAGATGGAAATGTTTACATTATCTAAGATTGCAAATATGCTTCATATGGGAAATCCATGGGGACTGATTGTGATCTATCTTGGATTTGGTGCAGGACTTTCCGTCTTTATGTTCACCGGATTCATGAAATCCATTCCACTGGAGATTGAAGAAGCTGCGATGATCGATGGATGCACACCAATCCAGACATTCTTCAAAGTTGTACTTCCGATTGCAAAGCCGACTTGTGTAACAGTTACAATTCTTCAGGCAATGTGGATCTGGAACGACTATCTGCTTCCATCACTTGTATTGGATCAGAGAAAATATAAGACAGTGCCGATGGCAGTCCAGTATCTGAAAGGTGGATATGGTTCCGTAGATATGGGAGCAATGATGGGAACTCTTGTTCTTGCAATTGTGCCGATCATTATCTTCTACCTGTTCTGTCAGAGATATATTATCGAAGGTGTTGTGGCAGGAGCAGTTAAAGGATAGTGTGGACATTGTCTGAAAGATGACTTAAAATAGAACTATGAAAATTATAAAAAGACAGCAGAGAGTGAGAAATTACTCTCTGCTGTTTTCGGACGTTAAAAAGGAAATAGTAATAAGTTTGAAAAAACATTGAAACTGCAAAGTCAGCGTGTGGGAGGCGCGGGGGAATGATTACAATATTAATCGTAGATGATGAAAAACTGGAGAGAAGGGGAATCCGTTTTCTGTTAAAGAGGGAGGAAGGAGAATTCCAGATTCTGGAAGCGGCGAATGGAAAGGATGCACTTGGCGTATTAGCATCTAATCATGTAGATATTTTGTTTTCAGATGTGAAGATGCCTTACATGAATGGTCTGGAACTGACGAAAGCAGTAAGAGAAGATCATCCGGAGATGGAAATCGTGATTTTCAGCGGATATAATGATTTTTCCTACGCGAGAGAGGCTCTGCGATATGGTGTCGTGGATTATGTCCTAAAGCCGGTCGATCCGAACGAATTTCATAAGACCTTTCAACGAGTGATGGAAAATATCTCATCTAAGGAAGAGAAGCAAAAGCAGCAGAACAGAAAAGAAGATTATCTGAAGAAATACTTCTTCCTGAGATATCTATATTCTGGAAAAGAAGAGGATTTTGTTCAACTTGAGAAATTAACGGATGAAACAGAAGATGATGTTTCACAGTTTTCGCGTATGGTTCTTGTCAGTGCATCCAATGGTTTTTTCGAGACGGAGGAGGAACATTTTCTGACAAGTCTGAAGGAAGAGGTGCAGAGAGAATTTTATTATGTGAATCTGAATTCAAATGAGTCCATCTTTCTGTTCGCGGAGAAGTATACAGACTATCATGTGGTTGTAGAGAAAATGTATCGATTCTTTGCGCATCAGTTTGACAGTGAATGTTATTTTGCGGTCAGTAAAGAAATTGAGGATAGAAAGAATCTGGCAGTAGGAGTTTAAAGCCCTGGAAGGAATGCTGGAAGAGCAGTTCTACCAGCCGCATCAGTCATTATTTTTTCATGGAGAGAAGCAGGAAGAGAAGAAAGCTGATCCGGCAGAAGATTCTGAAATCATGGAACAGATCACGAATGATATTCAATATAAAGATCTGCCCCATCTCCGTCAGGATTTTGAGAAATTGGAAGATAAATACCGTGTCAATAAGCAGTTTTCAGATATGTATGTAAAGTTTGTATTTTCCGGAATTTTAAAAGAATTGCTTGATCAGATGGATGGAATGGATGAGAAAATGCTTTCGAAGAGAGTGGATCGGTTATATCGTTGCAAAAACCTGAAGGATGTGATCGCTATAGTAGACGAAGCACTTCAGGAATATGAACACTGTATACAGGAACAGGAAGACGGATTCCGTTCAGAGATTACGAAAGTAAAAAGTTACATTTATCATCACTATCAGGAGAGGAATCTTGGAGCAGAGACGCTTTCAGCAATGGTATTTCTTTCTCCCGGATATTTAAGTGCTGTGTTCAAAGAAGAAACGGGAGTGACACTGAACCGCTTTATCCGTGAGGTGCGGATGGAAAAAGCGAAAGAACTTCTTGAGACAACGAATATGAAAATCTCCGGAATTGCAAAAAGAAGTAGGATTTTCCAATAACTCTTACTTCTGCAGAAGTTTCCGGGAATTTTTCGGAGACACACCGGAAGCATGCAGGAAAGGAACAGAGGCGGATGAAAAAACAATACGGAAGCTGCTCCATCGATTTGAAAATCTGAAATTCCGTAAGAAACTGTCAGTTTTGATGTTGATTGTAGGATTGGTGCCGGTTGTATTCCTGGCTTTTTCATGCAATATGGCATGACGAATCAGCTGAGAGAAAAGGAACGGTATAACCTGGAAAAAATACTGGAGCAGTCGGTGAACTCAATTGAGAACCAGTCACAGATTTATGAAAATCTGGTCGATTATTTATCCTATTCACAAAGTCTCAGGAATATTTTCGATACGGAAATGGAATCAGATTATGAGAAATATTTGAAATATGTGAAAGTAGCAGATCCGTTGCTTCAGATGCCGACCATCTATCACAAAGAGATTCGGAGTATTACGCTGTATTCTGACAATATAGAAGTGCCACATGGAGATACACTTCTTCCAATGTCGGAAGCGGAGAATCAACAGTGGTATTCCAGGTTGAATGAGGGAACATTAATGCAGTGGAGCATCACTCGCGGTGTGAATAAATCAATCATTGCCAGTCGGAAATTCTATGACAATGATACGATCAAAGCGGTGTTGGAGATGCGTCTGGATTATGAAAAAGTTCTTGAACCATTCATGAGCCAGCTCACAGATAATACAGGAGGCATGATTCAGGATGATAATGGAAATATTGTCTATGCCGAGTGTTCTATGGATAAAAAATATCGTCCGAAGGATATTGAGAGTCCGAAAGATATCAGTGAGAATTATTATCTGGTACAGCGGACAATGAAGGATACAGGATGGAAATTCTATATCTATCGTCCAAAGGCAGTAAGTGAAAACGCAATCCATAAGCTTTTGCTCAAAAATATTCCGATTATTTTGATCAGTGTTCTTCTTCTGAGTTTTCTGGGATATGTTTTTTCCCTCCGTATGGTATCGCAGTTGGAGTTATTGACTGAAAATATGAACCTGATCAATATGGGACTTCGTAAAGTTACCGTGCAGAGTAAATCCAAAGACGAGGTGGGTGTGCTGATCCGGTCATTTCGGCGCATGATGGATCAGATGAACCATTTGATCTCAGAAGTATATGAGAGTAAGATCCAGCTTCAGAACAGTGAGATGAGAGCACTGCAGGCACAGATCAATCCACATTTCCTTTATAATTCGCTTTCAATCATCAACTGGAAAGCAATTGAAGCGGGGGAGGATGAAATCAGTCATGTGACATTGGCACTGTCTACTTATTATCGGACAAGCCTGAATCGTGGTGAAACAATGACTACAGTGGCAAAAGAAATTGATAACATCCGTGCATATCTCAAAATCCAACTTGTTATGCATGATAACGAGTTCCGTGTGGTTGAACAGATTTCGGATGGTCTTAATGATTATCTGATACCGAAGTTGATCCTGCAGCCACTTGCAGAAAATGCAATCGATCATGGAATTGATGTGTCAGAGAATGAGAATCCGACGTTGTGGCTGACGATTCGTGAAGAGGCTGAGCACATTTTTCTTTGAAATCAGGGACAATGGTGCGGGAATGACGCAGGGAGAAGGCGGATCAGATTCTGACATATCAGTCCTCCGGTTATGGTGTGCGAAATGTCTGTGACAGAATCCATGTCCTTTATGGAGAAAAAGGTGAGATGAAGATAGAAAGTACTCCAGGAAAAGGAACGCGGGTCTTTATCCGAATTCCGAAGAACACGGAGGCGAAGGTGTTATGAAAAACGATATGAAAAAGCGAATTCTCTCAGCCCATCTTGCATTAATTTTATTGCTGATGCTTTGGTGCGGAACCTATTTTGAGATGAAGGAAAGTCAAAGACAGATGGAACAGTTAGAAGCATCTCAAAGTGAGTCTGGTGCAAGCAATGCAGTTGAAGTGAAAAGAAAGCTGATGTATAAAGCGATGCATACACCACTTGGGAAATATCCTGAGACTGTTACCTATACACTTGGCAAGATTGCAGGGGCGAATAATTCGAATCTTCCTGTAGGAGATACGTACGAAAATAATGCATATACGAGATATTTGAGAAAATACTTAATATTCAGAATGAAGATGTCTTTGAATTGCAGGATGGCAATACGTATGAAGAGGCAGTCAATGTAGCGATTGAAGATCGAGATATTCCGGATGTGCTTGTCGTGAAAGGAAGAGATAACCTGCTCCGCCTGATTGAAGCCGGTCTGATCGAAGATCTGACAGAAACTTATGAGGAGTGTACAACAGACACGATCAAAGAATGTATGACAGTTATGGAGATTCGCTTTTTACAATCTGCAACAGTTGATGGAAAGTTGTATGCATTTCCGAATACGGTGATTGACGATGGAACTCCGCTTCTTTGGCTGCGGAAAGACTGGATTGAGAAGTTGGGATTAAAGGAACCGGAAACAGTAGGAGAAGCGTTGGAAGTGATCCGGGCATTTGTAGAACAGGATGCAGCAGGAGACGGTCAGACAATCGGCCTTGCCTGTAGTACAGACGTGGTTGCCGGTGCGGATCAGACTTATGGAGTGGATGCAACTTTTATACATGCCGGTGCAATGCCATGTCACTGGATCCTGGATAAAAATGGAAATGTAGTTTATGGGTCAGTAACACAGGAAACAAAAGAAGCGCTTTTGAAACTTCACAATCTATATGAGGATGAGATACTCGACCAGAGATTCCTGCTACGAAAGACGGAAAACATAGATGATCTGTTAAAAACCGGACATTGCGGTGCTATCTATGGACGCTGGTGGGCTCCGAATAACCCGTTGAGTGCAGCATATAATGTCGATTCAAATGCAGAGTGGAAACCGTATCTTTTAGACAAAGAACAGGTAAATGAGACGCAGAAGATATCAGTTTTTGAATCGTATGACCAGTGGATGTATGTGGTGGTGCGTAAAGGATATGAGCATCCGGAAATTGTAGCAAAGTATGTGAGTGCGATTTTTGATCAGTCTAGATATGCAAATGATAGTGCGGCAAGAGAAGTGAATGATTATTTTTCTATTAATGTAGATCCGACGGCCCGGCCACTGAATATTAATGTGGATTATGAGGATGCACTTTATCGGACAACGGAACATATTCAGGCAGCGTTGGACAAAACACTTGATGTGTCGGAATTGAGTGGACTCGAAAAATCTTATTATGACACATGTAAATCATTCTTGAATGGACAGTTGACAACGGCAAATGGCTGGGCAGCTTATGCGTCAAGAATTGAGGCAGTAGGGGAACTGCAGAAAGCGGAAATACGAAGTGCAGAGACGCTACCCCTGGAAAACGTAAATGCTGAAATCCCACAGGAATTACAGGAGCTGGAGAAGGAAGCGTTTCTTCAGATTATCAGCGGGGAGAAACCAGTGGATTACTTTGATACTTTTGTGGTAGAATGGTATGCGAACGGCGGAAAAGAACTGACCGAACAGGTACAGAATGCCTATGAAAGTGGAAAGGATTAAAAAGAATGGATATTAATCAGAGACTGACAGAAGAACTGGATGTAAAACGCTGGCAGATCGATGCGGTCAGTACAGCTGATCGATGAAGGCAATACGATTCCATTTATTTCAAGATATAGAAAAGAAGCAACCGGAGAACTGAATGATGAACAGCTGAGAAAGCTGTATGAACGTCTGGTATATTTAAGAAATCTGGAAGAAAAGAAAGAACAGGTAATCTCAAGTATTGAAGAGCAGGGAAAACTGACAGAAGAATTAAAGAAACAGATTCTTGCAGCAGAAACACTTGTGGCAGTAGAAGACTTATACCGTCCGTATCGCCCGAAACGACGTACTCGTGCGACAATCGCGAAGGAAAAGGGACTTGAGCCACTGGCTGCATTGATCACATTGCAGAAGACAAAAGAACCGCTTGAGAAAATAGCAGAAGCTTATATTTCTGAAGAAAAAGGTGTGGAAAGTGCAAAGGATGCAATCAGCGGAGCATGTGATATCATTGCAGAAAGCATTTCAGATGAGGCAGTTTACAGAACCTGGATCCGGGAGACGACAATGAGAAAAGGAAAGGTTACTTCTCAGGCGAAGGACCCGGAGGCAGAGTCTGTTTACGAGATGTATTATGAGTTCGAGGAAGCGGTTGCGAAGCTTGCCGGACACAGAATCATTGCATTGAATCGTGGAGAGAAAGAGAAATTCCTGACAGTGAAGGTGGAAGCACCGGAAGAAGATATTTTAAGATATCTTGAGCGTAAAGTGATCCGTACAGAAAATCCGTATACAACACCGGTGTTGAAAGAGACGATCGCAGACAGCTACAATCGCCTGATCGGCCCGGCTATTGAGCGTGAGGTCAGAAATGAACTGACAGAGAAGGCAGAGGATGGGGCAATCGAAGTGTTTGGAAAGAACCTTCATCAGCTTTTGATGCAGCCGCCCGTCAAAGGCCGCGTGACCATCGGGCTTGACCCCGGCTACCGCACGGGCTGCAAGGTCGCCGTCGTCGATGCCACGGGCAAGGTACTCGACACCGGCGTCATTTATCCCACGCACAGTGAGGCACGCGTGCGCGAAGCCAAACAGACGCTCGTAAGGCTTATCAAAAAGTACGGCGTCACACTCATCGCCATCGGCAACGGCACGGCGTCGAAGGAAACGG
>ENA-OQNL01000136-OQNL01000136.1-human-gut-metagenome-genome-assembly--contig:-NODE-136-length-11280-cov-1.600646_pt1 | contig 11280 bp, 8 predicted proteins | sample MGYA00242631_ERZ504884 | MGnify/ENA primary metagenome ERZ504884 (study PRJEB26092, sample SAMD00036395) | human gut metagenome | host: Homo sapiens | study: EMG produced TPA metagenomics assembly of...
CTCACCGGCCACGCCGGAGACGAAGGCCTTGCCGCTGGTGGCACCGTAAAGGGCTACGTTGCCGGTGATGATGTTTTCCTCAGGCTTGTAGCCGATGCCCTCGGGCGGGCGGACGATGATCTTGCCGCCGGACAGGCCCTTGCCCATGTAGTCGTTGCAGTCGCCGGTCAGGCTGAGGGTCAGGCCCTTGGGGATGAACGCGCCAAAGCTCTGGCCGCCTGCGCCGATGCACTCGGCGGTGTAGACATCGTCGGGCAGGGAGCTGCCGTACTTGCGGGTGATCTCGCTGCCAAAGATGGCACCCAGGGCGCGGTCGGTGTTGGAGACCTCCAGCCGGACACTCTGGGGTGCCTTGCTGCCCAGCTTGAACTTCTTCATCAGCACCTTCATGTCGAGGGTGTTCTCAAGGTGGAAGTCATAGGTATCGGCAGGCACAAAGTGGACGTTGCTGTTTGCAATGGCCGGGTTGTGTAGGATGCAGTCCAGATTCATCTTGGCGGCACGGCTGCCGGCAGCACTGGGCTTGACATGGAGCAGGTCGGTGCGGCCCACCAGCTCGTCGATGGTGCGCACGCCCAGCTTGGCCATGTACTCCCGCAGCTCCTGCGCCACAAAGGTCAGGTAGTTGATGATATACTCGGGCTTGCCCTTGAACCGCTTGCGCAGCTCGGGGTTCTGGGTGCAGATGCCCATGGGGCAGGTGTCCAGGTTGCAGACACGCATCATCACGCAGCCTTCGCACATCAGCAGGGAGGTGCCGAAGCCGAACTCCTCAGCGCCCAGCATACAGCTGATGGCAACATCGCGGCCGGAGAGCAGCTTGGAGTCGCTCTCGATGCGCACGCGGGTGCGCAGGCCGTTCAGGATCAGGGTCTGATGGGTCTCGGCGATGCCCAGCTCCCACGGCAGGCCAGCGTGCTTGATGGAAGTACGCGGTGCTGCACCGGTGCCGCCGTCGTAGCCGGACACCAGAATGACCTGTGCGCCGCCCTTGGCAACACCGGCCGCAATGGTGCCAACGCCGGCCTCACTGACCAGCTTGACATTGATGTTGGCGCTGCGGTTGGCGTTCTTCAGGTCGTAGATCAGCTCTGCAAGGTCCTCGATGGAGTAGATGTCGTGGTGCGGCGGGGGAGAGATCAGGCCCACGCCGGTGGTGCTGTGGCGGGTCTTGGCGATCCACGGATACACCTTGGCACCGGGCAGATTGCCGCCCTCACCGGGCTTTGCGCCCTGTGCCAGCTTGATCTGGATCTCCTCGGCGCTGACCAGATACTTGCTGGTCACGCCAAAGCGGGCAGAGGCCACCTGCTTGATCTTGGAATTGCTCTCGCTGTGGTAGCGCTCTTCGGGTTCGCCGCCCTCGCCGGTGTTGCTCCGGCCGCCCAGACGGTTCAGGGCGATGGCGATGGTCTCGTGGGCCTCACTGCTCAGGGCACCGTAGCTCATGGCAGCGGCCTTGAACCGCTGACGATGGAGCTGACGGGCTCCACCTCCTCAAGGGGGATGCCGCCGTTGGGATCATAGCTGAAGTCCAGCAGGCTGCGCAGGTGCATGCCCTCGGCACCCATGTTGTCCACGGTGCGGGTGAAGTCCTTGAAGGCCTTGTAGTCACCCGTGAAGCAGGCTTTCTGGAACAGATGGATGGTCTGCGGGGTGAAGAGATGCTCTTCCTTGCCGCTGCGGAACTTGTGAGCGCCGCCGTCGGCCAGCTCCATGTTGATGTCCAGACCCAGCGGGTCAAAGGCGGCGTTGTGGGCAGCTTCCACATCGGCCTGAATGTCCTCCAGACCGATGCCGCCCACACGGCTGACCGTGCCGGTGAAGTACTTGTCGATGACATCCTTGGAGATGCCGACTGCCTCAAAGATCTGGCTGCTCTGGTAGCTCTGGATGGTGGAGATGCCCATTTTGGAGGCGATCTTCACGATGCCGTTCAGCACAGCCTTGTTGTAGTCGTCCACGGCGGCGTAGTAATCCTTGTCCAGCAGACCCTCGTCGATGAGCTGGGCAATGGTGTCGTGGGCCAGATAGGGGTTGACGGCGCAGGCACCGTAGCCCAGCAGGGTGGCAAAGTGGTGCACCTCGTGGGGCTCGGCGCTCTCAAGGATGAGGGCCATGGCCGTGCTCTTCTTGGTGCGGATGAGGTACTGGGACACGGCAGAAACCGCCAGCAGGCTGGGGATGGAGACGTGGTACTCGTCGATGTCGCGGTCAGAGAGGATGATGATGTTGGCACCGTCCTTGTAGGCGCGGTCCACCTCCAGGAACACGCGGTCGATGGCCTTTTCCAGGCTGGTGTTCTTATAGTAATTGATGGACACCGTGACGGTCTTGAAGCCGGGCACGTTCATGTGCTTGATCTTGAGCAGATCCGTGCTGGTCAGGATGGGGTTCTGCACCTTGAGCACCTTGCAGTTCTCGGGCTTGTCCTCCAGCAGGTTGCCGTGGGCACCCACATAGACGCTGGTGGAGGTGACCACCTTCTCCCGGATGGCATCGATGGGCGGGTTGGTGACCTGTGCGAACCGCTGCTTGAAGTAGTTGAACAGCGGGGGGTGCTGGTCACTCAGGACAGCCAGCGGGGTGTCGGTGCCCATGGCTCCGGAAGGCTCGGTACCGGCCCGGGCCATGGGCAGGATCAGCTCCTTGATCTCCTCGTATTTGTAGCCAAAGACCTTCTGCAGGCGGGTCAGCTCCTCGCCGGTGTAGCTGGGAACTTTGATGTTGGGGATCTTCAGGTCCTTCAGCCGGACCAGATTCCGGTCGATCCACTCGCCGTAGGGCTCGCGGCTGGCGTAGTATTCCTTCAGCTTCTCGTCATCCACGACCTCGCCCTTGACGGTATCCACCAGCAGCATCTTGCCGGGGCGCAGGCGGTCTTTCATCAGGATATTGTCGGGGGCGCAGGGCAGCACGCCCACCTCAGAGGACAGGATCATCCGGCCGTCCTTAGTGATATAGTAGCGGCTGGGGGCGCAGACCGTTGCGGTCCAGCACCGCGCCCACCACGTCGCCGTCGGAGAAGAGGATGGCGGCGGGGCCGTCCCAGGGCTCCAGCATGGTGGCGTAATACTGGTAGAAATCGCGCTTCTTCTGGCTGATGTTCTTGTTGTTCTCCCAGGGCTCGGGGATGGTGATCATCACAGCCAGAGGCAGGTCCATGCCGTTCATCACCATGAACTCCAGCGCGTTGTCCAGCATGGCGGAGTCCGAGCCGGAGGTGTTGATGATGGGCAGGATCTTGTTCATGTCGTCCTGCAGGATGGGGCTCTCGATGCTCTCCTCACGGGCCAGCATGGCATCCGTGTTGCCCTTGATGGTGTTGATCTCGCCGTTGTGCAGGATGAAGCGGTTGGGGTGGGCACGCATCCAGCTGGGGTTGGTGTTGGTAGAAAGCGGCTGTGCACCATGCCGATGGCGGATTCGTAATCCTCGTCCTGCAGGTCGAGGTAGAACAGGCGCAGATCGTGCACCAGGAACATGCCCTTGTAGACGATGGTGCGGCTGGACAGGCTGGGCACATAGGTGCCGTTGCTGGCCTGCTCGAACACGCGGCGCACGATGTACAGGCGGCGGTCAAACTCGATGCCCTTGCTTACCTTGGCAGGCTTTTTGATGAAGCACTGCCAGATGGCGGGCATGCAGTCCCGCGCCTTCTGACCCACGGCATCGGGGTCTACGGGCACTTCGCGCCATGCCAGAAACTCCAGTCCCTCCTTGCGGGTGACCACCTCGAACAGCTTCATGGCCTGTGCCCGCAGGTGCTCGTTCTGGGGGAAGAAGAACATACCCACGCCGTACTCCCGCTCGTTGCCCAGCCGGATGTTCAGCTCCTCGGCCACCTTGGAGAAGAACTTGTGGCTGATCTGCAGCAGGATGCCCACGCCGTCGCCGGTCTTGCCCTCGGCGTCCTTACCGGCGCGGTGCTCCAGCCGCTCTACGATGGACAGTGCATCGTCCACCGTCTGGTGGCTTTTACGTCCCTTGATGTCCACCACAGCGCCGATGCCGCAGGCATCGTGCTCGAACTGTGGGTCGTACAGACCAAGGGTGGTTTTCTGCTCTGTAAAGTTTTCCATAGTCTTTCCCATCCTTTTTACTTGTTTGCTTACCGGGGGCTGCGGCACCCTCCGCAGCTTTTTATCCCCTGCAAAAAGAAAAAAGCGCCCCGCAAGGGCATAGGATGCCCCTGCGGAACGCCTTTGTTCCGATATCTGATATTATACAGATTCCTGAAAAATCTTCAAGTGACAGCTGCACCAAATATGCTACACACATTGCGCCGCTTCTTGTGCGAAACGCCGCGAGCCCCCGCAGCTGTGCGCGGTATACAAGCAAAACCGCCGCACCCGGCGTTGTGCACGCGGGTACGGCGGTTTGGAGGAATTTGCCCTGAGTGATGCGGAACACTCAGGACTCAGGAATGCTTTGATTTGCGGGTTTGTTGCAAAATAACCAAACGAAACCTCACCCGCCCAGAATGGCCCGCAGGTCGGCTTCCGGGGTGGCAATGGGCTTGAGGCCGTACCGTTCCTGCAGGGTGCGCACCACCCCCGGCGAGAGGAACGGGGGCAGGGTAGGCCCCAGCCGGATGTTCCGGATGCCCAGCGCCAGCAGCGCGATGAGGATGCACACGGCCTTCTGCTCAAACCAGCACAGCACCAGCGAGAGGGGCAGGTCGTTGACGCCGCAGCCAAAGGCGTCGGCCAGCGCCAATGCGATGCGGATGGCGCTGTAGGCGTCGTTGCACTGGCCCACGTCTAGGATGCGGGGCAGGCCGGTGCCCGGCACGGTGCCAAGGGGCAGGTCGTTCAGGCGGAACTTGCCGCAGGCCAGGGTCAGCAGGATGGTGTCGGGCGGGGTAAGGCGGGCAAACTCGGTGTAGTAGCGGCGGCTGGGCCGGGTACCGTCGCAGCCGCCCACCAGAAAGAAGTGCCGCAGCTTACCGTCCCGCACCGCCTGCACGATCTCGTCCGCGTGCTGCAGCACGGCGGTGCGGGCAAAACCGGTGGTCACCGTGGAGCCGCCGTTCAGGCCGGGTAGCAGGGTGTCCTGCGCGTAGCCGCCCAGCTCCAGCGCCTTTTCGATCACCGGGGAAAAGTCGCGCCCTTCGTCGATGTGGGGCACGCCGGGGTAAGCCACCACCGAGGTGGTGAACACCCGGTCGGCGTAGCTGGCGCGCAGGGGCATGATGCAGTTGGTGGTGAACAGGATGGGCGCGGGGATGTCCTCGAACTCCCGCTGCTGGTTCTGCCATGCGGTGCCAAAGTTGCCCTTGAGGTGGGGGTAGCGGCGCTTCAGCTCCGGGTAGCCGTGGGCGGGCAGCATCTCCGAGTGGGTGTAGACGTTGACGCCCCGGCCTGCGGTCTGTTCCAGCAGCTGCTGTGCGTCGTAGAGGTCGTGGCCGGAAATCACGATGAACGGCCCCTTTTCAATGGTCAGGGGCACCTGCACCGGTTCCGGATCGCCAAACGCGCCGGTGTTGGCCGCGTCCAGCAGCTCCATGCAGCGGTAGCTGGCTTCTCCTGTGGCCTGCACCAGCTGCCACAGGGCGTCGGTGGTCTGGCCGGGGTCGCCCACGGCCTGCAGGGCGGTACAGAAGAACCGGTCCAGCTCCGGGTCGATGCGGCCCAGCACCCGGGCGTGGTAGTTGTAGGCGGCCATGCCCCGCAGGCTGAACAGCACAAAGCATTTCAGGCTGCGCCGGTCGGCGTCCGGTTCCCGCCAGAGGGCCTGCATGTCGTAGTCCGGGCCGGTGCCGGGGCTGGCGTCGTGCACCCGGCGGGTCAGCGCGTCCACGGCGGCGGGGTCAAAGTTCACGTTGGTAATGGTGGTGAACAGCCCCTGCATCAGCAGCCGGGCCTGTTCCGGGGTCGGGCCGCGCCCCGCCGCGATGAGCTGCCCGGCAAACGCGATGAGCGCCCCGGTGAGCCGGTCCTGTGCGGCGGCTGTCTCGGCCGACTTGCCGCACACCCCCGCTGCGCCGGTGCAGGCGGTGCAGCCCGCCGCCTGCTCACACTGAAAACAAAACATCTGCTCGTCCATACAAAACTCCCTTTCTGCCATAAGATACTGCCAGTGTGGGCAGAGCGGGGCGGGGTTATACCAAAAAAGGGCCGCGCCCGACCGGACGCAGCCCTTTGAAAATGCTATGAAATTTAGTAGGTGATGCCCTGTGCCATCATGGCGGTTGCAACCTTCAGGAAGCCGGCACAGTTTGCACCGACCATCAGGTTGCCCTCGGAACCGGCAGCCACAGATGCATCGTAGGAAGCATGGAAAATGCCCTCCATGATGCCCTTCAGCTTGGCATCGACCTCTTCAAAGGTCCAGCTCAGGCGCTCGGAGTTCTGGCTCATCTCCAGACCGGAGGTGGCCACGCCGCCTGCGTTGGAAGCCTTTGCAGGTCCGTACAGGATGCCGTTGGACAGGTAGACCTCGATGGCCTCCGGGGTGCTGGGCATGTTGGCACCCTCGCACACGACGGTGCAGCCACCCTTCACCAGAGCCTCAGCGGACTCCTTGTTGATCTCGTTCTGGGTTGCGCAGGGCAGGGCGATGTCGCAGGGGACAGTCCAGACCTTGGTGCAATCTGCAACATAGGTTACACCCTCGTGGGTCTCGGCGTACTCCTTGATGCGGCCGCGGCGCACTTCCTTCAGATCCTTGACGTAGGCCAGATCAATGCCGTTGGGATCGTAGACGTAGCCGTTGGAGTCGGACATGGTAACGACCTTGGCACCCAGCTGGGTGGCCTTCTCGCAGGCGTAGATCGCAACGTTGCCGGAACCGGAGATGACCACGGTCTTGCCCTGGAGGCTGTCGTTGCGCATGCACTTCAGAGCCTCAGCAGTGAAGTAGCACAGGCCGTAGCCGGTAGCCTCGGTGCGGGCCAGAGAGCCGCCGAAGGTCAGGCCCTTGCCGGTGAGCATGCCGCCCTGGAAGCTGTTGGTCAGGCGCTTGTACTGGCCGAACATATAGCCGACCTCACGGCCGCCGACACCGATATCACCGGCGGGGCAGTCCACGAACTGGCCGATGTGGCGGTACAGCTCGGTCATAAAGCTCTGGCAGAAGCGCATCACTTCCATGTCGCTCTTGCCGTGGGGGTCAAAGTCAGAGCCGCCCTTGCCGCCGCCCATGGGCAGGGTGGTCAGGCTGTTCTTGAAGGTCTGCTCGAAGCCCAGAAACTTCAGGATGCCCTGATTGACAGAGGGATGGAAGCGCAGGCCGCCCTTGTAGGGGCCGATGGCGCTGTTGAACTGGACGCGGTAGCCGCGGTTCACCTGGACCTTGCCCTGATCATCGACCCAGGGCACACGGAAGGTGATGATGCGCTCGGGCTCGACCAGACGCTCGATCAGGCCAGCCTTCTCGTACTCGGGATGCTTCTCCACCACGGGCTGGATGCTCTCCAGCACCTCGCGGACAGCCTGCAGGAACTCAGGCTCATTGGCATTGCGCTGTGCAAGGCCATCGTAAACGCGCTTCAGGTATTCATTCGTCAGCATAATAGAATACTCCTTTTCCCATGATTTACAATCGCTCTGCCCACTATCACAGAACGCTTCACCATTATAAAGCATTGTGCGGCGATTTACAAGAGAGGAAATCGGAAAATGTTTCAGTGAAGCCAAAATAAAAATGAATCCGCTTCACAGCGTCAGTGCCCGGCAGCGCTGGGGATCTCCTGCAGCTCAAAGCGGTATTCCTGCGCGGCATCGGGGTATTTTGCCTTATCCACGGGGCTGAGGAACATGGCAAGGGGCCGCAGCCAGAGCCCGCCGTCCCCGTAGAGCTTGCGGTAGACCACAAAGGGCTCCCCCGTTTCGGAATCGTTGGCAACGGCCTCCGCCAGATAAAAGTCACCCTTGAAGTGCCGGTATACCCGGCCGATCCTGAGTTCGTTCGGCATTTGCGTTCTCCTTTACATTCCAGCCAAAATGGCATTCACGGCAGTCACAAAGGGCTCCATATCTTCAAACAGGACTTCGACGATGATGCTCCAGTTGATACCGTCGTAGTCATGCACCAGCCGGTGGCGCAGCCCGGCGACCATATTCCAAGGCTGCTCCGGATAAGAGGCCTTGAACTCCGGACTGAGCTGGTAGACCTGTTCCCCGATGTTATAGAGCGGGGTCGTGACGGCCCACTGGGAAAATTCGTCCTCGAGCAGAAGCTCTGGCGTGATGCCGCGTTTGTGCATCTCAAATTTCAGACTTTCCCATGTGGCAACGATCTTTTTCAGGCGTTCCTTGTCCGATCTCTTCATGCGATCTTGACCCCCTCCCGCATGATGCTTTCATAGAAGGGAGTGCCGGTGTTGACCTCCCGGATCTCAAAGGCATCCACATCCTTCTGGGTGCGCTGGCGCAGCTCCTCCCCGAAAGCAAAGATGTCCCTTGCCCGGAAGTTGGCACCGCCCACCACGATTACATCGATATCCGAAGCGGCAGTGGCTTCTCCCCGGGCATAGGAGCCGAACAGCAGGGCGTACTCGGCGTGATATTTGTGCAGCAGCTCCCGGATGACCTGCTTCGATCTCAGTGCGGGAAAGCGTGTTCATGCGGACACCTCCAATCGGAAATTCTCTACCAATATTGTACCATAGAATGCCGGAAATGCAAACAAAAATCCCCCGCAGGCGGCTGGCGCTGGCGGGGGAGCGGTGCATGATTTACTTCTTCAGCAGCTTCTCGCAGGCATCGGCGGCACCCTCAAGGTACTGCCGGGGTAGGCCTCGATCATGCCGGCATCGGAGCAGGCGGCCAGCTGGGGATCGATGGGGCACTTGGCCAGTACGGGCAGGCCGTGCTTTGCGGCCACCTCATCCACATGGCTCTCGCCGAACACGCTGATCTTCTTGCCGCAGTCGGGGCAGACGATGTAGCTCATGTTCTCCACGATGCCCAGCATGGGCACCTTCATCATCTCGGCCATGTTCACGGCCTTGGCTACGATCATGCTGACCAGCTCCTGGGGGCTGGCAACGACCACGATGCCGTCCACAGGCAGGCTCTGGAACACGGTCAGGGGCACGTCGCCGGTTCCCGGAGGCATGTCCACGAACAGGAAGTCCACGTCCTTCCAGACCACATCGGTCCAGAACTGCTTGACCGCACCGGCGATCACGGGGCCGCGCCACACAACGGGGTCCTCCTCGTTCTCGACCAGCAGATTGATGCTCATCACATCAATGCCCATCCGGCTCTGGATGGGCCAGCAGCCCTTTTCATCGGCCATGGCACGGCCATGGATGCCGAACAGCTTGGGGATGGACGGGCCGGTGATGTCGGCATCCAGAATGCCGCAGTGGTAGCCGCGGCGTGCCATGGCGCAGGCCAGCAGAGCGCTGGTCATGCTCTTGCCAACGCCGCCCTTGCCGGACACAACGCCGATGACCTTTTTGACGCTGCTGTTGGGGTTGGGTGCATCGTGCTTGGGCGCTGCATCGCGGGAAGAACATGCTGCTCCACAGCTGGAGCAGTCATGGGTACATTCTTCGCTCATTCTCTTTTTGCGCACGGCGGGCTCAGAGGCATTGGCCGTGTGCTTCCTCCTTAAACAGAATACGGCCATATAAAAGCCGCCCCTTTACTATACCATAAAAGCGCTCAGGAAACAACCCGCCGCGCCGCTCTGCTTTTGCATATCCTGTTCCGCCGCTTCATATGCTGGAACCGGAACATTCCGGCAGGAGGTGCGCCATGCGGCAGAGCTATTTGAAAAATGCGGCGCTGCTCACCGGTTCAGACGTGGTGCTGCGGCTGGCCGGCATGGGCCTGCGCATCTGGCTGGCAAACGAGCTGGGCGGCGAGGGGATGGGCCTTTACCAGCTGGTGCTGGCGGTGTATTCGCTGTTCGTCACGTTGGCAACGGCGGGCGTTTCGGTGGCGGCTACCCGGCTCATGGCCGAGGAACTCAGCGGCCCGGCTTCCGCCCGTGGTGCAGCCCGCGGCATGCTGCGCCGTCTGCTGGCGGCAGGACTTGTGCTGGGGATGTTTGCCGCTGCACTGCAGCTGGCAACAGCGGATCTTGCGGCCCGGTTGTGGCTTGGCGATGTCCGCGCCGTCGGTGCTTTGCGCGTTTCAGCGCTGGGAATGCCATGGATGGCAGTGTCTGCGGTGCTGCGCGGTTTTTTCATCGCCCGACGGCATGTAGCTCCCAATGTGTTCAGCCAGCTTACGGAGCAGACGGTGCGCATCGCGCTAGTGGCACTGGCGCTTACCCGCACCGAGGGCCTTGCGGTGGGCGTGCGCTGTATGTTGGTGCTGGGAGCTACCGCCGTCAGCGAAGCGGTGTCGGCGCTGTGCATGCTGACCTTTTACCGGCGGGATGCCCGCAGTGCCTTTGCAGGGCAAAAAGCCGTCCGCCCGGCAGACCCTGCCCGCCGTCTGTGGGAAATCCTGTGGCCGGTGGAGGGTGGGCGGGTGTTGGCAAGCGCCCTGCACACGGCAGAGAACATGCTGGTGCCCGCCTGCCTTGCGGTCTATCTGATCAACGCGGGCGGGCGCACCGCCGCGCTGGAGCAGTACGGAGAACTGAAAGGCATGGCTCTGCCGCTGCTTACGTTCCCATTTGGCCTGCTGGGCAGTCTTTCGGTGCTGCTGATGCCGGAGATCACGCAGGCTCATATTCTGGGCCAAACCGAACGGCTCAAAACACTTCTGGACCGGATGTTGCGGCTCACCGGCTATTTTTCTGCATTGGCGGGGACGCTGTTCTGGGTGTGGGGACGCCCGCTGGCACAGCTTTTGTACCAAAGTGCGGATGCCGGGTTTTATCTGGAAACGCTGGCTCCTGCCATGCCGCTGATGTATCTGGAAAGCATGGTGGACGGTGCCATGAAAGGGGTAGGAGAGCAGAAGGCGGCCTTCCGCTACAGCGTGTGGGATTCCATCCTGCGCATTGGCGGGGTGGTGGCGCTGCTGCCGCGCTTTGGCATGAAGGGCTTTTTGGCAGTGATCCTGCTTTCCAGCCTGTACACCTGTGCGGCCAACACCGGGCATCTGCTGTTTTCCAGCGGCACGCAGCATGCATTCCGCCGCTGGCTGGGTGCACCGGCACTGGCAGCTGTGCTGGCCGCGGCGGCTGGCATGGCGCTGCGGAAGCTGCTTGCGGATGGGTTTGCGGCTCGGCTGCCTTTGCAGCTGGCCGCGTTGGGCATAGGCGGCTGCGCTACCACAGGAGTGTTCCTGCTGGCGGCATGGCCGCTGGGCCTTGGAGAGGAAGTAGCCGCGCTCTGGGCTGCGCACCGGCCCGGCAGACCGAAAAATA
>ENA-OQNL01000137-OQNL01000137.1-human-gut-metagenome-genome-assembly--contig:-NODE-137-length-11266-cov-2.183589_pt1 | contig 11266 bp, 6 predicted proteins | sample MGYA00242631_ERZ504884 | MGnify/ENA primary metagenome ERZ504884 (study PRJEB26092, sample SAMD00036395) | human gut metagenome | host: Homo sapiens | study: EMG produced TPA metagenomics assembly of...
GGTAAAGCTGCCATGCCAGACGTTTATAAGCAATCCTTTAAGCAGAATTACACCAACAATATCGAATTGTCCATCTTCAACTGCGGCTTGGAGCGCTGCGCTCCGGGCCAAACATGGGGACCCGGCATCCGCGACCACTACCTGATCCATCTGGTGGTATCCGGCAAGGGCATCTTCGAAGTGGGCGGCCGCACTTGGGAGGTAAGCGAGGGCGACCTGTTCTTTGCCCGCCCCAGCCAGCTGATCCGCTACACCGCCGACGAGCAGCAGCCGTGGGAGTACAGCTGGGTGGGCTTTAACGGTGCCTGTGCCCACAAGCTGGCCGCACAGCTGCCCTTTACGGACGATGCCCCCGTGCACCACACCAGCGACCCGGACGGGATGCGGGCAGCGCTGACCAACATCTATTCCTCCCGCGGGCTGCAGCCACAGGACGAGGCCGCCATGGTGGGGTATCTGTACCTGTTTATCGCTGCTTTGATGCGGGAGACCAGCGCAGGCAAGCCCCACACGGCCTCCTCCTCCAGCCAGTATGTGCTGAACGCCATCAAGTACATCCAGTTCAACTACTCCCACGACATCTCCATTGACGATGTAGCCAAGAGCGTGGGGGTTTCCCGCAGCCATCTGTACCGGGTGTTCATGTTGAACGTGGGCAAGAGCCCCATCGACTACCTGACCGAGTACCGCATCAACGAGGCCTGCAAGCTGCTGCGCGCCGGCAACCTTTCCATTGCGGAGGTTGCGGTGTCGGTAGGCTTCTTTGACCAGTTCTACTTCTCACGGGTGTTCAAGCGCGCCAAGGGCGTGCCGCCCAGCAAGTATTTTGCCGCCCAGCAGGACGCCGACCCGGCAAGCCCTGCCCAACTGTAACCTGAGCCCATCACACAAGGAGAAACCATGCCTTTACAGAAAAACCAGATCCTGACCCTGCGCATCGAACGCCTTTCCAGCGACGGCAGCGGTGTGGCCCACAGTGCCGATGGCGAGGCCGTATTTGTCCCCGGCACCGCCCCCGGGGACGAAGCACGGGTGCGCATCGTGAAGGACTGCGGCCGGTATGCCTTTGGCATTCTGGACGAGCTGCTCACCCCCTCGCCGAACCGCATTCCGGTTGACTGCCCGGTAGCAGGCCCCTGCGGCGGGTGCAGCCTGCGGCATCTGGATTATGCCGCTGAGCTGCGCGCCAAACAGGAAAGCGTGCTGGATGCCTTCCGCCGCATCGGCGGGCTGGAGGTGCCGGTGCTGGATATTCTGCCTTCTCCAGACGTAGACCGCTACCGCAACAAGGTGCAGTTCCCTGTGGGCATAGACAAGAACGGCGTGCCCTGCATCGGCTTTTACGCAGGGCGCACCCACCGCATCGTCCCCTGCCCGGACTGCAAGCTGCAGCCCAGCGTGCTGAACGAGATTGGCAACGCGCTGTGCGCCTTTTTTGCACAGCAGGGCATCCGCCCCTACGACGAGCAGAGCGGCAAGGGGCTGGTGCGACATATCTTCCTGCGGCGCGGCGCGCACAGCGGGCAGATCATGGTGTGTCTGGTATGCACCCGGGCAAAGCTGCCCCACGCAGAGGAGCTTTGCCGCGCACTGACTGCGCAGTTTTCCGATATCGCCACCATCCTGATCAATGTCAACGCCAGAAACACCAATGTGATCCTGGGCAGCGAGACCCACACCCTTTACGGTCCCGGGTTCATCGAGGACACTCTCTGCGGCGTTCCGGTGCAGCTGGGCCCCTTGTCGTTCTATCAGGTCAATACCCTGGCCGCTGAGCGGCTCTATGGCATTGCCGCAGAATATGCTCAATTGACCCCGGATGACCTGCTGCTGGATCTCTACTGCGGCATGGGCACCATTGGCCTGTCCATGGCAGACCATTGCCGGGAGCTCATCGGCGTGGAGATCGTGCCTGAGGCCATCGAAAGCGCCAAGGCCAATGCAGCCCGCATGGGTGATACCATAGCCGCAAAGAGCCGCTTCTTCTGCGCCGATGCTGGTAAGGCCGCCTCTCAGCTTGCTGCCGAGGGACTGCACCCGGATGTTGTGATGCTGGACCCGCCCCGCAAAGGCTGTGACGAAGCAACCCTTTCCGCTGTCGTCACCATGTCCCCCCGCCGGGTGGTCTATGTCAGCTGCAATCCCTCCACCGCCGCCCGGGATGCCAAGTGGCTGGAAGAGCATGGGTATCGGGCAGAAAAGGTGCAGCCGGTGGACCTTTTCCCGAGGACGAGGCATTGCGAAGCGGTTCTCCTTTTGACCAAACTCAATGTCGAGCGGCACATCGAAGTGGACGTCAGCATGGATGAACTGGATGTGACTGCTGCGGAAAGCAAGGCGACTTACAACGAGATTCGGGAGTATGTATGGGAACACCACCAGTTGAAGGTTTCCAATCTCTATATCGCACAGGTGAAGCAGAAACACGGCATTATTGAGCGAGAGAATTACCATAAAGCGAAAAATGAAAATGCGAAGCAGCCCAAGTGTCCGAAGGAAAAAGAGGATGCAATCGTGGAGGTCATTGAAGCATTTTCAGATGATTTGATACGCTAATCACCCCAGAGTAGAATAGCCACTTGTGCGTTCTCTCTGGGGTGATTTTTGCGTTTATGCTACTTCCGGGTAGCGCATATATACATACTCGTAGATTTTCTTCTGGTAGGTCTGGATATCGCTTACATCATAGCTATTGGGAAGTTCTTGCCAAAGGGTATTGCGAATCAGGTTATCCACAATCGCCTTAGTTTCCTGCTTGTCCGTCCAATGGTCGAGTTTGGCAATCTGCTGTTTGATTTTTGTCAACAAGTCCACAGACACCTTCTTGATCGTTTCAATTTCCTGCTTCGTGAGGTTCTCCGAAAACAGCAAATCGTACACTGAAAGTTCCTCATCGCTGGAAAAGCCCTCACGCACATAGCGCTGCTGCTCCGTGTCCAGTGAACTTGCAAGCTCCATCAGATCCATGAAGGTTTTCTCAATGGTTGCCCGGTTCTGCTCTGCATTGTAGGCATCGATAATCTCCTGATAGCGGTCATAATAATCAATGCGCTGCGGGTTTGCAAACAGCATTTTCGCCAGCTGCTGGTTTACCAGTTCATCCAGATCGCGCAGCAAAAGGTTCTTCCGCCGGGTGTGGGCAAACTCCCGGCTCAGCAGGTCAAAATCAATTTTGCTGATGTCAAACTGCCGGGAAGGTACAGCCTCCTGATCCGGCTTTTCCACATGGATGTACTCGTTGACGATGCCGTTGATCTGCACCATCAGGTCCGTGTTATCTGCGTGTTTCCGCTTCTGCTGCAAGCCTCGTAGATGGCGAGAATTGCGTTTTTCCGGGCGCGCACAGTATCGTCCACATCGTCACGGTCTGCGTAGCGGAACAGCCGCGCCAGCTCAGACGCATAGGTCTGAAAGGTTTTCTTGGTTTCCAATGTCTCGCACATTGCGTTGACCGCATCCTGTACAAGGCTCATCTTTTCAAAGTCCTGTGCGTCCACCAGTTCCTGCAGCCGGAACCCGTGTTCTGCCAGAAAGCCGTCCGTTTTTCCGATGACTGTGCGGATGCGCTGAATCAGCTCCGTTTTGTCCACCGTTGGGTCAATGCCCGCCGGGCTGTTCTTGCTGACCGTATAATCTGCCAGAGCCTTGCGCAGCGCCTTTACGATACCAATATAGTCCACGATCAGGCCGTTGCTCTTGCCCTCCGAAACACGGTTTGCACGAGCAATAGTCTGCATCAGGGTATGGGCTTTCAACGGCTTGTCCAGATACAGACAGGACAGACACTTTACATCAAAGCCCGTCAGCCACATGGCACAGACGAACACCACCCGGAACGGATTCCTGCTGTCCTTGAATTCTTTATCCAGCTCCCGCTTTTCCATTTTGGCACGGTGCGGCAGAATATCCAGTCCCCACTTTCTGAAGGTCTGCACCTCGTTCTGCTCCTGACTGATCACCACTGCCATTTCGGTTTCTTTCATCCATGCCAGTTTGCGGGCAAGTTCCTGTGCTTCCTGCTGGGTCGCTGTGCCCTGCCGGGCTTCCAGCTCCCTGATCTTTGCCCGCCAGTATTCCTGCACATAGTTGTACATCCGCACACAGGTGACCTTATTCAGGCAGACGCACATCGCCTTACCGCTGGTCCAAAGGTCAGAGTAATGCTCCACAAAATCCTTTGCAATGGAGCGCAGCCGTTCATCTGCGGTGAGAATATGGATCTCCTTTGCAAACTCGCGTTCCAGCTTTTTCCTCCTGCGAAGGATCAAGGTCGGCAGCTTCAATGGCATCCAGGAGCCGCCCGGTGATCTCCGGCTTGTCCAACTGGGCGATCTTATCCGCACGGTTCTCATAGTACAGCGGCACCGTTGCGCCGTCCTCCACCGCCCGCTTGAAATCATACACCGACAGATACCCGCCAAAGGTGCGCTCGGTGATATGGTCATCCGCCAGCAGCGGCGTACCGGTAAAGCCGATGCGGGATGCCGTGGGCAGCAGGTGCATCATGTTGTCTGCAAAAATGCCGTACTGGCTGCGGTGGGCTTCATCCGACAAAATCAGAATGTCGTGATCCGGGTAGATGGGCGGCTCCTTGGGCAGATTGAACTTTTGGATCAGGGTAAACACAAAGCTGGGGTTGCCCTGCAGCTTTTTTACAAGGTCTGTACCGCTGGATGCAATGAACTGCGAAGCCTTGGTTTTGCCCAGCAGACCGCAGTTTTCAAAGGTATCGCTGATCTGCCGGTTCAGCTCGTCACGGTCGGTCAGTACCACAATGGTGGGCGAGCCTGCAAACTTGCGCCGAATCTTCTGCGCCAGAAAGACCATGGAGTAGCTTTTGCCTGACCCCTGCGTGTGCCAGAACACACCCAGCCTGCCGTCTTTCAGCTTGCGGTTCTCGTAAGCACTGACGGCCTCGTTGACGCCGAGATACTGGTGGTTGCGCGCCAGAATCTTGGTGGTGCGCCCACCGGAATGGTCGTAAAGGATGAAGTTTTCCAGCAGATCGAGGAAGGTCTTTTTCTCGCAGATGCCCCGCAGCATAGTTTCCAGTTCCACGCTGCCTGCATCGCTTTCCTTCAGACGCTTCCACTCGTGGAAAAACTCGTACTTACTGCCAAGTGTGCCCACCTTGGCTTCCAATCCATTGGACAGCATAAGGAAGGCATTGTAATAGAACAGCTGCGGAATGGTATCGAGATAATTTCGGTAATTGTCTATGTAGGCGTTCTGCACATCCACGGTAGGCTTTTTCAGCTCGATGAACAGCAGCGGAATGCCATTGACAAAGCCCACGATGTCCGTTCTGCAGCGGTACAGCTGCGAGTGGATCTTCATTTCTTTTACGGCGAGGAAATGATTGTTTTCCGAGTTTTTGAAGTCGATCACCGCCGCGCTTCGCGTTTCGGTGCGGCCATCCGGCCGCTTGACCGTCACCGGGATGCCATCCCGCAGCAGAAAATACTTTTCCTCATTGATCTGCATCAGGGATGCGGTGGAAACGTGTGCCGTGAATTTCTTCTGCACCTCGTCCAGCTGGTTCGGGGTGAGCCACGGGTTCAGCCGCAAAAGCGCCTGCCGAAAATACCGGGTCAGCAACACTTCCCCATAGCTGGTGCGGCCCAACGTCCCGTCCGGCCCCAGCTTTTCGGAGTTGTAAGCCAGCACGACCTCCCAGCCCAGAACATTTTGCAGCAAGTTGCCTGCACTGTTCTGAACAAGGACATTTTCGGAGTATTCGCGGCTCATAGGATCACCTCATTTTTTCAACTTTTCTTTTAAGCAGAATTCTTCATTGATTTTAATGATTATAATTGCCATCACAATTAAGAATCGCATATAATCATCTCTATGTACCTTTTCATCTAATGAATTAGTCGAGTGAATATATTTATTTCTCAAATCTAGTCCATTTGAAAATTTATGTTTATTAAGCAAATAATCAAGATAATCTTGTTCTGGTCGTGAGAACAATGTATTCTCTACCAGCAACTTATTATTTTTCAGTGCATCCTTCAATGGATCATTTTCTGTTTTTTCATAGGCCAAGCAAAGATATTCATATCTATAAAGTTGAATCAACATTCTCAATCTATCATACTTCAGTTCAATTTTCCCAGCTTCATCTATTCTTATAGTACCTTGACTTAATAAGAAGTCGATTTTTTCTTTCTGAATAGTTTTAAAATCATTATAATATACAGTTTCATTCTCTAGAAGTTTAAAGAAAGAATCATAGGCCTTTCCTATTCTTTCCACATAAGTTAAAAGTGATTGTGATGAAAAGATACTTATATATTCCGATCTAATATTTTCATCATTACAATAGGCATACTTTTGTGTGCTTAGACTTGCAACTTGTGAAAACTCAACGCTTTGAGATGAGAACTCCAGATAATCTCTATCAATTGCTCCATATTTACTGTATAAATCAAATTGCTTTAAAACATGATCTATTTTACTAGAAATCAGTCTGTTTCTTTCCCCAAATGGCGCATCCCTCCTCACTTTCTCATAAACAAACCCCTCCACATTAAACTCATCTTTTAGGTATGTTTCAAAAAACCATTTATAAATATCTTCTATTTCTATTTCTCGCTGGCACAAAATGTTATAATACCCTGTCATTTGAAGAAATGCCATAGTGTTTTTTTATACGAAAAACTTGTTCCGACTTGGTACTCTCTCAATCCTCTTGTTCCAAACAAAAAGTTTTCAAGACCATACTCAGAGGGTTGCGAAACCAATAGGCATCTGTTAAAAAAATCAGCAAATTCAAACCAGTAGAAATTATTAAGAAGCGTTGCATAATCAAGATTATCTAGTATCCATTTACTGTCATATGAAACTTTTAGCTCATTCTGATCTTCTGATTCATTTTCTATCTTTCCGGTACCATCCATCAGTTTAAAGCCAATTCCTACTCCTGTTCTAAACGATAGGCCAGTTTCAAAAAGTTTTTTTCGCATGATTTCTAGTTTTTTATATGCTTTAAAGCGTGTCATTTCGCTAAGTTTAAGCTTTTCCGGATTCTCTTCTTGCATAATCACAGTCAAATAATTCATATTAGGAGAATCCAATTCGATGTACCTTTGAACTAACCCTTCCTTATCTTCTACTGTTAATTCTTTTGGAATGTAATATAGTTCTTTGTCCTCAGAACGTTCCAAAAACTTATTGACAAAGAATTCTGCATTCTCTGCATCCTTTAAAATGTATTCACGCACCACCTTCCCAAATTTGTATATAATATCTTTTTCTCTCAGTATTCGATCAATTCTAATATTAGCCTTTTCCAGGAATTCAGCAAATTGCAAATCATCAAACTTTTTGTACAATCCTATCTTGCAAACCAGTTCAACAAAATCTTGACGGTACATTATATTAGTTTCGTTATATAATGTTGCCAACTCATTTATATCTTTTGAATTAAGGAAGCAGCCAACAACTCCAAACACTTGATTAGCCTTATTTTGATAATCTGTATATTGAGGATTTGTCCAGTCCTCAAGTCGTATTCCAGTGTCGATATATTTTTTCACATTATAAAGTTCTATAACTTTATTTATATCTGTGTAGCTTTTCCAATTATCATAGTCGTCAAAAACTATCTCGCACTTTTTTAATTCTCCCAGATTAACAACTTCGCCATTTCCATAAAAATCGACACCGAAATACGCATCCATCTATATTACACCTCCACTTCTCCGCTCATCAATTTAGGCAGCAGTCGATTTCTCATATCTACAAGGCTTTTTATCATTTCCGTCCTACAATATATTTCATCAAAAATATCATGGACATTTTTCTGATATTCTGCAAGCACCTCATCTTTAGGCAATATGATTTTCAATTCACGAAACACCGTTTTACTAATTTCCAGATATGTTGAACCGCCTGCCTTTTGTCGAATCTCCTCTACTCGGCTTTTCAAATTAAACAGCAGATACATTTGCAAGTTTTCCCTTTTGGGAATGCACGAAATAAATCCTTGGTTTGTACACACTTCATATTTGCACATTCCAAAGAACCCAACACTCGCTCTACTTGTCATTAAGATAGTTTCTGCCGGCAACATCTTTGCAGAACTATTTTTTAACCCTCTGGTGTTATCTTCTTTTCCGTGTCCAATAACGCCAGCGAGAAATTTCGCGTAATATCTGTGGGGGTCACCCACAAAATATCACCCTTTTCATAATAGCTTTGAATTTTGGTAGAAGGTGTACCTCCACCAACTGTATCGCATATATCTGCAATACTAGCCACTCGCCACTCCTCCGGTACGCCATCCACAATTTTCGTGTTTTCATACCCCGGAAAGCGCAAATCCACAAACCACTCTTTATAAATCCGCTGGGCTGCTTCTTCCAGCAGTTTGATTTGTTTCTGGTTGTTTTCAATTAGGTCATCGTAAGCGGAGAGAATATTTACTATTTCAGTTTGTATATTTATACTGGGCAAAGGGATATCTAGGTTATCCAACATTCTAACAGTTAAAAACTTCGTTGTCGAACCGCTTGACATTGTTTTTAGTAATCGTAATTGCTGATTTAGTGCATAACAAAGATACCTTATATTTAGCTCTTCTTCATTAGCACTCTCAATTATGTATGTTCTTTGATAAGCATTAAACTTGCCTTTATAGTACTTCGCCGTATAATTTCCACTTGCATTATTCCCTGCAAGCAAAACGGCTTCTGTATCATATGCCCATACATCAATCGATAATGTATTTGGGTCACAAGTAAAAAATGGATATCTTCCACCTATAACTGCAGCGTTAGAATCCAGTTTTCCCGTTTTGATGATAGCAATCTTCCCTAATTTTGCAATTTTCCACTTCACACCCCCATCTCCTCCAGATTCTTCGAGATGGTTTCCATCAGGCGGTTGGACTCTGCCTGCAATTCCAGCAGCTCCTTGTGGATTTCCTTCATCCGCTGGGCAAAATCCACGCCGTCATCCTCCACGGGTGCAACGCCCACATAGGCACCGGGCGTCAGGGATGCGCCTTTCTCGTTGAGGATGGTGTCTCGGCTTGCCACCTTGCACAGACCGGGAATGTCCTGATAAACGCCCTCGCCAAACTTTTCGATGAGCCAGACTGCCTCCTTGGCAACGGTCATTTTCTCGTTGAGGGCTTCCAGCACCTTGTCGAACTTTTCCTGCGTAGCTTTGCGCTCTTTACGGGGTGCTGCCTCCACAGCGGCTTTTACTTCTTCCCGCTTGGCCTGCACGTTTTGTTCCAGTGCGGCCTGAATCTCTGCAAAGGGGCGGTCGTCTGCCAGCTCTGCGTAATACTCCGCCAGAAGCACCTTGTACTTGTCCTCTTCACCGCGATAGAGCCAGACAATGGCGTTGAGGTTCTTCAGCTGCCAGTCGCTCCACTCGTTCTGGGTGCGGTCCACCACGGTATAATAGTTGCGGGCGTCGATGAACAATACGGTGTCCAGCAGATGTTCCGGTTTGCCCTTATCCAGAAACCACAGCGAACAGGGCAGGCTCTTGGTATAGAAGAAGTTGTTGCCCACGCTCATCATCACGTCCACATGGCCGGTCTGGATAAGTTTTTCACGGATGTCCTTGTCTTTGCCCTGACTGTCGGTAGCCGAGGACGCCATCACAAAACCCGCGCGGCCGTGCTCGTTCAGGTAGGAGTAGAAATAGGACACCCACAGATAGTTTGCGTTGCCGATTTCCTTGGCCTTGTTCACGCCGGGCAGGCCAAACGGCAGCCGCCCGGCACTCTGCGCCGACTCCGACTTGACCTTGTCCACGTTAAACGGCGGATTTGCCATCACATAGTCGCAGCAGCCGTTCAGGTTGTGGGCATCGTGATAGAAGGTATTGGCTTCATCGCCGGACTTGATCACGCCGGTCAGGCCATGCACGGCCATGTTCATCAGGCAGAGTTTGGCGTTGTACTCCACCTTTTCCTGTCCGTAGAAAGTCATGGTGTTGTTGGCGATCATGCCCGCATGGTTTACAAAGTCGCCGGTCTGCACAAACATACCGCCGCTGCCGCAAGCCGGGTCCAGCAGAACACCGTGGGCAGGCTCCAGCACATTGACGATCATCTTCACCAGCGATTTCGGCGTAAAGAACACGCCGTCATCCTGTGCCACGTTCTTGGCAAACTTATTCAAAAAGTACTCGTAGATACGGCCGATCACATCGCCGCCCACATCGTCCAACGCATCATTGTTGAAGATGCGCAGCAGTTCCCCCAGCAGTTCATCCGAGAAGATGGTGTAGTCCTTCGGCAGAACGCCCTGCAGCTGCTCGCTCTGCTGCTCCACCAGTTCCATGGCGTTGTTCACCACTTCGCCCAGACTGTTCAGAGGATTGCCCTCAATGCCGGTCAGCCCCTGCTCCGGGATGTTGGCGGGCAAATTGACTAAGTAATTGTACTGCGCCTCCTTGGGCAGAAACAGTGCACTCTTTTCGGCAAAGTCGCTTTGCTCCACCGGCAGCACCCGGCCACCGCGCATGGGACGGTCTTTCAGAATCTCCCGCTCCACCAGTTTGAAGCGGCTGTACGCATACCGCAGAAAAATCAGTCCCAGTACCGGCATACAGTATTGGTTCGAGGTGAGTTTAGAGCCTGCACGCAGCAGATCTGCCGACTCCCACAGGTCAGCTTCCAGTTTTTTGACGTTCACATTATTTGCCACGAGGGGGTTCCTCCTGTTGTTTGGATTTTCATTTTCTATTGTATCACATTTTTCTGCAATGTTCATCTTTAATCATCGCTATTTCTTTTTTGACCGGAAAAAGTTGTTTACCAATGGCTGACAATGTGTTAGAACCATATACTTTCTCATTTGGAGACGCTAATCCTGCATTCATCGGATGCAGTTTAAGGGTTTGGGTGTCCCCAACAAGTATTTTGCAACGCAAATGGTGTTTGTATAGACAGACACATTGCTTGCAAATGCAGACGTTGTATATACGTCTGCCCCGCGGATGCTATGAAACCTCTCAACGTGCTTTCCAAAATTGAAAATCATTTTGCAATCAGGACCGTCCGTTTTCAAGTTCAACTTGAAGTGGACGGTTATTTTTCTGCTCGGGAAGTTTTTGCATTTGCATCTGCAGCAAGCAGGTATTCAGCACAAGAATACGCTAGTTCCGCACCTTAACGGACGCTGAATAAGCAAATTTCTTGTAGAAAAAATCGTTTCCGAAAAATCGTCGTTGATTCATTCAATATTGTACAAAACCGGAACTATTACTTCCGGTTTTGAAGGTAAAAAGCGGAAGTATC
>ENA-OQNL01000138-OQNL01000138.1-human-gut-metagenome-genome-assembly--contig:-NODE-138-length-11231-cov-2.085915_pt1 | contig 11231 bp, 15 predicted proteins | sample MGYA00242631_ERZ504884 | MGnify/ENA primary metagenome ERZ504884 (study PRJEB26092, sample SAMD00036395) | human gut metagenome | host: Homo sapiens | study: EMG produced TPA metagenomics assembly of...
AAAGTTCAATGGGTAAATGTCTTTTTAAGAGGTTTTACAGTGGAAAATGGTGCTATTGCTCAGACAATAGGTCACGATTCTCATAATATTAGTGTAATAGGTAGTGACGGAGAAAATATGGCTGTAGCTGTAAATGCTCTGGGAAAAGAGGGAGGCATAGTTGTAGTACAGGATAAAAAAGTTATTGCAAATATGCCACTTCCTATTGGTGGATTAATGTCAGACTTGGATTATGAAACTGTTGCTAAAGAACAAAATGAAATTGTAGAAGGGGCTAAAAAGATTTGTGAAAATGGAAGTAGCACTTTACTTATGGTACTTGCCTTTGTGTCACTTTTAGTAATTCCACATATAAAATTAAATAATAGAGGTCTTTTTAATGTAGATAAGTTTGAATTCTACAAAAATTAACATAAAATTATGTTGTGCAAATTATATAAAAAAGAAAATTGTGTCAAATAATAAGTATTATTGTTTAAAACTGTTGTGGAAAAATATACCTATATACTAACAGCTTTTACACATCAGAAAAAACTGTATTTAAGGGTTATTCACAGACTTTTCCACTTTATCCACAAAATATAAATGCACATATTGTGGAAAACTTAGAGTTATCCACAATAAAAGCGGCTTATGTAAAAACTTTGTAAGATGTTAGTAAACACAAGGGTTTTGAGTTTTTGTGCAATTTTTTTGTCGAAAAAAAGTTTTTTTCAAAAATTGCTCAAAGAGCATTCGCTTTAGCCATTAGCATAATGGTAGTAACTAACACTTTTGCACAAGGTGCTGCGGAATTGATGCAGCTAGTTCTGAACTTGCAACCTACATGGACCCCCTAGGAACATGATGATGATACTAGGAGGTCTAGTAGGATTAGTTGGAGCAGTGCGTAGTTTATTTAAAATGGAACTCTGGTGACCAAGATGTACAAAAGGCTGTTATGGGCTGGATGGGGTCATGTATCTTTCTGGTTGTATCAGGTGTTGTCGTAAAAGCATTCTTCGGAATCTAATATGTCGAAAGAGTATCCAAGTTACAATGTATATAAGGGGCTACAAAAGCCCCTTATTTTCAAAGGATTTAAAGGCAAGTTCATATATATCGGTGGAGCTTGTATTATTAGTGCTTTACTTTTATGTGCTATTGTTTCTACTCTGGCTTCTTTTATGTGGGGAGGTATAACTCTTGTAATAGTTATGTTTGGAGGGTTAGGAATAACATCGCAATTACAAAGAAAAGGGCTTCACAGGAAAGATAAACGAAAAGGCATATATATAGTATCACGCACTTTTATAAGAGATAGAAAAAAATAAAGCTTATGAAAAAGAAAAGTGAATTTGAAGCTCCTTATATTGGTATTGAAACAATAGACAATACTCCTATATTCTATAACCGAAGGGGCGACTATTCTGTTATCATTAAATGTGAAAAATCCTATAATACAGTATTCAGCAGATATGGATGCTTACTATGATTTTCACCACTTATTTACTAATATCCTCAAAGTATTAGGAACTGGATATACAATACAAAAACAGGATATTCTATGTAAAAAATCATTTTTACCACCCCAGAATAGGAAGAACGACTATTTATCAAATCGTTATTTTTGAACATTTTAAAGGACGAATATATACTGATATTTCTACTTATCTTGTTATTACAGGAGAAGTAGAAAGGTCTAAATTCTTTTCTTTTGACCCTCGAAGGTTTGATACTTTTATTAGAAACATCACAAAAGTATTAGGACTATTCGCTAACAGAGGAATAAGAGCTAAACTATTAAATGAAAATGAAATAGAAATATATATAAAAAGATTTCTATCTATCAATTTCAATCAGCAAACAGTAAGCCTAAAAAAATATCAAAGCAAGAGAAGAAAATCTTATAATTGGAGAAAAAAACGTACAGTGCATTTCTCTTGTAGATATTGACGAAGTTAATTTTCCTTCTGTTATAAAACCATATAAAGAGGTCAATATTGGGCTAAGGTTTCCTGTTGACTTACTCTCTTTTTTGCATGATACACCAGGTATAGACACAATTATCTATAATCAAGTAATAAATATTCCAGACCAACGAAACGAAGCAAACAAATTAGAAGGCAAAAAGAAAAACATAAAGGAATGCCTGACCCTGCAAATGATTTATGTGTAGAAGACATAGAACGAGTGCAGTCGGATATTGCCAGAGAAGGGCAAATGCTTGTATATGCACATTATAATATAATTCTTGCTGGTCTTGATGATATTAGTAAGGCTATCAACTATGTTGAAACATCTCTTTTTGATTGTGGCATTATTATTAATAAACAATGCTTCAACCAATTAGAATTATTCGAATGTGCACTGCCAGGAAACGCAATCAACCTAAACAGTTATGACAAATTTCTAACAACTTCCGATGCTGCAATTTGTCTTTTGTTCAAGGAAAAATTACAAGTAACAGAAAACAGCCCTTTTCTTACTTATTTTACAGACAGACAAGGATTGCCTGTTGGAATAGATATGTCCGGGAAAGAAGGTGAGAAAAAATATACAAATAACTCCAACTTCTTTGTTTTAGGTCCAAGTGGTTCTGGTAAGTCTTTCTATGTCAACTCCAAAGTAAGACAATGGGTTTTAGATAACACTGATATTGTATTGGTAGATACAGGGCATAGTTATTCAGGAATGTGCGAATACTATCATGGCAAATACATTACTTATTCTGAAAGCAAGCCTATATCTATGAATCCTTTCCGAATTACTGAAGAAGAGTATAATGTAGAAAAGAAAAACTTTCTTAAATCATTAATTTTCCTGATATGGAAAGGTGCAAATGGTGAGGTCAAAAAGCAAGAAGAAGAAATTATGGATATTACCATAGAAAAATACTATTCTTTCTACTTTCATCCCTTTAATGGTTATTCAGATGCGGAAAAAGAAGCCATACGTGAAAATTTACTACTCGAATTTCAAGTCAATGAAGAAGAATTTGAAAACGAAAGGGAAAAAGAAGAACGCAAGATACTTTCCGAAAAAATAGAGAAATTACAGCAACTAGTAGAAAAAGGAGAAGGCGGAGAAAAAACCAACGCAGAAAAAGCGATACAAAACATTCTCATCGAAAAAGGCTTTACACGCCAAGAGCTTGATAATCCTGAAACTAGATTACTTTCTATAATAGAAAGACGAATCCAGAAGAAGGAAGATATATTGAAAGAAATAAAAGTTGAAAGCTTATCTTTTAACTCTTTCTACGAATTTTCCCTACGCATTATACCTATCATTTGCAAAGAGAACAAAATTGATTTTGATATTACTAACTATAAGTTTCTATTAAAAAAATTCTATAAAGGAGGACAGTTAGAAAAAACTCTTAATGAGGATTTTGACACTTCCCTTTTTGAAGAACCCTTTATAGTTTTTGAAATTGATGCAATTAAAGATGACCCTGAATTATTTCCAATAGTAACCTTAATTATTATGGACGTTTTTATTCAAAAAATGAGATTAAAAAAGAACAGAAAGGCATTAATAATTGAAGAAGCATGGAAAGCCATAGCTAGCCCTATGATGGCTGGCTATATACTCTATTTGTATAAAACAGTTCGTAAATTTTGGGGTATGGCAATGGTTGTTACTCAAGAACTGGAGGACATAATTAGTAATCCTGTAGTCAAAAACTCTATAATCAGCAACTCCGATATTATATGCCTATTAGACCAAAGTAAATTTATAGACAAATATCAAGAAATAGCAAATCTTTTATCCCTAACGGAAGTAAATCAAAAGCAAATATTTACCATAAATCAACTTCCCAATAAAGAAAACCGTAATCGGTTTAATGAAGTATTTATAAAAAAGAGGAAATTATGGAAATGTATTTGGAGTAGAGGTTTCTCTACACGAATATTTCACATTTACTACAGAACGAATTGAAAAAAGATGCTGTTGGATATTATCATATCATTTATGGTAGTTTCCAAACAGGATTGGATAATTTTATAATAGACCTAAAATCTTCCAAATTAAAAAATATGGATTGGGTTTTACAAGTCAATAAGGTACTAGGGTATCACTCCGATGATGGAAGCCTAAAAGATATACTTAACATCATAGGGGAACAACCATTATATAAGTATATCCTAGATAAATACAAATGGATTACAAACCGTTAAAGATAATATCATGAAGAAAATCCTATTTATTTTAGTGGTAGCATCTACTTTAACCCAAGTTGCATATTCGCAAAAGGCAGTCTTGGATATAACCTGTATGGAAACACTTATAGCTAATCATAAGGTGCAACATACTTCTTTCTCTAAAGTGAAAGAGAATGAAGCTCAAATAAGCCTTATACAAAAACAAATCAGTGAAAAAATGGTTCAGATTGAATTTTTCCAAAGCAAATTTTATAATAGCCTAAAATCTGTAGAAGCCATCATAAAAACAGGAAAAGATATTATCTACTGCACTGATATTGCAGCAGATATTGGTAAATATCAAAAACAAATGGTTGAACTTGCTGTAGGTGACCCGGCTTTATTATTGGTGTCAGCAAAAACAGAGCTAGAATTAGTAAATCGCACTGCGGATTTGACACAATACATTTATCAGGTCGCTATTGTCGGGACAGATGTAAACCTTATGGATAATAAGCAAAGAATAGACTTGCTTAAGTATGTTATTAATGAACTAAGAAACATGAGAGGTATAGCATACGCTGTATGCCGACAGATGAAAACAGCAAAAAGAAATGGAGTATTACAAACATTAGCTCCGGGGGTATTTAAATACAAAGATAATCGTTCAAAATTAGTTGATGATTTATTACAGAATTATAAAGTAAAACCTAAAAGATAATATGAAAAGAGTGCTTTTATTTTTTTCCCTAATGTTGATTATTGGTACTTCTAATACCTATTCCCAAATGCCTGTAAAGGATAAAGGGAAATGGAGCGTGCTTAATAATATGGAATTTATGGATAGAGTACGACTACAACCAGAATGGTATCATTACTGGATATGGTATAAAAAGGTTTTGGGTATTAAAATTCCTTTGCCGGGCTTAGGGTTACACGACAAATACGGGAAGGAAGATAGACGTAATTTCCAGTTACAAGAAATTCCCATGATGGCAGCCGTAGAGTACAATAAATCAGAAACAGAAAAAGAAGGGTATAATGTTGATACCATATATAGACAGGAACTCTTCAAATTTGGAGATAAAGAAATTGATTATCAATATACTTTAACTAAAAATCGTAGAAATGATATTCTTAATGATATAAATAAAAAACTTGTCGAATATTCTTCTAATGGCGGTAATAAAGAACATGTTGAAGTTATAACTGATGAAGTTACTAGAATAAAAAAGAACATAGATATAATCCATGATTCACATATGAGTAACTCTAAAAAAAGGGAAGCCTATTTAGATTTTGATAAAGAACTAATAGAGGTTCTTTCATTAATAACAAGATTGAATAATATAAATAAAACAATAATGAGCCATGAATGAGTTAATAGATAAATTCTTATTTGAATTATTTGATGGACTAAGAGATAAAACAACTGTTCTATTCGGAGAATTTATTGCGGATGCACAAGCATTGGCAGCAATCTTTATGTTGTTATATTTTGGAGTAGAAAGCTTCAAAATGATGAGTGGAGATAAAAAATTAGAGATTATCCCGTTATTGCGTCCATTCGCACTGGGATTGGTTCTTATGTTCTGGATTCCCTTTATTAATCTAATCAGTTATCCCGGAGAGTTATTAACAGCACGAAGCAAGGCTATGTTTACGAATCAGATAGAAGAAGTAGAATTACTTTCTCGTAATAGATATGCACTCATTGATAGCGTAGCAGTAGAGTTATTACATACTTCATTAGAAGTTGAAAGAGCCGAAAATGAAGTTAAGGATAAGAAATGGTATGATTTTAGTATAGACTTCTCAGCTATTGGAGACAAGATAGCTGGATTATATGTATATGTAGTCGCTAAGGTTAAAATGATAATGTTTAATATCATTGAATTTATTGTCGTTACTTTTTGGCAAGTATGTACCTATTTTGTCTTTTTCCTACAAATCATATTCACAGGAATATTAGTTATTCTTGGTCCACTAGCTTTTGCATTCTCTGTTTTACCTGCATTTCGGGATGCTTATATACAATGGATAGCTCGTTTTGTCAGTGTTAGTTTATATTCATGTATTGCATATATAGTATTATCAATTTCTTTAGTAGTAATGCAATATGGGATAGAAAGAGAAATTGAAATTTTAGAATATGCGCTTAGAAATGAAGCTGCATTTGTCATGTATGTCGGAATGACCTCTGGAGGTGTCAATAGCTTCCTTCTTACAGCATTACTTGGAGCATTTGCCATGCTTACAATACCTTTTGTTTCTACATGGATTGTAAGTACAACTGGAGTAGGGCAAGCAGTAGGAGGCATGGTTGGAGGAGCAGCCATCGCAACCAAAGCTGTAGCAGCTCCGGCTACAGGTGGAGCCAGTGCAGCTATAGTAAAAAGATTCATTAAATTTTAAATTCACATAATCATGATTATTAAAAACTTAGAAAATAAAATCAAATTAGCCGGAATTTTATCCATTGGCTGTTTTGCAACTAGTATAGTTATTTCAGGTATGGTACTAGCCTTTTGTTTCTCTTTAGTAAAAGCTGAAAGAAAAAAATATATGTTTTGGATAATGATGTCCCTGTACTAGTAAAACAAACTGGTACAGAAGTCAACTTGGAAGTCGAATGTAAGAGCCACATAAATCTATTCCACACTTTATTTTTCACATTACCACCAGACGATGAATTTATAAAATACAACATGGAAAAAGCCATGTATCTAATTGATGATAGCGGATTAAAACAATATAATAATTTAAAAGAAAAAGGAATATTTCAACACCATATTAGCGAGTTCTGCAACAGTAACAATTATGACAGATAGTATCAAGGTGGACATGAACAACCTATCTTTTGAGTACTATGGCATCCAACGTATAGAGCGAGAAACCTCTATTCTAAAAAGGCAACTTGTAACTACAGGGAAATTAAGACAAATTCCACGTACTGAAAATAATCCTCATGGACTTATTATCACAGATTGGAAAACGATACTAAACAAAGACCTAGATTATAAAGTAAAAAAGAATTTCTAATGAAACTGTTTAAACATAAAAAGAATGATAGAAAAGAAAGTATCAAGACTAAAGCCGAGCAAGCTACAGTTGTTCTTCTTACTAAAATATTTCAAAAGTTCGGAGTTAATAACGCTTGTGAACGCTTATTGGCGTGGGCTGATATACACCGTAAAGCTATGTTTGGAATTACGATTTCATTCCTTTCTTTCGTCACAATTCTATCATTAGTAATGCGTCCAGAAAGAAAGCCAATGCAAGTTTTCAACGAAGAAAAAAGCAAAGTACAAATTAACATTGATAGTACCCTACAAAAAAAACAAGTAGGAGTTCACGACTTGTTAGAAGTGATTAAAATGCAAAATGAAATTAATGAGCTAAGAAAAAATGGGAAATTAACTCCAGAAGACACTATACGAATAAAAATTTATACAATAAATTAAATAAATAGCGTATGAAACAGATTGATATTAAAAAGCCTAAGTACATCATTCCGATACTCATCCTACCTTTTATTCTAGGGATAGGATGGCTAGTTAAGGATATGATAAACTCTGCCCCAGCAGAAGAAACTACATTAGTAGAAACGGAAGAATTAAATCTTGATATTCCTGATGCTAATTTAGAAAAAAGAGAGATAAAAAGTAAATTTGAATCACTCAAAGGAGCTTTCAATAAATCTTCTGATTATTCATCAATACAAACCATAGATAAAGAAGAAGAAGTTAGCGAAATTGAAAGTTCTGGTTCTCTTTACTCCAATGATGAAATAAGGCAAATTGACAGTTTAAATCAAGCTTCTAGAATCCGAGAAAAGGAATTGGAACAACAAATAAAAGGATTTCCTACTATAGATGAATCAAGTCAAACAGAAACTAGGAAAGCTCCTGAAAAATCCAAGATGCAAGAAGAAATGGAGCTTTTTAAAATGCAAATGGCTTATATAGATTCATTACAAAATCCACGTCCTAGAACACCTCAAAAAAAACAAGATGAAAAGCCAAAAGAAAAGGCTATAGAAGTTGTAAAAAGCGAAAAATCCCGCAGAAGTATATTTTAATACTGTAGGGAAAGAACAAAAAACTTCACTAATCACAGCTATATTAGATGAAACTTTAAAAGTAACAGATGGTAGCCGAGTACGCATACGGCTTCTAGATGATATAATGATTAATGACGCTCTTTTAACTAAAGGCACTTACCTATATGGGAATGTATCTGGCTTTAAAGCTCAAAGAGTACACATTAATATTTCCTCTATAATGGTTGATGGCAGACAAATGAAAGTAGATTTATCTGTATATGATAATGACGGACAAGAAGGTTTCTTTGTTCCTTCATCAGCTTTTAGAGATTTGAGTAAAGATGTTGGAGCGCAAATAGGAAGCCAAACTATACAAATGAACAGCCAATCAGAAGGAGTAGAACAATTCGCTTTAGGTGCTTTACAAGATGCTTACCGTAGTACAACCCAAGCTCTTTCCAAAAACATACAAAAAAAACAAAGCCAAATTAAAATATAACACACAAGTTTTTTAGTAAACAACAAAGATAAAGAACAATAATATGAGAAAGATTTTTATTGCATTATGCACAATGGTTTCTGTTATTACAGGAAATGCACAGAACACCCCTATTGGAGAAAACATCGAGCTTGCAGGTGAAAACCCAGAAGAACTAAAGGTTATATACGTCAACAAAGATGTTTCAACGCATTTTATAGCTATGGAAGATATAAAATATGTTGATATATCAGTCAATGATATTGTTGGCGATATTCCTACTGGTAACTCTCTTAGAATAAAGCCCACAAAAGAAGGAGCTAGTGGAGTTATCACCATTGTTACAGAAAGATTTTTCGTACAATATATGCTAGTATATAGTAGCGATTTAGCAAAAGCATACACTCGCTTTAATATCCCTTATGCTGATTTACGTAGCTATATGAATCCAGAAGTGAACTTAACCAAAGCACAAATGTATGATTACACACATAGAATGTTTATTTCAAAAAATAAATTCTATGATGTTTCCAGTAAAAGTAACCTAATGAAAATTGTACTAAACAATATCTACACATTAGATAAGTATTTCTTTATTGATATTTCTATGATTAATAAAACAAAAATACGATATGATATAGACCAAATACGCTTCAAAATAGAAGATAAAAAACAAACAAAGGCTACTAATTTTCAATCTATAGAAATACTTCCATTGATGCAAGTTAATAAGAATCTTGTTTTCAAGAAGAACTATCGAAATATTTTTGTCTTTGAAAAATTTACTTTCCCAGACGAAAAAGTTCTTACCATAGAAATATCTGAAAAACAGATTTCAGGACGTACTATAACATTAAGAATTGATTATGCAGACATTCTTCATGCAGATGCTTTTACTGAATAAAATTTTACGATTATGAAAAGAATAGCATTTCTTGTTATCACCTTATTTTTTTCCCTAAAGTCAATGGCTGGTGATGGTGATAAGTTTTTTAATATTTCAGGAGGTTGGCAATGGAAAAATACCGTCAATGCAGTTGTAGGGCTGGAGTTTGAAGGTAAATATCACAATGCTTATGAACTATATATTGATTTAGCTACAGCATATGATAAATGCCCGGTATGTAATAAGGTATGCTCTGATAGTTTCTGGAGCTATAAAACATTCGGCATAGGTGCAGCATATAAACCTACAATCTCACGAGGCAAAAACAGTAATTTAAGATGGCGGTTTGGAGCAGATTTAGGAGCTAACAGAAAAGGGTTTCAGGCTTCCATTGATATAGGTTTAGAATATAGCTATTCATTTAGAAATGGAATGCAAGTCTTTGTAATGCAAAAAAATGATTTTTGTCTTTTGGACACGTGACCATTTCCGAAATGGATTATTAGTAGGTGTCAAATTTCCAATAAATAATTAAGTATGAAAAAAATATATATAATTCTATTATCCATTATAGGGGTAATATCATCATGTACAAAACACGAAGATATTATAGACACATCATTACAGCCGGGTAGTATCTTATGTAGTGATGGAAGTATAGTGCATCCCTCACTTTTTTCACCCAATGAAAAAGAAGCCATTGGAGTTGTATTTTGGTGTAATGATGGGAATAATCCTGATATAAAAGAAACCGCTTATGCCGTTTCATTAGAAGATTTAGAAGAAAATCCTTTAATAGATACAGACGAGGATATAGCTAATGTTTCGGAAGATGAAAACAGCTTTGATGGAGCAGCTAATACTGCCGCAATAATGAACTTTGCTATAAAAGATAGTTTAGCTTATCCAGCAGCTCAAAAAGCTATAGAATACGCACCAAAAGGTGTTACAGGTTGGTTTATTGGCTCTATCGCACAAAACAAAGCAATCTCTAATAATCTTGAAAAGGTATATTCTTCTTTCTCAATCATTGGAGGAACGCACTTTGATGGTTGGTACTGGAGTTCTACAGAAGATGGAGCAGGAAAAGATACTCCTAAAGTGTTTGCACTAATTTCTTCATTAACAAAAGGAAGAGCAACCAGTACAAGCAAAAGAAATTCATTTAAAATCAGACCTATTATAGCAATAAGATAATCATGAAAAAGAAATAATTATACTAGCAGCCTTCGTTGTTACATTTTTTACCGCATGTACTTCAACGCATATGATAACTTTCAGTAACGCTGAACTAAGCGACAAAGAAAAAGACATGATAGAAAATAATAGTAACTATTCAACCGCTTCAATAGTTGGTGGAAGTGCAAAATTAGTTAAAGAGGAAAGAGATAAAGCTATCCAAGAAAAGATAGAAGCTAGAAGAAATAAACTAAAAGCTATTGATGGCTTATCAATCTCCAGCTATAAAGATAAAAATGGAAAAGAACAGTTTAAAGCAACAGCTCAAAGTGAAATCCTATTCAAATTTGATTCATATGAATTAAATGAAGAAGCTCAAAAAATGCTTTCTGACTTATGTAATATCATTAGTGAAATACCCAATACTAAGATTAAAATAATTGGGCATACTGACAATATAGGAGAAAAACAATACAATATCATACTTTCTAAAATAAGAGCAGCAGCAGTAGGAAA
>ENA-OQNL01000140-OQNL01000140.1-human-gut-metagenome-genome-assembly--contig:-NODE-140-length-11193-cov-3.337972_pt1 | contig 11193 bp, 10 predicted proteins | sample MGYA00242631_ERZ504884 | MGnify/ENA primary metagenome ERZ504884 (study PRJEB26092, sample SAMD00036395) | human gut metagenome | host: Homo sapiens | study: EMG produced TPA metagenomics assembly of...
TCCCAGACGGCGCAGGTGCGCGATCTGCAGGTCGGACAGGCCGGCGAGCTTCGCCTTCTTCAGCAGCTTCCTGGTGAGCTTCTCCGCGTTCTTGACTTCCAGCGCAGTCTCGTTGATGAGCGCGAACTGGCGGATGAACCACGGGTCGATCTTGGTGGCCGCGAAGATCTGCTCTTCGGTGGCGCCTCCCCACAGGGCACGCTGAATCTGCAGATAACGGTGCTCGGTCGGCACCTTGATGGCGTCGAGCAGCTGGGAAACCTCGTCCTCGGACGGCTTGTCACCATCCCAGTTGAAGCCCATGTGACGCTTGTCGATGGAGCGCATAGCCTTACCAAGCGACTCCTGGAAGTTGCCCGCGAGAGCCATGGCCTCGCCGACGGACTTCATGGAGGTGGTCAGCGTCGGATCGGCGCCCGGGAACTTCTCGAACGCGAAACGCGGCACCTTGGTGACCACGTAGTCGATGGTCGGCTCGAAGCTGGCCGGCGTGGACTGGGTGATGTCGTTCTGGATCTCGTCCAGCGTGTAGCCGAGGGCCAGCTTGGTGGCGATCTTGGCGATCGGGAAGCCTGTGGCCTTGGAAGCCAACGCGGAGGAACGGGACACGCGCGGGTTCATCTCGATGACGATGATACGGCCGGTGTCCGGGTTGACGGCGAACTGGATGTTGCAGCCGCCGGTGTCGACGCCCACGCCACGGATGATGGCGATGCCGATGTCACGCAGCTTCTGGTATTCGCGGTCGGTCAGGGTGAAGACCGGTGCCACGGTGATGGAGTCGCCGGTGTGCACGCCGACCGGGTCGACGTTTTCGATCGGGCAGACGACCACGACATTGTCCTTCTTGTCGCGCATCAGCTCGAGTTCGTATTCCTTCCAGCCTTCGATGCCTTCCTCGATCAGCACCTCGTCGGTCGGGGAATAGTGGATGCCGGCGCCGGCGATGCGGTGCAGCTCGTCTTCGTCGTGCGCGATGCCGGAGCCGAGACCACCCATGGTGAAGCTCGGACGGACCACCAGCGGGTAGCCGAACTTCTCGGCGATCTTGTCGACTTCCTCAAGGGAATGCGCGATGTCGGAGCGGGCGGATTCGGCGCCGGCCTCCTCCACGACCTTCTTGAAGAGTTCGCGGTCCTCGCCACGATCGATGGCGTCAAGGGACGCGCCGATCAGCTCGACGTTGTACTTCTTGAGCACGCCCGCCTCGCCCAGCGCCATGGCCGCGTTCAGCGCGGTCTGTCCGCCCAGCGTCGGCAGCAACGCGTCAGGACGTTCCTTGGCGATGATCTGCTCGAGGATCGGGGTGGAGATCGGCTCGATGTAGGTGGCGTCGGCCATTTCCGGATCGGTCATGATGGTGGCCGGGTTGGAATTGACCAGAATGACCCTAATGCCCTCTTCGCGCAGCACGCGGCAGGCCTGGGTGCCCGAATAATCGAATTCCGCGGCCTGGCCGATCACGATCGGACCGGAGCCGATGACCATCACGGACTTGATGTCTGTGCGCTTAGGCATTGCGGGTTCCCTCCTTGACGGAACGCATGAGATCAACGAAACGATCGAACAGGTATGCGGCATCGTGCGGGCCGGCGGCGGCTTCCGGGTGATATTGCACGGAGAACGCCGGGATATCGACGCACTGCAGGCCTTCGACCACGTTATCGTTCAAATCGATATGGCTGACGAACACCTTGCCGTATTTGCCGTTCTCGAATGGCGCGTCGACGGTTTCGCCGATTGGCGCATCCACGGCGAAGCCATGGTTGTGCGCGGTGATTTCGATTTTGCCGGTGGTCATATCCTTGACCGGCTGGTTGATGCCGCGGTGGCCGAATTTGAGCTTGTACGTGCCGAAGCCGAGCGCGCGGCCCAGCAGCTGGTTGCCGAAGCAGATGCCGAAGAACGGATATCCGGCGTCGAGCACTTGACGCAGCAGATTCACTTCAGGATCGGCCTGTTCCGGGTCGCCCGGACCGTTGGAGAAAAAGACGCCGTCGGGATTGAGGGACTGGAGCTCGTCGAAGGTGATGGTGGACGGCACCACATGCACGCGGCAGCCGCGTTCGGCCATGCGATGCGGGGTCATGGACTTGATGCCCAGATCGACGGCCGCCACGGTGAACAGCGGTTCCTTGCCTTCGAATTCGCCGCAGGGTTCGATGGTATAGGCTTCCTTGGTGCTGACCTCGTCGTAGAGGCTCATGCCCTTCATCTGCGGAGTGGCCTTGACCTCGTCGAGCATGGAGTCGATGGTGCGCAGTTTGCCGTCACCGTCGAGCAGCGCGTCGCCTGAGAAGATGGCCGCGCGCATCACACCGGCGGAACGCAGGTGGCGTACCAGCTTGCGCGTGTCGATATGGCTGATGCCGACGATGTGGTTGGATTCGAGATCGTCGTCAAGGCTGCCGGTGGCGCGCCAGTTGCTCACATTCGGGCTGGGATCGCGCACCACATAGCCTGCGACCCAGATTCTGGAGGATTCCGGATCCTCCCCCGTTGATTCCCGTGTCCCCCGATGTGCGGGAACGTCTGTACCACGATCTGACGGTCGTAGCTGGGATCGGTAAGCGTTTCCTGATAGCCGGTCATGCCGGTCGCGAAAACGATCTCCCCGCTGGTCGTGCCGATCGCGCCGTATGGCTCGCCCACATACACCTGTCCGTCTTCGAGAACAAGAACGGCATCCTGAGGGTCAAACATCACGGCTTCGGAATCATACTGGTTCACCAAAACCCCCTTATAGTCAAGGTATTCGTACCAAGGATAGCGGCCGGTTAGGACTCGCGACCCGGCCGAATCGCTTAACTTTCGGCTTTATTCAGCCGAAGGTTCGGTCGGTTGTTCGGCCACTTCAGTGGCTTCCGCATCGGCGCTCACCGCGCTGAGCAGACCATGGATGAACGCCGGCGAATCGTCGTCGCACAGCGTTTTGGCAAGGCTCAACGCCTCATCGATGGCCACCATGTTGGGAACATCATCGTTGAACATGATCTCCCATGCGGCGATGCGCAGGATATTGCGGTCGACGACGCCCATGCGCTTGACCTTCCAACCGGTGGAATGTTCGTCAAGCATGGCGTCGATGGCGGCGATATGCTCCGCCACGCCACGGACGATTTCGATGGCGTAGTCGGGCAGCGGGGTCTGAGCGCCGGGCTGCTCGATGCGCTCAGCAAGAAGGGACAGGATGTCCTGTCCCTTCTCATCCGCTTCATACAACGTGTTCAGAGCCCTCTTGCGAGCGGTGGAACGTGCCATGAAACTTCGCTGTCCTTACTCTCAGTTCTCGCGGCCGAGGTAGGAGCCGTCGGTGGTGTTCACCTTGACCTTCTCGCCTTCGCCGATGAACAGCGGCACCTGGATCTCGGCGCCGGTTTCGACGGTGGCCGGCTTGGTGCCGGCGTTGGAACGGTTGCCCTGCAGGCCCGGCTCGGTGTGGGTGACGGTCAGGACGACGGAAGCCGGCAGCTCGACGGACAGCGGGGTGCCGTCGTGGAAGGACACGACGCAGTCGGTGCCTTCGAGCAGGAACTTGGCCTGGTCGCCGACCAGGGTCTTCGGAATGAAGATCTGGTCGTAGGTGGTCATGTCCATGAAGACGAAGTTGTCGCCGTCTTCATAGGAGTACTGGAGGTTGCGGTTGTCGACGGTTTCGAATTCCATCTTCATGCCCGCGTTGAAGGTCTTGTCGACGATCTTGCCGGAAAGCACGTTCTTGATGGTGGTGCGCACGAAGGCGGGGCCCTTGCCCGGCTTGACGTGCTGGAACTTGATGACGGTCCACAGCTGGCCATCGAGGTTCAGAACAGAACCGTTCTTGATGTCATTGGTAGTCTGTGCCAAATTAACTCACCTATTTCTTCATCTGACGGAAAAGCTTACAAAAAGCCTTGCTCATTATGCCACGGCGTGCATACTTTGGAGCGTTGCCCTTCCATATATAAAGAAACCTCCCTCGGATTCTCATCCTTGGGAGGTTTCTTTAAAACGCTAGTTCAAGCGTGTCTTGATGTCGGGTAGAAACTACTCGATGATCTTGGTGACACGGCCCGAGCCGACGGTGTGGCCGCCTTCACGCACTGCGAAGGTCAGGCCCTCTTCCATAGCGATCGGCTGGATCAGCTCAACGCCGAAGGTAGCGTGATCGCCCGGCTGCACCATCTCAACGCCTTCCGGCAGGGTGATGACGCCGGTGACGTCGGTGGTACGGAAGTAGAACTGCGGACGGTAGTTGGAGAAGAACGGCGAGTGACGGCCGCCTTCGTCCTTGGTCAGCACGTAGACTTCGCCCTCGAACTTGGTGTGCGGGGTCACGGAGCCCGGAGCAGCCAGAACCTGGCCACGCTCGACCTGGTCACGGTTGATGCCGCGGAGCAGCAGACCGGTGTTGTCGCCAGCCTCGCACTCGTCCATCTGCTTGTGGAAGGTCTCGATGGAGGTGACGGTGGTGGTCTGGGTCGGACGGATGCCGACGATCTCGACGTTGGAGTTGACCGGGAGCTTACCACGCTCGACACGGCCGGTCACCACGGTGCCACGGCCGGAGATGGTGAAGACATCTTCGATCGGCATCAGGAACGGCTTGTCCAGATCGTGGACCGGGGTCGGGATGTAGTCATCGACGGCGTCCATGAGCTTCTTGATCTGCTCAACCCACTTCTCGTGGTCCGGAGCGTCATCGTGCAGTGCGCCGTAAGCGGACACGTGGATGACCGGGCAATCGCGATCGAAGCCGTTTTCGTCGAGGAGGTCACGGACCTCTTCCTCAACGAGCTCGATGAGCTCGTCGTCGTCGACCATATCGCACTTGTTCAGAGCGACGAGGATCTTCGGGACGCCCACCTGACGAGCGAGCAGCACGTGCTCGCGGGTCTGAGCCATCGGGCCGTCGGTGGCGGCCACAACGAGGATGGCGCCATCCATCTGAGCGGCGCCGGTGATCATGTTCTTCACGAAGTCGGCGTGGCCCGGGCAGTCAACGTGAGCGTAGTGACGCTTCTCGGTCTGGTACTCGATGTGGGCGATGTTGATGGTGATACCGCGGGCGGCCTCTTCCGGAGCGGAATCGATCTGGTTGAAGTCGTACTCCGGGTTGACATCCGGGTACTCCTCGTGCAGCACCTTGGAGATGGCTGCAGTCAGGGTGGTCTTGCCGTGATCGACGTGGCCGATGGTACCAATGTTAACGTGCGGCTTAGTACGCTCGTACTTTTCCTTTGCCATGTGTTTGTCCTCCTGGACGTCTCGTAGTAAGCCTTGAACTCACTTCAAGGCACTCGCTACATTTTACTGGGTTTGACGGGTTTGTGCCACTTTGGAGCCCGAACCCAGTCAGCGCTACAAAATACTAGCGCTGACTGGAGACAGTTTCCACTTCAGTGGCAGCGCGTGTCACTCGCCGCGCTGGGCCTTGATGATCTCCTCGGAGACGTTCTTCGGAACCTCAGCGTAGGAGTCCATCTGCATGGTGAACATTGCGCGGCCCTGGGTCTTGGAGCGAAGATCGCCGATGTAGCCGAACATCTCGGACAGCGGGACCTTGGCGTCGATGACCTTGACACCGGTGGAGTCGGTCATGGACTGGATGGAACCACGACGTGCGTTGATGTCGCCCATCACATCGCCCATGTACTCTTCCGGAGTACGCACTTCCACGGCCATGATCGGCTCGAGGATGACCGGCTTGGCCTTCGGGGCAGCTTCCTTGAAGCACATGGAACCTGCGATCTTGAAGGCCATTTCGGAGGAATCGACGTCGTGGACCTGGCCGTCGGTGACGGTAGCCTTGACGCCAACCACCGGGAAGCCGGCGAGGATGCCGGATTCCATGGCTTCCTGCACGCCAGCATCGATGGAAGGAATGAATTCCTTGGTGATGTGGCCGCCGGTGACTTCGTTGACGAACTCGTAGGTCTCGCCGTTCTCGGTGTCGAGCGGCTCGAAGTTCATCAGGACCTTTGCGAACTGGCCGGAACCACCGGTCTGCTTCTTGTGCGTGTATTCCTGGTTCATGACGGCCTTGCGGATCGTCTCGCGGTATGCAACCTGCGGGTTACCGACGTTGCACTCCACCTTGAATTCACGACGCATACGGTCGACGATGATGTCGAGCTGCAGCTCGCCCATGCCGGAGATCAGGGTCTGGCCGGACTCTTCGTCGGTCTTCACCTGGAAGGTCGGATCCTCGTCGGACAGCTTCGCCAGAGCGATGCTCATCTTCTCCTGGTCGGCCTTGGTCTTCGGCTCCACGGCCACCTCGATCACAGGATCCGGGAAGGTCATGGATTCGAGGGAGATCGGGGACTTCTCGTCGCACAGGGTATCACCGGTGGTGACGTTCTTCAGACCCACGAAGGTGTAGATGTTGCCGGCTTCGGCGGCATCCACCGGGTTCTCCTTGTCGGCGTGCATCTGGAAGATCTTGCCGACGCGTTCCTTCTTCTCCTTGGTGGAGTCGAGGACGGTGTCGCCCGGCTTGACGGAACCGGAGTACACGCGCACGAACACGAGCTTGCCGTAGAACGGGTGGGTGGAGATCTTGAAGACCAGAGCCGCGAACGGATCGGACTTGACCGGGTGACGGTCGATCTCGACGGACTCATCGCCAGGCTTGTAGCCCTTGATGGCCGGCACGTCTTCAGGAGACGGCAGGTAATCGACAACGCCGTCCAGCATCGGCTGAACGCCCTTGTCCTTGAAGGCGGAACCGCAGAAGATCGGGAAGGCTTCCTTGGCGATGGTGAGCTTACGCACGCCAGCGCGGATGTCTTCCTTGGACAGGTCGCCGTCCTCGAAGAACTTGTTCATGAGGTCGTCGTCGGCTTCGGCAGCGGCTTCCACGAGCTTCTCGTGGTACTCCTGAGCCTTGTCCTTGAGGTCGTCCGGGATTTCAGTGGTGTCGTACTTGGCGCCGAGCTCCTCGGTGCCGTTCCACACGTAAGCCTGCATCTCAACCAGGTCGACAACGCCAGTGAAGTCGTTCTCGGAACCAATCGGCAGCTGCATCACGATCGGAGTAGCACCCAGCTTCTCCTTGATGGTGTCGACGGAGTAGTAGAAGTTCGCGCCCAGCTTGTCCATCTTGTTGATGAAGCAGATACGCGGAACGCCGTACTTGTCAGCCTGACGCCACACGGTCTCGGACTGCGGCTCCACGCCTTCCTTGCCGTCGAACACGGCAACGGCACCATCGAGCACACGCAGGGAGCGCTCCACCTCGGCCGTGAAGTCCACGTGGCCAGGGGTATCGATGATGTTGATCTGGAACTTGTCCTTGGTGTCGTGGGACTGACGGCTCCAGAAGCAGGTGGTAGCAGCGGACTGGATGGTGATACCACGTTCCTGCTCCTGCGCCATGAAGTCCATGGTGGAGGCGCCGTCGTGGGTCTCGCCGATCTTGTAGTTCTTACCGGTGTAGAACAGAATACGCTCGGTAGTGGTGGTCTTGCCGGCATCAATGTGGGCCATGATGCCGATATTGCGGACGTCGTGGAGGTCCGAAATCTCTTCAGCCATCTTTTTCCTTAGTTTTACTCAGGGCGAGTGATTACCAGCGGTAATGAGCGAAGGCCTTGTTAGCCTCTGCCATCTTATGAGTATCCTCGCGGCGCTTGACAGAAGCACCGAGGCCGTTGGAGGCATCCAGGATCTCGTTGGCGAGACGCTCAGCCATGGTCTTCTCACGACGGGCGCGGGAGAAATCGGTCAGCCAGCGCAGCGACAGGGTGTTGGCGCGGTTCGGCTTGACCTCGACCGGCACCTGGTAGGTGGCGCCACCGACACGGCGGGAGCGAACCTCGAGGGACGGACGGATGTTGTCCAGGGCGCGCTTGAGCACAGCCACCGGCTCCTGGTCGGACTTCTCCTTGACCATATCGAGCGCGGAGTAGACGATGTCTTCGGCGATCGACTTCTTGCCGTCAAGCAGAATCTTGTTGATGAGCTGCGCCACCACGGTGGAACCGTAGATCGGATCGGGCAGCACGACGTGCTTCTTGGAAGGTCCCTTACGTGACATATCTCTTACTTCGCCTTCTTTGCTCCATACAGGGAACGACCCTGCTTACGGTCCTTGACACCCTGGGTATCGAGCGCGCCACGCACGATGTGGTAACGCACACCCGGGAGATCCTTCACACGGCCGCCGCGCACGAGCACGATGGAGTGCTCCTGCAGATTGTGGCCTTCGCCCGGAATGTAGGCGGTGACTTCGATGCCCGAGGACAGGCGCACACGAGCAACCTTACGCAGAGCCGAGTTCGGCTTCTTCGGGGTGGTGGTGTAAACACGGGTGCACACGCCGCGACGCAGCGGGCTGCCCTTCAGGGCCAAAGTCTTGGACTTCTTCGGCTTTGCCTGACGTCCCTTACGGACGAGCTGTTCAATAGTAGGCAACTTGAATTCTCCGATTCAGTGGTTTCTCTTGCTTTTGTGTGACCGCCGCACTGCACCCACACTTTTCAGCACACTCGCTTGGTATCCGCCTGTTGGCGGCACCGACGAATCGGAAAAGATAGCCCAGTCCACCGGCCCGATGGCCTTCGCCCCTCCCGTCGGCGCATTACTGCGTGCGATCAGCGGTTTGAAGGATATCCCCAGCATGCTCGCCTGTTACATAAGGCGTGCTGTTGGCACACACGAATATCTATATTACGATTCCTCCGGACAACGACGCGCCGAGCCACAACTCACTGGTTTGGGGACCTCCTGCGCCCCCGTACTTTTCCTCTCCTCCCAACGCAATATTCCAATGCGTCGCAAAACACACACCCAACTATTCTCCCAACGCAATATTCCCGGGAATGCGTCGCAAAAAGGGAACGCCACACAGCAGGTGCCCCCGCGGAGACTATGTCACACGGGGGCACCGCCAAGGAGGTTACATTATGTTTCTTTTCACCACATCCGCTTCTGTGTTATCTGTTTCCAGCACATCCTCGTGCTCTTCCATATCCGATGGGAACCTCTAGCGACCCGGCCTCTTTGCCGTATTACCTTGCCGCTTTCTGCATTACCAATTATAGCAAAACCGCCCTCGCGAAACGCCCGATACCTCAATCGGGAGTAAGCGGGAGCGGCTATGTTATGCGAGGTAGGAAAGGTGGATGACCGACTGACTGGAGTCGTGCCTTACCCGACCTTTCTCACCATTTCAGGATTTCAGGCAGCGACCTTGGCGGCCTTATCGGCGTCGAACGGGTGGGCCGCTGAAACGGTGCTCTTGGCAGAGCCCTTCTCGCCATTGTCGGAATCCCAGTGGATCTCGTGCTTGTCATCGTGGTTGCGCCACCAGCTGGACAGGATAGAGCCGGAGATGTTGTGCCACACGGAGAAGAAGGTGGACGGCACGGCAGCGAGTGGGTTGGTTGCGAAGGAGGTCAGGGCCAGGGTTGCGCCCAGAGCGGAGTCCTGCATGCCGACTTCGAAGGTGATGGCCTTCTGCTGCGCGTAGCGGAAGCCCTTCGGGTAGATCTTGTACATCAGCTTGGAGAAGCCGAAGCCCAGCGAGTAGCCGCACAGGTTGTGCAGGATGACCACCGGGATGGCCACCAGGGAGCTGGCCACGAACAGCTTCGGACCGTTGGCGGCAACGACCACGCCGATGATAAGCAGAATAGCCACCTGAGAAACGATAGGCAGGGCGACCGTAACCTTCTCGATCTTCTTGCCGAAGATCATGTGGCAGATCACACCGAGGGCGATCGGGAAGAGCACCACCTTGACGGCGTTGAGGAACAGGGACTGAGTCGGCACGGACACGTACTGAGAAGCGAGCAGCTGCATCAGCAAACCAACCGCTTGATTCCATCGCGACACACCGATGAGCACACATCCGCAAAGTTGTCGTATAGTATTCACCTGTTGCGCGAATTCAGCTTGACTGAATACGGCACTATGGTGGCCATAGCTCAGTTGGTAGAGCATCTGATTGTGGTTCAGAAGGTCGCGCGTTCGAGCCGCGTTGGCCACCCCAGTAAAACCCTTCCGTTCGCGGAAGGGTTTGTTTTTTCTCCCTGAATTCCCCGCTCCTGGGTTATAGGCCAAATAGGCATGCCGGGAACCACCGCGTTGTACACTCAGGGCATATCCAATTCACCGAACATAAGGACAAAAGGTCCGTCATGCTGTCTTTTGAGAACGATTACTCCCGCGCCGCCCATCCCGCGGTGCTTGAAGCCGTGGCTGAAGCCAACAACCATCTGTATTCGGGCTACGGGTCCGACGAACTGAGCGATCAGGCCAAGGCCAAGATCCGCGAGGCCTGCGGCCAGCCGGACGCGGATGTGTGGTTCCTCGTCGGCGGCACGCAGACCAACCAGGTCGTCATCGACACCATCACCCCGGCGTATGCAGGCGTGGTCGCGGTCGCCTCCGGCCATCCGAACGTGCACGAGGCCGGCGCCATCGAGTTCTCCGGGCACAAGGTGCTCACGATTCCCCAGCACAACGGCAAAATGGACCCGACCGAACTGGACGAGTTCTGCAAGACCTTCTATGCGGACGGCAACTACGAGCACATGGTGTTCCCGGGCTCCGTGTACGTCTCGCAAAGCACCGAATATGGCACCATCTACTCCAAGGCCGAGTTGCAGGCCATCGCCGATGTGGCGCACAAGTACGACATGCCGCTGTTCGTGGACGGAGCGCGACTCGGCTACGCGCTGACCACCACCGGCTCAGACATGACGCTCGCGGATCTGGCGACCATCGCCGACGTGTTCTACATCGGCGGTACCAAGGTGGGTGCCCTGTTCGGCGAGGCCGTGGTGTTTACCAAGCACAACACGCCGAAGCACTTCTTGACCCTCATCAAGCAGCACGGTGCCTTGCTGGCCAAGGGCTTTGTGCTGGGCGCGCAGTTTGACGCTTTGTTCACCGACAACCTGTATTTCAAGATCGCCCGCAACGCCAATGAGGCGGCCGATCGTATTCGCGAGGCCCTGCGCGCCAAGGGCTACACGCTCACTTTCGAAGCGCCCACCAACCAGATTTTCGTGACGATGGATCAGCCGACCATCGACCGTCTGGAGCGCGAGATCAAGCTCGGCTTTACCGAGAAGGCCGACGACACGCACACCGTGATGCGCATCTGCACCAGCTGGGCCACCACGCCTGAAGAGGTCGATCAACTTATTGAGTTGTTGTAAAACCCTTCGCTAATCTCTCCCTCCGTCATCGCTTCGCGATGCC
>ENA-OQNL01000141-OQNL01000141.1-human-gut-metagenome-genome-assembly--contig:-NODE-141-length-11185-cov-2.785043_pt1 | contig 11185 bp, 12 predicted proteins | sample MGYA00242631_ERZ504884 | MGnify/ENA primary metagenome ERZ504884 (study PRJEB26092, sample SAMD00036395) | human gut metagenome | host: Homo sapiens | study: EMG produced TPA metagenomics assembly of...
TCGTCAATGTTCCATCCGAACTCATATACCAGCGGTCCGATCGTCAGTGCAGGATCGGAAACGCGACCGGTAATGACAAGATTGGCACCCTCTTCCAACGCTTTTGTGATGCCCTCCGCACCCATATAGACGTTCGCAGAAATCAGAACATCTTTTTCTTTTTTAACAGCGTGCCATCCTCCAGCACTTTTTCATTTTCATACTTATCCAGTTCGTCTGTAATATCATCGCCGGTCACACAGGCAATCTTCAATCCACTGACACCCAGTTTTCTGGCAATTTCACACGTCCGTTCTGCAGCAGATACCGGGTTGGCAGCTCCCATATTGGTAATAACTTTTACTTTGTTTTTCGCCATCAGCGGGAGAATTTTTTCCATTCGGTAGTCGAGTAGCTGGTTGTATCCCTTCGACGGATCTTTCTCTTTGTCCTGCTGCCCGATCGCAACGGTGCGTTCCGCCAGACACTCGAAAATAATGTAGTCCAGATTTCCTTTTTCCATCAGCTCCACTGCCGGCTCAATGCGGTCTCCCGCATAGCCTGCTCCGCTTCCGATTCTGATTTTTTTCATGTTCTATGGCCTCGCTTTCTTTGATCTGAGATCATTGTAATGCGATATCCGGGCAGATACTACAAAAGGGATCGTAATTTCTAAAATTTTAGAAATCATGATCCCTCTTTTATGTGAGTTCTGTTACAGCAAAGACAGAAAATACCACAAAGCCCCAAAGCTGCAGAAATTCCGGCATTTCATTCTCCTTCTGTCTTATTCTTTGATTTTATTGTATAACGTTGCCAGCGAAATTCCGAGTTCCTTTGCCGCTTTTTTGCTTCCCCTCCATATCCCGTCCGTACAGCAACAACGTATTTTGGATCTCCTGCCGTTCAAAGCGGCGCACCCGCTCTTCCAGCGTCATGTGAGCCTCTGATTCCCGTTTTTCAAACTGTACGAGACTCGTCACAATTGAGATGCTTCCGCGGATCTGATGCTCTTCCCAGATCGGATAAACACTTGCAAAGTATTCCTGCGTTCCCTCTCTCCGCACCATTCCCTCGACCGGGATGCCGCTCCAAATGACTTCCGGAGCAATGGCAGATTTGCGGTAATCCGTGATTTTATGACCTTTCGCGGTTTCAAGCGGAACGCCGATGAAATCGCTGTAGACTTGATTGAAGAACACAATCCTGCTGTGCTGATCGCAGATCAGGATTCCCTGCTGTAAAGATTCCAGAACGGAATGTACCTGCATTTTTCGTTCCTCCCGTTTTCTCTTTCTGTACTCTCGGAGTCTTTCTGTCATGAGGATATTTAGCCCTTATACTCCTCCGTAAATGTCTTGTATGAATAGATCACATTCTCAATTTTATCTCCACGGTCGCAATTACATTTTGATACCACATGGCATCACCATACCTTCCGGCAATTTTTAACTTTATTGCCACAAAGTATGGACTCAGTTCAAAAAACGCACGGCAGGAAATCCCGCCGTGCGTCCATAGATTCTGATTTACGCTTAAATTATTTAAGAGTAACTTTAGCGCCTTCAGCCTCAAGTTTAGTTTTGAGCTCTTCAGCTTCTGCTTTGGAAGCACCCTCTTTGAGGACTTTCGGAGCACCGTCAACTACTTCTTTAGCTTCTTTCAGGCCAAGTCCTGTAGCTTCACGTACAACTTTGATAACTTTAACTTTGTTCGGGCCAACCTCTGTCAGCTCTACGTCGAACTCGTCTTTCTCCTCAGCTGCTGCTGCATCGCCTGCTGCTGCTGCAACTACAACGCCTGCTGCTGCGGATACGCCGAACTCTTCCTCACATGCTTTTACAAGATCGTTTAACTCTAATACAGATAACTCTTTGATAGCGTCAATAAACTCTGCGGTTGTTAACTTTGCCATTTTATTTTCCTCCTTGGATATTTTCTGAATAATGTTCTCAGGCTGCGTATTTCACGCTGCCCGCTTGAGGCTTAGGCCTCTGCTGCGCCGCCTTTGGACTCTGCGATCTGGTTGAGGACGCGAGCCAGGTTTGCGATCGGGGACTGGATGCTTCCAAGCAGTTTGCCAAGAAGTTCTTCTCTTGACGGAACGTTTGCCAGTGCTTCCATTCCAGCTTTGTCGTAGTAGTTTCCTTCTACAACACCAGAAACCATCTCCAGCTTCGGAGCGGTTTTTGCAAATTTAGCGATGATTCTTGCCGGAGCTGTTGCATCGTCCTTGCTGATTGCGATAGCGTTTGTGCCATCCAGGTCTTTGGTAAGAGACTCGAAAGCAGTACCAGCGAATGCACGTTTCATCATTGTATTTTTGTATACTTTGTAATGAACGCCTGCTTCTCTTAACTCTTTACGCAGCTGAGTATCCTGAGCAACGGTTAATCCGCTGTAGTTTACCAGCAGCACGCACTGTGCGCCTTCTACCTGTGCGCTGATCTCTTCCAGGACCGGCTTCTTCAGATCGATTTTTGCATTGATTGCCATGATTGCACCTCCTTGTAGTATTTCGTACCTACGCTTTGGAAGTATAAAAAAAGCTCTTCGCGAAGATTGGCGAAGAGATCTCAAAATTCCATAACATGAACCTTGTGTAACTTCTCCTCGGCAGGCGTTTGAAACTTACGCCTTACGGCACCTGCTGTCTTCGGCGTGATACAAATGGTATATTATCATATGTGAGGAGGGTTGTCAAGATCAAAATGAATTTTTTTCATATTTGTGCAACTTCATCGTTACTGTTCACTCAGCAGTGAAACACTTGCTGTTTCGCTGCGTAAGAAAGTGATTCAGGTGTGAGCAGCCCTCCTTTTGCGAAGCAAAACTTTAAATGAGGGCTGCGAATGTTACAGTTCGCAGGGAATCTGTGAACTGTAACACTTCATCAAAATATATGTTCTGTTTTTTCAAACCGTTTCTACACATATCATGTTATACTTGTTTTGTTGTCTCACCTACACCAAGGCAACTTGGAAAGGAGGTGACGTTGTTGGAACCTATTACTTCGCTTATTGTTTCCGTTATGGCAGGTGTGATTTGCCACCTCATCTGCAAATGGTTGGACGAAAACGATTAAAAAGGACAACCAGCCTAAAAGTTTAAGCCGCTTTACGGAATAGAAAACCCCGGAGACTGCCATCTCCGGGGTTTTCGTTGTTGAAACCTTTAGCTTCGCTTTGCCTACGGCAAGTATATCATATGCCGAATCGAATTTCAAGATTCCTCTCCCACATTTTTATTTCACTTTTACCAATCTCACAGCCATATACGGTCTTGACGGCATGTCGATCGTAAATTCTCCGCTGTGACGGCCTGCCGGGGTAATCGTCATGTTCCAGGTGTCGATGACTTCCGATGAAGATATTCTGAAGCTCAAAGATCTGCCGATCTGGTTTACACACGCAAAAACCGACCCGGTTGTCGTTCCGGATGACTTTGTCGTTCCGACCTATGAGCGTCTGGCAAAGGTCAACCCGAATGCACACTTTACCTACTGGGACAAGGTACTCGATCACACTGGAACCCAGAAAAACGCGGATGGCACCCCATTCGAATACATCGGCCACTGGTCCTGGATCCCGATGCTGAACGATGAGTGTGTCCTCGATTATGACGGCAAACCGGTTATGACGGACGGAAAAGAAACTCCGATTCTGGAGTGGATGGCTGCACAGAAAAAAGCATAACACAGCACTTGCCGGATTCTCCGCCTACGGCGGATTGTTGCAGTGAAAAAAACAGATGGTATGAAATCGGACTTCAAAGCTGATTTCATATCATCTGTTTTTGTCTGTTCTTGTCTTTTTTCTCTGTTCCGTTTGATATCGTCAACCGTGCAAGTCGGCTGATCTTTTCGAAAAGCTCTTGCCCCTACTGTTCTTTTCTTTTCAGCTCTTCATAAAATTTCTGCAGCACATAAAATGCCGGTTTGCGGTACTTTTTGTCCTCAGAGAGCAGCCCCTTCCGGTTATAATATTTCTGGATCAGGCTTGTTCTGCGCGGGCAGCGGAAGTCGTAGAGAATCCAGGGGGTCATGCCCTTGATGTAGTCAATGTTCCGCAGCGTTGCAATCTGTTTTTCGTACACATCCGCCTGGCACTCCTCGGTTCCTTTGTCCGAGATGGTTCCATGGTGATGCGGCAGCGCGTCTGCGCCGAACTCCGTTACGATAACCGGCTTGTCCGGCTGGCTGTTTTCCATCAGTGCCGGCAGCATCGCAAAATCCGGGGTGTACCAGCCGCAGTACTCGTTGATGCCGATGATGTCAAGGTATTCCATCAGACGGTCCTCAATCTTATTTTTCGTAGCATTAACCAGGCAGGCCGCAGACACCATTCGCGTCTCATCCTCCCGATGCGCGCATTCTGCCAGTACGCTCATGAATTTCAGCCGTTCATCCGTATCGGCATTCTCATTTCCGACAGACCAGATGATCACGCTCGCGCGGTTCCAGTCACGGTTGATGAGTTCGCGGAGCTGATTCTGGGCATCCTCATATGTTTTTCACGTTCAAAACGAATTGCCCAGTAAACCGGAATTTCCTACCCACAAAAGAAGCCCAAGTCTCGTCGGCGAGTTTTGCCATTTCTTCGTTATGCGGGTAATGTGCAAGGCGCATGAAGTTGCATCCCAGTTCTTTCGCAATGCGGATATTTTCGATCCGTTCCTCTCTTGTCAGGCCTTTCCGTTTTCCACGCTGTCTTCGTGGCAACTGATACCACGCAGGAAAACGGGCTCTCCGTTCAGCAGAATGTCTCTGCCGTTCACGCGAATTTCACGAAAGCCGACCCGATCGCTGACGGTATCGGTTCCACAGGTTACTTTTACATCATACAGCTTCGGTTTTCCGGTGTCCAAAGCTCCGGTTTTGCATCAAAAACAACTTCTCCGGCTCCGTTTTCCAGCTGGATTTTCCGGCTCACGCCAAGCTCCTCGATGACAAGCTCTGCCTTGGCTGTGATTTTTTCCGACAGTGTCACTTTCGCCATAACATGTCCAAATGTTCCGTCCGGCACAAGCGCAATTTTAAAAGTTTTGATATGGCATTTCGGAACACGGATCAGTGCGATATCGCGGTATACGCCGCAGTAGTTGAACCAGTCGGTATTCTCGGTCGGCACCTGCTCCGGCCGTCTCGTTCCGTCAACAGCAAGCACGATGCGGTTCTCCGCTTTCAGGTATTCTGTGATATTCCAGAACGCCGGTGTCGATCCGCCGCGATGCATACCGACGTATTTCCGTTTAAGAAAACGCGGCACAGATAATTGGCTGCGCCCACCTTCAGAAAAACTGTTTCCTCTCTTTCTGCGATATAGGAAATTTTTCTCGTAAAGATCATGCTTCCCTCATACAGGAGATACATCGGATCGATGGTATTCCAGCTGCACGGAAGCTGCATCACCGGCCACTCGTCAAAGGAATAGTCGATTGGCACAGTGAAGCCTTTTTCGTCGCGGTATCTCTCTTTGTACCATTTCTGGCGCAGACAGGTATCGTACTGATCGACTGCATAATGCCAGCCGCCGTTCAGCAGCTCCTCTCTTCTTCCCCCTTCAAATATCATCGTGTCCACTGTGGCAAATCCCGTTTCGTACTGTTCGGTATAATCCTCGAGATGGATATCCGACATATACTTTTTCTCTTTTTTGCTTCCATAAACTTTTCCCTCACTTCTCCAAACGATCCGAAACACGCTCTGCGAGTTTCTCAGGGTATCGCGGCAGTCGCCGGGTCTCGTGCAGACACGGACTTTGGCGCGGCACCACCCATTCCTTGTTTTTATTATAACGCTTTCACAGGAAAAATCTATGGTCAAAACTGTTGAGGATATTGCAAAAATTGCGGTACCGCTTATTTTTCTTCGTTTTCGTTCTTTCCTTCCGCCGCCATCTGCCGCTTCCTCCGTGTCACAAGGCCACCGATCCGTCCCGTTTCTTTTGACCGTGAGTGATCGCCAGCCGTCATTCAGCACGCGTTCTAAAAGCCCCAGCTCACCTGCGATTTCGTATTTCATTTTCTCCTTCTCCGTCATTATGTTCCAGATCAATTTTTCTTCTGCCTTGCCATTTTTTCTACACTCCTTTTCTCTGCATTTTTGCTTTATCCAGAGTGTAGACACTTTTTTCCGGCCTTATACCTCCTGTTGTCAAACGGCTATGAGCAATCCGCTTCGCTGCTTGCTCATAGCCGAAGAGCTGCTTCGCAGCTTATCTTTTCATCCCTGCTTTCGAAATCCCCCCCGAAGGCAGGAATCTTTTATCTGCCGCCACAAAAAAACCTCGCTTTTTGAAATACGGTCCGGTTTCCCATTCCGTTTTTTCAAAAAGCGAGGTCCTTTTCTTTATTTCTATTCTATGTTCCTATCTCCTCACTCCGGCGTCTCTCCGAGCCCGCTTTTAATTGCGGCAATGGCCGCCCGAAGTGCTTCCTCTTCATCCTCTCCGCTGCTGCAGATCTCAATAGTGTCTCCCTGCCTGATTCCTGCAGCTACGATACTCAAAATACTCTTTAAATTAACCGTTCCCTGCATCCCGTTGTTTTCATAGGTAAACGACATGGAAGATTTGTACCGGCTTACACTGTTTGACAAATTTACCGCGTTTAAAAGATGCAGACCTGACGGATTGACAATCGTTACTTTTTCACTTACCATCTTACGTTCCACCTGTCTTTCCTTTGTAATCCGCTCATTTTTCTTTGAAAAATGGCTACTTACTCATTTTTTGCCGTGTCCCGAGTTCAAAAATCCTCCTGCATCGGTTTTTTGACCTTTTGACACTGATATTTTCATGATAGCACAGTTTTGTTAATACAGTTTGAACATTCTGTTAGATACTCCTCAATTCTTTCCTCTTACTCAGCTGACTGAAGAACAGGTAATAAATAAAGTACGCAATCGTTGTGATCACCCACGACAGCGGATAGCAGAAGGCCGCTCCTTTTAAGGAGTGGAAATGCGGCAAAACCGCCGTCATCCACACGATACGTACTCCGCAGATTCCTATTCCGGTGATAAACATCGGAATCCATGCATCTCCGACACCACGGAGTGCACCGGAAAGGATTTCGATGGAAATATAGGTGAAGAAGGTCGGCACCAGGAAATGGATCAGTCCGTGACAGATTTCACGCACCGCCGTATCTGTGGTAAACAGAGAAATCAGTGTATCACCGATAAACCACATAAACACAACCATCAGACCCGTCATCAGGAATGCCATGATCATGCTGGTGCGCACACCGCGGTGTACACGATCCATCTTTTTCGCACCGTAGTTCTGACCGACAAATGTTGTCGCCGCAATACCGAGCGCATTGATCATCATCCAGAAAAGACCGTCCACCTTTCCGTAAGCCGCCCACGCAGCCACATTGTTGGTTCCCAGCGAGTTGACAGCAGACTGAATAATCACGTTCGATACCGAGTACAGAATTGACTGTACGCCTGCCGGAAAACCAATGCGGATAATCCGTTTGAGCATAATCCAGTCAATGCTGATTTTCCGCAGATGAAGCCGGTAAATGTCTCTGGTCCGCATCAGAGAGCCCATAACAAGAACCGCACTGATGATCTGAGACAGAATGGTCGCAAGCGCCGCGCCCATAACACCCATCTGCAAACCGACAACAAATAAAAAGTCAAGCGCGATATTGGTCATACAGCAGATGATCAGATACAGCAGCGGACGTTTCGAATCGCCGACCGCACGCAGAATACCGGAACCCATGTTGTAAATCAGGTTTCCGATGGTTCCAAGAAAATAAACACGCATATAAATCAGCGCATGATTTACAACATCATCCGGCGTGTTCATCAGATCGAGCATCCATCTCGAACAGCCAATGCCGACTACTGTCAGCACAATACCTCCGAGAATGGAAAAGGCAATGGAAGTGTGCACTGCCCACTGCACCTTGTCCTCTTTATTGGCTCCGTAATGCTGTGAAATAACAACCGTCGCACCACTCGAAAGGCCGACAAAAAATCCGACCAGCAGATTGATCAGCGTACCTGTCGTTCCGCCGACCGCCGCAAGTGCCTGTTTTCCGAGAAAGTGTCCGACAATCATGGCATCTGCCGTGTTGTAAAGCTGTTGGAAAAACGTTCCGAACAGAATCGGCAGGAAAAAGATCAGAATCTGCTGCCAGATAACACCCTCTGTAATCTGATTTACCTTTACTACTTCTTTCTTCTCTTTGTTCATACCTAAATACCTTCTAAAACTGCCGCCGGATCTCATGGCTGATTCCGACGGCAGTCCCCCTTTAAAATTTTCTTCTGCTCCTCTGCAGATACTCTTCTTCTGTTTTATATTTTCAGCTGCTTCATCCCTCTTGGCAAGCGGATATTTGCAATCCGCTTCGCTACTTGCTTGATTCGGTTAAGTAATCTTTCAAAAAATCAAACAGCGTCTGCATTTCTTCCCGCGTACCAATCGTAATACGCAGATAATTGTCAATGCGGGGTTTCTCAAAATACCGCACATAAATATGGCGTTCCCGGAGTGCCTGAAAAATCTTCCCGGCCGGTACGCTTTTGTGCGTTGCGAAAATAAAGTTCGATTTCGAATCTTCGAAAGAAAATCCCAGCTTTTTCAGCTCCTCCTTCGACCACTCTCTCGTTTCCATCACTTTTTTCACCGTCTTGCGGAAATATTCCACATCGCGGATCGCTGCGGCTCCGGCTGCGATCGTGGTCTGATTCATGGTATACGAATTGAAGGAATATTTCACATCATTCAGATACGAAATCATCTTCTCATTTCCGATTGCATAGCCGATGCGCATGCCGGCAAGCGAACGGGATTTTGATGTTGTCTGCACAACCAGCAGATTTTCATATTTTTCCAGCAGCGGCTGCGCAGTGGCTGCCCCGAAATCCACATATGCCTCATCCACAATTACAACCACATCCGGGTTGTGCTGCAATATCGATTCGATCGCAGAAAGTGAAAGCTCCACACCCGTCGGTGCATTCGGGTTCGGGAACACGATTCCGCCATTTGGATGATTCTCTGCAAAATACTGCTCCGGCACAATGCAGAAATTTTCATCGAGCGGGATCTGCTCGTACGGAATGCGGAATTCCTCCGCCCAGACATCGTAGAAGGAATACGTAATGTCCGGGAAAAGAATCGGTTTATCAGAGTTAAAATACGTCATAAAAGCCATTGCCAGAACGTCATCCGAACCGACGCCGACAAAAATCTGTTTCGGACTTACATGGTAGACATCCGCGATCGCCTGCACCAGTTCTGCCGCGGTCGGATCCGGATAGAGACGGAGAGTATCCTCTTCTGCTACCCGTTTGATCGCCTCTGCGGCTTTTGGTGACGGCGGATACGGATTCTCATTCGTATTCAGCTTAATCATGTCAGCCTCATGCGGCTGTTCACCCGGTACATACGGCACAACTTTTCTTACATTCTTTTCCCAGTTACTCATAAGTTCCTTCCTTTCTGCCTGTGATCAGGAAATGCACCCTGTACTTTATTCCGTCTTTCTGTTTTTTTGGAAACCCTGTGAATCGTAACCATTTTTTTCTTTTCCTTCTGCCCCGGCAGTTCCCCGCCAATGCGAAGTCCCTTTTCTTCCCGGTGAACCGCTTTATCCTCTCTTCTTCCAAGTAGACGGATAGAAAAGGATCAGCATCGGAAACAGTTCCAGACGGCCTGCCAGCATATCGAAAATCAGAATCAGCTTGGAAACCGGACTGTATCCGAAAAAGTTACTGGTCGGTCCTACCTGGTCAAGACCAGGTCCGATGTTGTTCAGCGTTGCGGCAACTGCCGTGAAGTTTGTCTCGAAGGAAAATCCATCAATACTGATGATCAGCATGGAAAAGCTGTAGATCACCAGATAAACAATCAAAAATACGTTGATCGCCCGCAGAACCTCATGCTCTACCGGGTGATCGTCGAAACGGATGCGTTTGATACTGCGCGGATGTACGATCGAACCAAGCTCTTTTTTCACGGTTTTTAAGAGGATCAGGATTCGCGAAACCTTGATTCCGCCTCCCGTTGAACCGGCACAGGCTCCGATGAACATCAGCATCACCAGAATACATTTTGACAGCTCCGGCCAGAGGTCAAAGTCCGTCGTGGAATAACCCGTTGTCGTGATAATCGATCCGACCTGGAAAAAGGCAGTCCGCACCGCTTCACCGATGGAATGGTACATCGGATAGGTATTCCAGGAAATCACGCCTCCTGCCAGAAGGATAATCAGGAAATACGCTCTTACCTCCTGGGACGAAATGGCGGCCTTTCCCTTTTTGCAAAGCATCAGATAATAAAAGTTAAAATTCACACCGAACGCAATCATGGCGATTGTCAGAATCCACTGCTGCAGTGGTGTGTACACTGCACAACCGCTGTTCAACACGGCAAAACCTCCTGTTCCGGCAGCTCCCATGGCGAGTGTGACAGAATCAAATGTCTTCATGCCGGAAAGCAGCAGGGCAGCAATGGTAAAAAGTGTCATGCCAAGATAAATCTGATACAGAATTTTAGCAGTTCCGCGCACTCTCGGAACAAATTTGGAAACGGTCGGTCCCGGGCTCTCTGCCTTCATCAGGTTCATGACGGAACCGCCCTTCATCGGAAGCAATGCAAGAATGAACACAAGAACGCCCATACCGCCAATCCAGTGGGAAAAGCTTCTCCAGAACAGGCTGGCGTGTGAAAGGGCTTCCACATCACTCAAAATGCTGGCTCCTGTCGTTAGTAAAACCGGAAACGATCTCAAACAGCGCATTGATATAAAACGGAATTTCCCCCGTAATTACAAACGGCACCGCTCCGAAAACACCAAGGACAACCCAGCTTAACGAAACGCAGACAAATCCGTCGCGGGAATAGATTTCCATATTGGACGGTTTTCTGAAGCAGAGGATCAGACCGGCCGCAATGCAGAGCAGTCCCCAGATAAGATACGCAAAGCCTGTCTTTTCCTGATACATGGCTCCGACCAGCGCCGGAAACAGCATCAGCATACCTTCCACTTTCAGCACCCAGCTGATGACAAAACGAATCATTTTATAGTTCATAATCCGCTTCCCCCGTTACTCTGCCAGAATCTCATGGATATCCTGAAGACCGGTTTTCCGTTGTTACGATAATGACGGAATCTCCTGCCTCAAAAGGAATCCTGTCCACCCGGAATGATGACCTTTCCCTGTCTGTTAATCGCTGCT
>ENA-OQNL01000142-OQNL01000142.1-human-gut-metagenome-genome-assembly--contig:-NODE-142-length-11130-cov-2.436608_pt1 | contig 11130 bp, 11 predicted proteins | sample MGYA00242631_ERZ504884 | MGnify/ENA primary metagenome ERZ504884 (study PRJEB26092, sample SAMD00036395) | human gut metagenome | host: Homo sapiens | study: EMG produced TPA metagenomics assembly of...
AAGCTGTCAGGGTGTGATCGGTGAGAACGAAGTTCTGATCAGTACAGGAACACGTAATTTTCAAAGGTCGTGCAGGACACCCAAGCTCCAAAGTATATCTGGGATCAGCAGCTACTGTTACAGCATCTGCCATTACAGGAAAGATTGCGCTGGCAAGTGAGGTGTGATGCTAATTATAAATGTTTCACGTGAAACATTTAACCGAATCAAGTAAATTTCCTGCGAAGGTCGCGAAAAGCAATAGACAGCAGGTGGAGATTTGTTTGTATCAGGAGGAGAGCAAGCTCATCCTGATAAACTGCGGAGTAGTTATTCGGTATGGTATAGAGCCGCGTAGCAAAGCGGATATTCACAATTCGTTTGAATGAATTTTAACTTGTGACTGTGAAAGTACTGAACAGTTACAAGTGAAGATAGAAGATAAGAGGTAAGATTATGGAAAAATTCACAGGAAAAGTGTGGGTTCTGGATGATGACATTGATACAGATATTATTATTCCAACAGAATATCTCGCACTGAAAACAATCGACGATATGAAACAGTACGGATTCAGTCCTCTGCGTCCGGAACTGGCAGGAAAGATTCAGAAAGGCGACATTATTGTTGCAGGAAAGAACTTTGGATGTGGTTCTTCCAGAGAACAGGCACCGGAAATTATCAAAGCACTGGGAATTCAGTGTGTAATTGCCAAATCTTTTGCGAGAATTTTCTTCAGAAATTCTATTAATAATGGTCTGTTACTGATCGAGCAGCCAGATCTTCATGATGATATCAAAGAAGGTGATGAAGTCACAGTGGTAATGAATGAACATGTAGATTACAATGGAAAACAGTACCCGATTGCTTCTCTTCCGGAAAATCTGATGAGCATTATTCAGGCTGGCGGACTTGTAAAAGCCATGCGCAAACTGAATGGGCTGGATTGATTTGGAAAGGAGAGGAAAATGGGCGAGACAGTTATTGAGAAAATTATAAGAAACAATGTTGGAAAAACAGTAAAGCCTGGAGACATTGTAACGGTCAATGTAGACAGGGTTATGATTCATGATATATTTATTCCATTTGTAGCAGAAAAGTTTGAAGAAATGGGCTTTACGAAGCTCTGGGATCCAGATAAAGCAGTACTCATATATGACCATCTGGTTCCTGCAAGTCAGTTAGATGATACCAGACATTTCCATGCAGGAGATGCTTTTGCCAGGAAATATGGCATGAAAAATGTTCACAGAAGTGATGGAATCTGCCACCAGTTAATGACAGAGGCAGGTTATGTAAAACCGGGAATATTGTATTTGGTACAGACAGCCATACCACTACCTACGGATGTGTAGGCGCTTTCTCTTCCGGTATCGGATATACAGAGATGGCAAGTATTCTGGGAACAGGAACTATGTGGATCAAAGTTCCTGAGACAATTAAGGTTGTGATCGAGGGAGAACTTCCGGAAAATGTTATGTCCAAAGATATCATCCTGCGTCTGATCGGTGATCTGGGAGCTGATGGAGCTACATACAGAGCACTTGAATTTACCGGCAGTACAGTAAAGAATATGACAGTAGCAAGCCGTATGACTATGGCAAATATGGCGATTGAGGCAGGGGGCAAAATGTGCGCTGTTTACACCGGATGAAAAAACTGCAGAATATTGTGACATAGAGTTAAATGAGTTCCAGAAGAGCCTTACAGGAGATGAAGATGCAACCTATATGAAAACAATCACTTATCGCGCAGAGGATTTTGTACCGGTTATGGCATGTCCGTCTCAGGTAGATAAGATTAAAAATGTAAGTGAGCTTGAAGGAACAGAAATAGATCAGGTATTTATCGGTTCCTGTACAAATGGCCGTCTGGAGGATCTCAGAGCTGCAGCAGAGGTGTTAAAGGGCAAAAAGGTAGCAGATTACGTTAAATTGATTGTAACTCCTGCAAGTCGTAAAATATACTGTCAAGCAATTGCAGAGGGAATTATGGATACTCTGGCAGAAGCAGGTGCAATGATCACACATCCCGGATGTGGATTATGCTGTGGACGTGCAGGAGGTATCCTTACCGACGGTGAACGTGTAGTAGCTACAAATAACAGAAATTTCCTTGGTCGAATGGGAACATCTAAGGTAGAGATTTACCTTGCATCACCAAAAACAGCAGCAGCGTGTGCAATTGCTGGTAAAATTGTAAATCCAGAGAAATAAAACGTATAATAAAATCAATGCGATATAAATCGTACAGATAAGCAACAAAACTACAGAATAACAAAAGAATAAAATTAACAGATAAGTCCACTGCATTATTCATAAAAAGAGTAAGCAGTGGACTTATTTTATGTTATAGGAGATTACTTTGTAATGTTCCTATAACATACATAAAGGTGCAGAGAAAGTAAAGCCTTCCAGGCAGGAGCGCACTGCGGTGTAAAGGAATTATATAGCTGAAGTTACCTGCCGCAGACGGAGAATCTTGCTTGCAGGATTTTTCTTGTGTCAGAGAATGACACTGTAATATGTTTCATATCACATAATAAATCATCTGACGGGATAATAAGGAAAGAAAAGGCGTGGAAAAGCCTGTAAATTTGATTGCATAGAAAAAGTTTCTCAGACAGATTGTCCAGTGTGAGTCTGATCTCCGACGAAAACATGTGCTTTTTGAACTTGAATTGAACAAATGAAATCTGCGAAATGACAAGAAAGCCGCATAAATAAAAGGAATTTCAAAAGCATCAAAACTTAAATTGAACATATATTGAACTGAAATAAGAAAAGTTAAATTCCGGTTCAATGTATAGCCCAAAATATAAATTAAACTAATTGAACTAGTGTAATAAAAACAATTAACATGTTCAATGCAGTTCAATTAATAATGAACTATAAAATAAACCAAAGGTTGAACCTTGCTGATGAAATTGAAAATAATAAAATTTATCGTTGAATTATTAGTTCAATTATAGTATAATAGCAAAGAAAAAAACTTGAAAAAGCTGATAAAATGCGGGATTTAAAAATGAACAGAACATATATTCGTGTATGATACTGAAAGAAATACATTTGAACTTAATTAATGTTTGGATGCCTGTATGTATTTTGATTCCCGTATAAACAATATAATATATCTGTTCTTTCTATAACATATATGCGAAAGAATTAAGAAATATAACAATAACCATTGATTATAACAATGTAATTTGTTTTTTACTAGAGAACGGAGATAGTATTTATGAATAATATATTTGCTGAACGATTAAAAAAAGCAATGGAACAGAAGAATATGAAGCAGATCGACCTTGTAAAAAAGGCGGCAGAACAGGGCGTGAAACTTGGAAAGAGTCATGTGAGCCAGTATCTGAGTGGAAAAACAACTCCCAGATCAGAAATTCTTAATTTTCTGGCGACAACATTAGGAGTAGAAACTGAATGGCTGAAAGGAACCGATGTATCTGTAGACACTTTAAAGAAAGAGACAAATGAGGCAGGAATTCAAATGGAAAATATGAAATTTGATTACAATTATAATAATATGAAAGAAAATACCAGGGAGACAGTTGAGGAAGTACAGGTTCGTGAATTTAAAAAATCATCTAAATTAAATAACGTATTATATGATGTAAGAGGACCGGTTGTAGAAGAAGCTGCACGTATGGAAAACGCAGGAACTCAGGTTTTGAAACTGAATATCGGAAATCCGGCACCATTTGGATTCAGAACACCGGACGAAGTGATTTATGATATGAGACAGCAGCTGACAGAGTGTGAGGGATATTCTCCTGCAAAAGGTTTGTTTTCTGCCAGAAAAGCAATCATGGAGTATGCACAGTTGAAAAAGCTCCCTAATGTATCAATTGAGGATATTTATACAGGAAACGGTGTCAGTGAACTGATTAATCTCTGTATGTCAGCTCTGTTGGATAATGGAGATGAGATTTTGATTCCATCTCCGGATTATCCGTTGTGGACTGCATGTGCAACTTTAGCTGGTGGAAAAGCAGTACATTATATTTGTGATGAGCAGGCAGAATGGTATCCGGATATGGATGATATCAGAAAGAAAATTACCAGCAGAACAAAAGCAATCGTTATTATAAATCCGAATAACCCGACTGGTGCGTTGTATCCGAGAGAGATATTACAACAGATAGTAGATATTGCCAGAGAACATCATCTGATCATTTTCTCTGATGAAATCTATGACCGTCTTGTAATGGACGGAGCAGAACATATTTCCATTGCTTCAATGGCTCCGGATTTATTCTGTGTAACATTCAGCGGTTTATCCAAATCACATATGATCGCAGGCTTTAGAATCGGATGGATGATTCTCAGTGGCAATAAGGCAGTTGCAAAAGATTATATAGAAGGAATCAAGATGCTTTCTAATATGAGACTTTGTTCTAATGTACCGGCGCAGTCAATTGTTCAGACTGCATTGGGCGGACATCAGAGTGTGGAGAGTTATATTGTTCCTGGTGGACGTATTTATGAGCAGAGAGAATTTATTTATAATGCTCTGACAGATATTCCGGGAATTACCGCTGTGAAACCGAAAGCTGCATTTTATATGTTCCCTAAGATTGATACAAAGAAATTTAATATCGTAAATGATGAGAAATTTGCATTAGATTTATTAAAAGAGAAGAAGATTCTGCTTGTACATGGCGGTGGATTTAACTGGCATCAGCCGGATCACTTCAGAGTGGTTTATTTACCAAGAATAGAAGTATTAAAAGAAGCAGCAGGGAAAATCAGAGATTTTCTGGAATATTACCAGCAGGAAATATAATCTGTCAGTGAGAAATGGGTACTATGTTTCACGTGAAACATAGTACCCATTTCCTGATATTATAAAAACTTTTGGTCAAACGGATAAAATCATCCATTTTGCTACGCAGCTCTACATCGAATAATTGTGCTGCAGTAGATTTGCTTGACTCGGGTCAAGCGGATAAAATCATCCGCTTCGCTGCTTGTTCATAACCGAATAACTGTTTCGCAGTTTATCAGAAGGAGTTTACACTTCTCCTGATACAAGAAAGTCCTCACCCATTGCTTATTGCTTTTCGCAACCTCCTCAGGGGACTTACTTGATTCGGTTAAATTGTGGAATTACTACAGGAATACAATATGTTTGTTTCACGTGAAACATAATGTGCCGACAAGATTGTCCAAGAATCTGTTCACTGGTAATATCCCGCGAGGTGTTTTTTGTGAGCGAAGGTCACAGAAAAACTCAAGACATACCGCACGAATTTATGCGATTAGCATAAATTAAGTTTGCGAAGCAAACGATACTCCTTGGGCATTGCACAAGGAGGTTCATATTTCCTGCATCGCGAAGCGTGTTGCTGAGAACGGAGTGAACAGTAACCAAGAATCAAATGGTGACAAAATTTTATAAAAATTAAGTGGTGAATAACTATCAGATGTGATAAACTATGTTTAATGCGTTATTTGCGAAATAGTTATTATTCTGATAACAGTAAATGAGGTTAGGTTTAAAAGTATTTTGCCCCTGATATCATCAAATGATGCTGTGATATAAATTTCTGGAGGTATGACGAAAAATGGAAAATGAGGAAAAAACCAGACAGAACAGTCAGACGAAAGCAGGTCTGTGTGGAGGGAGTTGTGGGACTATGCAAAGATTATCATTGCAGTCTTTGTTATAGCGTTTCTGTTGGGACACTTTGTATATATTAATGCACGAGTGCCGTCAGGTTCTATGGAAGAAACAATTATGACAGGTGACAGAGTATTTGGAAATCGTCTGGCATATATAAAAGATGATCCGGAGAGATTTGATATTGTAATATTTAAATATCCGGATGATCCATCTCAGCTTTTTGTAAAACGAGTAATTGGTCTTCCGGGAGAAACAGTAAACATTGTAGATGGAAAAGTGTATATCAATGATTCCGAAGAACCGCTGGATGACAGCTTTTGTCCGGAAACACCGGAAGGAAGCTTTGGACCGTATACAGTTCCGGAGGGATGTTATTTCATGTTAGGAGATAACAGAAACCACAGTATGGATTCCAGATACTGGCAAAATCCGTTTGTAGAGGAAGATGCAATAGAGGCAGAAGTAGCAGTTCGTTACTGGCCGTTAAATAAGATAGGAACTGTAAAATAATCGTGACGGTTCCATATTTTCAAAAGTCAAGCGGATAAAATCATCCGCTTCGCTACGCAGCTCTACACCGAATAACTGCTTCGCAGTTTATCAGAAGGAGCTTGCACTCCTCCTGATACAAGCAAGTCCCCACCACTGCTTATTGCTTTTCGCAACCTCCGCAGGGACATACTTGATTCGGTTGAACTGCCGGGTGGTTACAGGTAGTTTGGAAATTTTTATAAAAGACTGTTAAAATCAGGAAAATCACATATTAGTGTCCTGATTTTGACAGTCTTTTGTTGTCTGTGGATTTTTCAAATGTTATACTGTAAGACAGGAGGAAAATGAAGAAAATGGAATGCTGGATAGTTATAACAATTCCGTAAAATGTAAAAAGAGAAAGGAAGACGAATATGAAAAAATGGAAAAAGTTTATAGCAATGGGACTGGCGGTATCTATGATAGTTCCGTCTTGTATACCGCAGACATTGTGGGCTTCAGAGTTTTCGGCAGGAAGTGTTGAATCAGCAGCAGATGTTTTTGAAGATGGTGCCGAATATGAGACAGGAAGTGAGTCAGGAAATAAAATATCTGATGAGAATAACAGTGGAGATGAGTTTGGAACAGGAGAGTTAAAAGATCAGGAACCGGAACAGTCAGAGACAGAAGATTCAGTAAATGCCGGACAGAGTGCGGAAGGTTATAACATTCTGCTTTACAGTGATGGTAAACTGGAAAAAACATATGTGATACCCTATGCAGATGCGGATACTGCTAAAGTACCGGAAGCACTGAAGGGAAAGACAGGTTACATTTTTAAAGAGTGGAATACGAAAGAAGATGGAACCGGTGAAACTTATAAACCGGGAGATTCTATTAAGAAACTTCTTGAAACAGCAGATATGGCAAAGCAGGCTCAGGAAACCAGTGAGAGGACAGAAGTCGGAGAAGAAATAAAACCAGAAAAAGATGTGATGCAGGAAGAAAATGATGTGGCACAGACGGACAGCGCATCATGGGAAGAAAAAACTGATAAGGCAGAAATGCAGATATCAGACACAGAAAATGATGGAACAAGTCCGGATATATCTACAGATAAGGCTATTGCAGCAGGAGATACAACAGCAATAACCCTGTATGCAATCTGGGAGAAAGCATTCGAATATAAAATCACATATAAACTTAATAAAGGAAAAATAATACTGCTAATCCCAAAACTTATACTTCAGAAGATGAGATTAAATTTAAAAAGCCGACGCGTTCCGGATATCATTTTGTGGGATGGTATACAGACAGTAAGTATAAAAATCAGATAAGCTTGATTGAAAAGGGTTCAGAAGGTTCCCTTACTTTATATGCAAAATGGACAAAGGAAATCAGTCCTTCGGCGAAAGCTGCATCACTGGATTATGTAAAAGGAACAAAGGCGAATACCATCACTGTATCCGCAACTGTTTCAAATTATGTGAAAAGTTCGGATGGTTATTACTATCTGGTGTATGTAGATTCTAATTCCGGTAAAGTGAAAAAAACGGTGGGTAAAGTAAAGAAGCCGGAGAAGGCAAAAGGGAAGATCACATTTAAGCTGAACATTTCCGGACATCCGGAATATGCACAGGGAAAATTTGCCATAGGGATAAAAAATCTAAATCTGCGTATAGTGTAATCAGTCCGAAAAGCTATGTCAGCAATCCGGAGAAACTCAGTACAAATACAGCAGCATATTTTGTTCCGGGGACAAAAAAGGAATTCAGGCTACAGATATCAACGAGCTGACAGATACAAAATCCAAAACAGTATTTTTTAACTTATATATTTCGGACCTGATGCGGAAAGACAGTGGTGTGGAAACATATAAATATAATGGGAAAACATATCATTTTAATGGTCTGTACGGATATGTATATCTTGTTCAGCAATGTAATGCAAAGGGAATCCAGGTGACTGCACAGATCAGCATTGACAGGAATGCCAGTACGCAGAGCTTTATTACGGGAAACAGTCCTTATGCAGAAACAGCTTATTATGGATGGAACACAGATAACAGCACAACTAGACAGACTATGGAAGCAATGTTTGCATATCTGGGAGAGAAGTTTGGAAAAAATAACTGTTATATAAGTAACTGGATCCTGGGAAATGAAGTAAACAGTGCAAGCGGATATTATTATGTAGGGAATGTTAGTTTTTCAAAATTTATCTCCATGTACAGTGAAGCTTTTCGCTGCCTTTACAATGCAGTGAAAAGCAGCCGGGGAAGTTCCAAAGTATTTATCTGTCTGGATAATTGCTGGAATCAGAAAAATGCCTTTACTATCTGCTATAGTGCAAGATCAACTCTGGAAAGCTTTGCGGCGAAGATTTCTGATATGCAGAAAGATGTGAACTGGAATCTGGCATATCATGCATATAATCAGCCGCTTTCAGATTCACAGTTCTGGTCAGGTGCAAATGCATCCATGTTTACCAGTGATGCGAACACCACCACGTTTATCACTATGCGTAATATCCAGACACTTACAGATTATGTGAAAAACAGATTTGGTTCCAATACAAGGATCATTCTTTCGGAACAGGGATTTTCTTCCACTTATGGAGGACAGGCAAATCAGGCGGCAGCAATTGCACTGGCCTATTATAAGGCAGCCTGCAATCCAATGATTGATGCATTTATTATAAGAAGCTATAAAGATGAAGCCCATGAGGTGGCTCAGGGATTGGCAATGGGATTGAAGGATGCCAATGGGAAAAAGAAAACAGCGTATAATGTCTTTAAAAATATGGATAGTTCCAATTCCCTGAAATATACAGAAAAGGTACTAAAAAGTCAGGTTGGAAACTGGAAATCACTGGTTCCGGGATATAGTACCGGAAAAATTTCCTCCATGTATCGAAAGTGATGTAACTGACAGACAGGACTGATTTTAAAAATTGCTGTCATATTGGAAATGTATAAAATTGTCACAAATTAAACACATTTTTCCCACACAAAGAACACAAATCATTCCTATACTTAGAAGCATCAAAAGGAAACAGAGATAAATAAATGACATAGATAAATGACATAGATTCATGGAGGGACTTTATTATGATGAACAAAGATAACAGAAATGATAAAATCAGAAAGATTGCAAAGAAAGGTCTTACACTCAGCTTATGTGCAGTACTTGCAGGAGGACTTGCAGCAGGAAGTTTTGAGGGAGTAAATAAACTTGCAGGATGGAGCGGAGCCACAACAGTGGAAGCTGCTTCAAATAAGGACGAGACAACATTGACATATGCAAAATCCGAGAAGAAAGATGCAGATGCCAGTGATTCCAAATCAGATACCGGAAAAGATACAGGCAGCACAGCAAAAGGAAATCTTGATGTGTCTGAAATCGCATCAGAAGCACTTCCATCTATTGTATCTATTACAACCAAGTCAGTTCAGGAGGTACAGAATTACTTTGGAATGTATGGAATGTATGGATATGCGCCACAGCAGCAGGAACAGGAAGTAGAGGGCAGTGGTTCCGGTATTATTGTTGGTAAGAATGATGATGAACTTCTGATTGCTACAAATTATCATGTAGTAGAAGGTGCGGATACATTGTCAGTTGCATTTACAGATGGAAATGCAGTGGAGGCATCCGTAAAGGGATTTGATGAAGAGAGAGATCTTGCAGTTGTATCTGTATCTCTGGATGATGTTGAAGATGATACAATGGATGCCATTTCAATTGCGAAGATTGGCAGTTCTGATGATCTGAAGGTAGGCGAGCAGGTAATTGCAATCGGTAATGCTCTTGGATATGGACAGTCTGTTACAACCGGTATCGTAAGTGCCAAGAACCGCAGGATGGATTCTGACAATAACACAGTAACAGATGGAAGTGATGACAGCAGTGACGGTGTAAACCTGATCCAGACAGATGCGGCTATCAACCCTGGTAACAGTGGCGGTGCTCTTCTGAATATGGAAGGCGAGGTTGTTGGTATCAACTCTGCAAAACTTGCTTCTACTGAAGTAGAAGGTATGGGTTATGCAATTGCAATCTCAGACGTAACTGACATTCTTCAGAATCTGATGAATGAGACATCAAGAGATAAACTGGATGATTCTGAACATGGTGTACTTGGAATCAAAGGTTCTTCTGTAAGTTCTGAGGCAGTTCAGATGTATGGCATTCCGGCAGGAGTTTTTGTAAAAAAAGTAACAGAAGGTGGAGCTGCTGATAAAGCAGGTCTGAAAGCAAACAGTGTTATTACTGAATTTAATGGAAAAACTGTTTCAAGTATTGATCAGCTGATCGAATATCTTTCCTATTATGAACCAGATGAAGAGGTAGAGCTGACTGTGCAGGTTCCTCATGGAACAAGTTATAAAGAAGAGACTGTTAAAGTAACTCTGGATGAGAATACAGATGCTGATGACAGTGATGATAACGATAAAGACAGTAAGAAATCTAAAAAGGATTCTAAGAAATCCTCAAAAGATGCTGATGAAGATGTAGACGAAGATACAGACAGTGAAGATAGTATGGACTCCGATGATACAGAGGAAAGTGAGAATCCATTTGTCCAGTACTTTGAGAATCAGGGATTTTTCAGATAATACCGGTAGAAAATAAAATTATATGATATCCGGATATAAAATCTGTGATAGTGTGTAGTGATGCGGATGATTTCATCTGCCTGATATCAGCACTTTCATATGTGAGAGAATTACATGTGAAAGTGCTTTATTATGCTATGGGAAATCATTCCATAATATTCTTATAGCATAATAAAGCCCTCTGGGCAAGGATCACACTGCGGCGGGTTGCTTATATTTGGAAAAAGATTCTAAGGTGCTTTTGTGAAAGAGCACTTGAGAACAGCTATATGGCGTGATATAATAATATCATTGCGAAAACGCAGGTTTAACAGTGCAGATGGGGATAAAGAGGAGAAAAATATGACAGTAAAAGAATGTTATGAACAGATGGGTGCTAGATTATGAAGGTGTACTTGGAAGACTGAGAAGTGAGGTTCTTATTAAG
>ENA-OQNL01000145-OQNL01000145.1-human-gut-metagenome-genome-assembly--contig:-NODE-145-length-11023-cov-2.265694_pt1 | contig 11023 bp, 12 predicted proteins | sample MGYA00242631_ERZ504884 | MGnify/ENA primary metagenome ERZ504884 (study PRJEB26092, sample SAMD00036395) | human gut metagenome | host: Homo sapiens | study: EMG produced TPA metagenomics assembly of...
TGGATAAGGTTATCAATATTGACCAGTCACCTATTGGCCGTACTCCACGTTCCAATCCTGCGACTTATACCGGGGTATTTGACCAGATCAGAGATCTTTTTGCAGCAACAGCAGATGCCAAGGCAAAAGGATATAAGAAAGGACGATTCAGTTTTAATGTAAAGGGCGGAAGATGTGAGGCATGCAGCGGTGACGGTATTATCAAAATTGAGATGCATTTCCTTCCGGACGTATATGTACCATGCGAGGTCTGCAAGGGTAAGAGATATAACAGAGAAACCCTGGAAGTAAAGTATAAGGATAAGAATATTTACGATGTGCTGAATATGACGGTGGAGGAAGCACTGACTTTTTTTGAGTAATGTTCCTTCTATTAAAAGAAAGATACAGACTCTTTATGATGTAGGACTTTCCTATATCCGGCTGGGACAGCCGTCCACAGAGCTTTCCGGAGGAGAGGCACAGAGGATCAAGCTTGCCACAGAGCTGAGCAAGCGCAGCACAGGTAAGACTATCTACATTCTGGATGAGCCTACCACAGGTCTGCATTTTGCGGATGTGCATAAGCTGGTGGAGATTCTGAAACGATTATCGGAGGGCGGTAATACAGTAGTTGTGATCGAGCATAATCTGGATGTGATTAAGACCGCAGATTATATCATTGATATCGGACCGGAGGGTGGAGACAAAGGAGGTACCGTAGTTGCTCAGGGAACTCCTGAGGAGGTGGCACAGTCACCGGTTTCCTATACCGGAAAATATGTAAAGAAATATCTGAAATAATCTTGAAATCATATTGCAGGACTTTCTTTTTAAATGGAAGTTGTATATAATAGAAGAGATTATTTATAGCAATTCTCGTAAATAATATATTTTGATCCGGCTTATCAGGATGTGAAGTCCTGTTGGACTGTTTTGATCGCATTATTTTATGGAGTTGTTATAACTAAACCGGATAAGTCCCCGGTAGAGACTGTAAAAAGTAATGATCAGTTGAAGGGGATGAGGAGAACGTAAGAACAGAAAGGGGATTTCCATGCCGACAAGTGATATTGGAATTGACCTGGGAACCAGGAACAGTCTGGCTTATTCTACAGGAAAGGGGCTTGTGCTAAATGAGCCTTCAATCGTAGTTTATGATAAAAATACAGAGAAGATACGTGCGATCGGTGAAGAAGCCCGTCTGATGGAAGGGCGCATTACTTCAGATATGGAGATCATCCGTCCCATCAGGCAGGGCGTGATCGTTGATTATACAGTTACAGAGAAGATGTTGAAATACTTTATATCCAGAGCAATAGGAAGAAGAGCTTTCCGCAAGCCCAGGATCAGTATCTGTGTTCCCAGTGGAATTACAGAGATTGAGAAAAAGGCAGTGGAGGAAGCAACCTATCAGGCTGGTGCCAGAGATGTCTATATGGTGGAGGAACCTATAGCTGCGGCAATCGGAGCCGGGGTGGATGTGACCAAGCCCTTTGGAAATCTGGTCGTAGACATTGGAGCCGGAACTTCGGATGTTGCGGTTATCTCTCTTGCGGGGGTTGTGGTTTCCGCTTCTGTGAAAGTTGCAGGGGACACTTTTAATCAGGCTATACTGAACTATGTGAGAAAGAATCATGGACTTTTTATCGGAGAAGATATGGCAGAGAAGATCAAAATTCAGATTGGTACGGCTATAGAGGAATCAAATCCGAGAACAATGGAAGTAAAGGGGAGAAATGTGATCACCGGTCTGCCGAAGACAGTGACACTTACCTCAGAAGAAATACGTGTGGCGTTAAAGGATGCTACAAGCCAGATTGTGGAGACTGTTCATGGAATTCTGGAAAAGACACCGCCGGAACTGGCTGCGGATATTGTAGACAGAGGAATCGTACTTACAGGCGGCGGTGCCCTTCTTCATGGGATGGATACACTGATCGAGCAGAGAACCGGAGTAAGTACACTGACTGTGCAGGATGCAATGAGCGTGGTCGCAGTGGGAACCGGTAAGTATGCAGAGGTAATGGCACGTTTTGACGGATAAAGCAGGAGGTACTGCACAGTGCAGTGCCTTTTTGCGTTGTCAGAGGATCAAAGAAGCAGGAGGTGTGGAGAAAAGCACATGAGTGAAACTGTCACAGGATACATAGATCATGTTATTTTCAGAAATGAAGATAACGGATATACAGTTATGGTACTGAAAGGTACAAAAAAAGAGGAAGAGCTGACCTGCGTGGGAAGTTTCCCTGCGATCACACAGGGGGCATCTATTGAAGCAACCGGAGTATATATCCATCATCCGGTATATGGCAAACAGTTTCAGATCAGTTCTTTTACAGAGAAGATGCCGGAGGATACATATGGAATAGAACGTTATCTGGGTTCGGGCGCCATCAGGGGAATCGGTGCTGCACTGGCTGCCAGGATTGTGCAGAAGTTTGGAGATGACACACTCCGTATCGTAGAAGAAGAGCCGGAGCGGCTTGCAGAGGTAAAGGGGATCAGTGAGAAAAAAGCCCGGGAGATCGCTGCGCAGGTAAGTGAGAAGGCAGAGATGCGAAAAGTAATGATCTTTCTGCAGAAATATGGGATTTCCCTGAACCTGGGCGCAAAGATTTATCAGAAATATAAGGAATCTGTCTATACGATCCTTCAGGAGAATCCTTACAGACTTGCGGAAGATATTTCCGGTGTGGGATTTAAGATTGCTGATGAGATTGCTGCCAGAGTCGGTATTCACGCAGACTCAGATTACAGAATCCGCAGCGGAATGCTGTATACTCTTCTGCAGGCTTCGGGAGAAGGACATACTTATCTTCCGAGGGAACAGTTATTTACAAGATGTGCCAGACTTCTGGGAGTAGATGAATCCTATATGGAGAAACATCTTATGGATATGGTTATTGACAGGAAGCTGGTGCTGAAAGAAAAAAGCGGAGAAACTATCGTTTATCCGGCACAGTATTATTATCTGGAACTGAACACTGCCAGGATGCTTAATGAACTGAATATTGTGTGTCCTGAGGATAAAGAGCTTGTCAGGCACAGAATTGAGCTGATCGAGAAAGAGACAGGAACTGTTCTGGATGAAATGCAGAAGAAAGCAATCACTGAAGCAGCGGATCATGGACTCTTTATTCTTACAGGAGGCCCCGGTACAGGTAAAACGACAACGATCAATGCGATCATCCGCTTTTTTGAGGGAGAAGGTGCAGAGATTCGGCTGGCTGCACCTACCGGACGTGCTGCAAAGAGAATGACAGAGACTACCGGATATGAGGCGCAGACAATTCACCGTCTGCTGGAACTGAATGGAATGCCGGAAGAAGAGAGGGACGGGCATTCAGCTAAATTCGAGAGGAATGCACAGAATCCGCTGGAGGCAGATGTGATCATTATTGATGAAATGTCTATGGTGGATATTCATCTGATGCATTCTCTTCTTCTTGCAGTAGTAGCAGGAACCAGACTGATCCTTGTGGGGGATGAGAATCAGCTTCCGAGTGTAGGCCCGGGCAATGTGCTGAGAGATATTATCCGAAGCAGATGTTTCCCTGTAGTGGAACTGACTAAGATATTCAGACAGGCATCAGAGAGTGATATTGTTGTAAATGCTCATAAGATAAATAAGGGAGAACAGGTTCAGATCAATAATAAGAGCAGGGATTTCTTTTTCTGAAGAGATATGATGCAGATATCATTATAAGAGTAGTGATCGCGCTGATCCAGGAGAAACTGTCGCGCTATGTAGATGCCAAACCCTTTGAGATACAGGTACTGACACCTATGAGAAAGGGACTTCTGGGAGTAGAGCGGCTGAATCAGATCCTGCAGAGATACCTGAATCCGCCGGAAGACGGGAAATCCGAGAGGGCGGTTGGAGACCGGCTGTTCCGCACAGGGGACAAGGTCATGCAGATCAGAAATATTATCAGATGGAATGGGAAATCCGGGGACGATATGGGGTTGTCATTGAGAAAGGCGTGGGAGTATTTAACGGAGACACCGGAATCCTCAGGGAAATCAATGAATTTGCTGAGACAGCAGAAGTGGAATTTGAGGATGGACGTTTTGCAATGTACTCGTTCAAACAGCTGGAGGAACTGGAACTTGCATATGCTATTACAATCCACAAGTCTCAGGGATCTGAGTATCCGGCAGTCATACTTCCATTGCTTTCCGGACCACAGATGCTTTTAAACAGGAACCTTCTTTATACCGCAGTTACCAGAGCAAGAAAATGTGTGACGGTTGTGGGAAACGAGGAGACCTTTGTAGAGATGATACGCAATGAAAAACAGCAGAAGAGATACAGTGCACTGGATGAACGGATCAGAGAACTGAGTGAGACTACAGGGGATAATAATACAGATGGTGAAGAATGATATTGCAGACTGTGATCTGATGACTGAATAATAACAGAGAAAAAATTTATTCCGATAATATGAGAAAAACAGAAATACAGAGGATAGCAAAACAAAGAGTAAAATAGTGGAAGGAAATGGAAATGAAACGGTTTCTGAACATGGTAGCTGATATTTTTTACCCGAGATGCTGTCCGGTCTGTCAGAAAATACTGGCAGATCAGCGAAGGATGATCTGTCCGGAATGCGAGAAAGAACTTCGTCCGATTGGTCATCCCAGATGTTATAAATGTGGAAAACCCATAGAAACAGGGGAATACTGCAGAGACTGTCAGAAACACAGGCATGTGTATGAACAGGGAAGAGGGATTTTTGTCTATGATGGCATAATGAGAAGATCTGTTACCAGATATAAGTACTATGGATGCAGAGAATACGGTGATTTTTATGCCAGAGCAATGTATCGATATGCACAGAAAGAATTGCGGGAATGGAAGCCGGATCTGATCGTGCCGGTTCCGGTACACAGGTCGAAGGAGCGGCAGAGAGGTTTTTAATCAGGCTGCATATCTGGCGGAGAAACTCGGTCATTATACCGGGATTTCCACAGATGTCAATATTGTGCAGAAAGTTTTAAAGACAAAGTCGCAGAAAAAACTGAATGCTTTGCAGAGAAGAAAAAACCTGGAAAAAGCGTTCTGCGTGACCGGAGATGTCAGGGGAAAGAATATCTTGGTGATAGATGATGTGTATACAACAGGAAGTACGATCGATGCAATGGCCGGATGCCTGAAGAGAAAAGGTGCCGGAAATGTTTATTTTCTTACGGTTTGCATAGGCAGGAGATAAGAAAAAACACTTTTCATACATAATGATATATGTTACAATTAATCTGTATGATTATATGAATGATATCAGGTTGTTGCTGAGAACAGAGTGAACAGTAATAGCGGATTATAGCAAAAGGAAAAGCATACAGTAAGGAGTAATTTATGTTAAATGAAGAGAAGATAAAAATCATGAATAAACTTGCCATGTATGAACAGGGTGAAGGAAAGAAATATCTTCCGGTCAGCAGGTACTACCGTAGTGATTATATCGGACTTGCCATGATTAAGAATTTTTTCCTTGTTACGATTGGGTATTGCCTGATTCTGGCCGGTATCGCAGCATATTTTGCTGAATATCTGATAGATAATGTTCATAAGATGAACCTTGTTTCACTGGGCGTGGAAGTTATTCTGGGGTATGTGGCAGTGCTGGTACTGTTTTCTGTCCTGACATATATCCAATATACGGTGAAATACCATAAAGCAAAGAAAAGTGTGAAAAATTATTATGAAGAACTTACACAATTAAGTAAAATCTACGGTCGCGAAGATAAAAAATCTTCAGCCAGAGGAGTTACAGGAGGATATAAAAAATGACAGCATTACTCGAATTAAAACAGCGAATAAAGAATTTATACAGCCAGTATGAGATTTATATCCTGCCTGTCTTACGTTTCGTTCTGGCAATGGTTTATTTCATATGGATCAATACCAATATGGGATATATGAAGCAGATCGATAATATATTTATTGTTCTGATCCTTGCACTGATCTGTTCCATTCTTCCTTCAGGTGTAATGATTTTTGTAGGATTTGCCCTGATGGTCGCACATGGTTATGCACTGGGGATAGAAGTTGCAGGTTTTATGCTTGTGCTGATCCTGTTTATGGCAATTCTCTTCCTGAGATTCAGTTCAGACAATAATTTAGTACTTGTATTTACACCGCTTTCCTTTGGGTTCAGTGTTCCGACGCTTCTTCCTATCGGAAGCGGACTTTTGTGCAATGCGTTTTCTGCACTTCCTGCAGGCTGCGGAGTGATTATTTACTATTTTATCCGTTTTATACGTGTACAGCATAAACTGCTGGAAAACCCGGATGTTGCCATAGCTGACAAATTAAAACTTCTGACAGATGGAATCGTGCAGAACTGGGGAATGTGGATCACAGTGATTGCCTTTATCGCAGTGATTCTGCTGGTGAATCTGATACGTACCCGCTCTTTTGACTATGCATGGAGAATTGCCATTATTGCAGGTGGAGTTGTGTATGTTCTGATGATTATTGCAGGTGGATTTTATTTTAGACTGGATATTGATGTTGTTACGCTGATCATTTATACAGTGATCTCTGTGGTGATAGGATTACTTCTTGAATTCTTTGTATTTGGTGGTGACTATACCCGTACCGAGAGACTGGAATATGAGGATGATGAATATTATTATTATGTAAAAGCAGTGCCGAAAGCCTGTGTCACAACATCTGAAAGAAGTATAAAGAAGATTAACGGAAGTTCTGCAAAGGATGAAAGACCGGCACAGGATAACGTTGTTTCTTATGCGAATCCTATTTTTCATGGTGATGAGAAAAGCAGTGACGACAGATGAGGCTGCAGCACCTGTAGAGAGAAAGAAAGATATTGACAGCGTGGATTTTGAGAAGAAACTGGAAGAATCATTAAAAAATCTGTAAAAAGCAGTTTCCGGTAACGATGAGACATACGAGCCAAAATTCCATTGCCGCAGGCAATCTGGAATGAATTTTGGCTACGTTACTGTGAACGGAGTGAACAGTAACACAAAATCCACTGAAAACATTTTCAACGATAAGATATATAAAAATGATAAGGAAAGGAGAGCCATATGCAGGATTTTTCAGGAAATTTGATAGAAACATTATCAAGACTGGCATTTCCTAAGATTGGGATTATAGATATCATACAGATTGCACTGATCGCTTTTTTTGTATATCAGTTCATGGTATGGATCAAATATACTCATGCATATACACTTCTGAAAGGAATACTGGTCGTTCTCCTCTTCATTCTGATCGCGTATATTTTCAGGATGAATACGATTCTGTGGATTTTTTCAAATCTGGCAAGTACACTGATCGTAGGTGTGATCGTTATTTTTCAGCCGGAGCTCAGAAAAGTTCTGGAACAGCTTGGACAAAAGCGGATCATGGCTTCACTGATACCTTTTGATGCAGGTAAAGAGGTGAAGGAAAGATTTACGGATAAAACCATCAGTGAGCTGGTCAAAGCATGTTTTGATATGGGAGAAGTTAAGACCGGAGCACTGATCGTAATTGAGCAGAATGAGCTGCTGACCGATTATATAAGAACAGGTATTAATCTGGATGCAATCCTTACCAGTCAGCTTCTGATCAATATATTTGAACATAACACACCACTTCATGACGGAGCTGTTATTGTAAGAGAGAACAGGATTGTGGCTGCAACATGCTATCTTCCACTGTCTGATAATATGGAACTGAGCAAACAGCTTGGAACGCGGCACAGGGCAGGTGTGGGGATCAGTGAGCAGACAGATTCTGTTACGATCATTGTATCAGAGGAAACCGGTCAGGTATCTGTAGCGCAGGGAGGAAAGCTGACCAGAAGTGTAAACAGTGCAAAACTCAGAGAAATCCTGGTCAGAGCGCAGAATAAGCAGGTTGTAGACAACAGCAAACTTCGCCATTTACTGAAAGGAAGAGTGAAGCATGAAGAAGCGAAAAATAACAGATAATATACCTCTGAAAATCATGTCTGTCGCAATAGCTGTTGTGCTATGGCTGATCGTTGTAAACATAGATAATCCGACAGGAACCAATTACTATACGCTCAATGATGTGGAACTGATCAACAAGGAATATGTGGAATCTTCAGATACCATCGGTAAGATGTGTATGCCGGAACAGAACCAGGATTCCATAAAAGTTGCGATCACTGCAACCAAGAAGATCAGAGACAAGATCAAAGTCACAGACATCTCTGCGGTAGCTGATCTTCAGCAGGCGGTAAGCCTGGATACAAATCCGGTTATGGTTCCTATTACCGTTACCTGTTCTGTACCGGGGGTATCTCCCAGTGATATCAAAGTTACTCCTCAGAATCTCAGTGTAAATCTTGATGAAAAAGAGACACAGGAGTTTGTGGTAAATGTCAGCAGAGGTGATACGAAACCGGGCAAAGATTATGAAGTAGGAAGTCTGACTGCCAGTCCGGAGAAAGTAAGGATTACAGGCCCGAAGACGCTGATCAATAAAATAGATAAGGTAAATGCTTCCATTGAACTGGATGGGAATACAGAGGATTTTACACAGGATGTAAACCTTACGATCATTGATAAGAATCAGGAGGTACTTACTGATTCTGAAATGAATTCATTGCGGATTGAGAATAATGCAAAAGTAACAGTGACTGCAAAATTATGGAAAATCCGTCAGGGAGTGCAGATATCTGCAGATTATGTAGGGACACCGGCTGAAGGATATCAGGTTGGGGCTGTGAGAACAGTGCCGGATACGATCAGTGTAGCAGGCAGTACAGAAGGTCTTGAAAGTCTTGCGGATAATAATAATGTGATCACTATACCGGAAGACAGTATTGATATTTCCGGTGAATCCGAAGATGTGGAGAAAAAAATCAGTCTTACGAATCTTCTGCCGGACAATGTGAAACTTACCAGTGACTCCAGTGAAGATGTATGGGTGACTGTAAGTATTCTTCCGGCCGGAAGCAGAGAGTTTGAATTTCCGACTAAGAATATAGAGGTTAAGAATAAACCGAAAGATCTGCAGGTAACATTTGAGACTGCGCAGATAGAAGTGAGAATCAAATCAGATAACAAAGATCTGGATGATCTGAATAATGACAAAGACATTAAGGCATCTATAGATCTGGATGGCAAAAAAGAAGGAAGTTATGAAGTCCCGGTTGAGATAGTCTTGCCGGATGGTTATGAGACAGTGGAAGATGTGACTACGGAAGTAGTGATTTCATCAGGGACTGCTGTTGATGACAGTAAGGAAAACAAGGAATAAAAGAATTCTCCACTTACAGAAGGGGTAGTAACAATATAAGAGGAACAGTGAAATGGTCAGTAAAAAAGTGACAGTTAAAAATCCCACAGGTCTTCATCTGAGACCTGCGGGGATTTTGTGCAATGAGGCAATGAAATACCAGTCACAGATAACATTTGTCTACGATGGGGGCATGGCAAATGCAAAGAGTGTACTGAGTGTACTTGGTGCATGCGTAAAATGCGGAAATGAGATAGAACTTACCTGTGAAGGTGTTGATGAACAGGAAGCCCTGGATCATCTTGTTGCTGCTATTGATAGCGGCCTTGGCGAGTAGAAAGCTGCTGTGCACAAACAGAGTGAACAGTAACCATAAAGTAACATGAATAAAAGAGGAGGAACTTATTGTGAAAAGAAGATTAGTTGCGGTTACATTGAGTCTTATTATGACAATGGCAACTGTCAGTGAAGCAGGTGCTGCTGCATTACTTCACCTGATACAGCTCCGGCTGTTGCCACACAGACAGATGCAGAAGAAGTAAATGTTACAGAAGAAACTTCTGAAACAGAAGCAGACGCTTTTTCAGATGGAGATGATGGGACAGCAGTACCATCACAGGAACAGACAGACGACGCATTTACAGCGGGAACGGATACGGCTGCTGCATTGCCGGACGAGACGCCGTCAACAGCAGATGCTACGGATGCCGTTGGAGCCGCTGTAGTGAAAGCTGAGGACTGGGTAAGCACAGAGAATGGCTTTAAACTGCGCAAACCTGCAAAAAATCAGGATACAGCAAATACAGATGATCAGAAAGCAGCAACAGCAGCACTACCCGATGAGGAGATGCCGTCTGAGACTGACGGATTCTCAGGAGATCAGACAGAATCATCTGAAACAGCAGTGGCTGAAACAGATACAACAGCTGTGACAGCAGAGGCTACAGCAATAGAAACACCAGCAGCAATGGATACAGTGTCTGTAACAAATGCAGAATTTTATACAGCGGCAGACGGAATTGTAAAGGTCAGCACAGAGTATAAAGGGGAAATCCATACAGGATATTATCTGTTTGATGAAGAGGGAATCCTTGTAACAGGACAGGCTGAAGTAAAAGAAAACTCTTCAGCTGATGAAGAACCGGCATCAGATGCAGCTCAGTCAGCAGGAGAAGATGCCGCAGGGAAGAAACAGAAGACCAGACAAATCAGTCTTATTTTACAACTGCAGATGAGGCTGTTGTTTATACCGGATGTGAAGGAGAAGCGATAACTCCATATACATCTACAGTAGGCCAGCAGGAGAAGAGTGTATGGAAATGGACAGGAACATATTTCCAGTACTACGATGAGAATGGTAATCTGGAGACAATTGCACAGCTTGAAGCGAAAGCAAAAGCAGCAGGTACATATACCGGATATTTCAAGATCAATGAGGATTATTACTGCCTTGATTCTGAAGGTAAGCCACAGACAGGAGAGATCACCCTCACAGTTAACGGCGAATCAAACCTGTATTATTTTGATCCTGCAAGCAGCGACATTCCCGGAAAAATGTTCCACAATGGATGGCTTCGTTCAGATACCACTAAGGGAGAGCGCTGGCTGTATTTTAAAAAGGGAAATGTTCCGGCAGACATCGGTAAATATTATAAGCGTGGCGTAGTTGCCACAGCTATCCCGGAGAAAGGAACCGGAGATTACTTGCTGGATGCCAATGGATATGTTCTGAAATCAGTGATGAAGAAGGCTCAGAATGGTGCATATTACTGTACCGACAGTAACGGCCAGATTTATAGAAATAAACTTGTAAAATAC
>ENA-OQNL01000148-OQNL01000148.1-human-gut-metagenome-genome-assembly--contig:-NODE-148-length-10828-cov-2.691431_pt1 | contig 10828 bp, 9 predicted proteins | sample MGYA00242631_ERZ504884 | MGnify/ENA primary metagenome ERZ504884 (study PRJEB26092, sample SAMD00036395) | human gut metagenome | host: Homo sapiens | study: EMG produced TPA metagenomics assembly of...
CGGAGAACACGGCCATGGTGGGAGCCTCAGCGGCTTCCTCGGCCGCGCGCCAGATGGTTCGGGGATTATTGCGGTCAACGCCGCCGGCCGCGCCAAAAGGGGGCATCGCCTCCGCGGCTTCGGCAACGATCGCAGCCGGTTGTCCAGCCACGGCTCCCGCGGCGAACGGTCCCGCCTGCTCGCCCTGCCAAGCGTTGGGATTCAACGCATCCAAGGCGATGGCATTCAGCAATTGATCCGGCGTGCAACGATCCCTGCGATCCGGGTCCAGTGCAGAACGGAAGGCAGCCAATGTGCCGGCCGGTAGTCCGGAAAGATTCGCGTTGCCCGAGGCCTCGCGCTCAAGTACCGCCATCATCGGCTTGGTGCCGAACACAGGCGCGCCGGTTGCGGCAAAAGCGAGCACGGACGCCACCGACCACCAATCGGTGGCGTCGTCGGATTCGGCACCGTCAATAATCTCGGGTGCGATGAATCCGGGTGTACCCATCACTAGGCCGGTGCGGGTCACGTGACTTTCGCCCTCGCCCATCGCGATACCGAAATCGACCAATACCGGTCCGGCGGCCGACACCATCACATTGGTGGGTTTGATGTCGCGATGGACGATGCCGGCCGCATGTACGGCTTTGGTGGCTTCGATGAGCTTGCGGGCCAAGCGTTCCAGATCGTCGCCCACATACCGGCCATTGGCGGCCACATCATCCTTAAGATTCTTGCCCTCGATGAGTTCAGTGACGATGAACGCCAACGTATCGTCGAGTTCCATATCCACGATGCCGCACACACCCGGATGATTGATCTTCTTCAAGGCCATGGCCTCGCGCCGCAGGCGCTCGCGCGGCGTGACATCGGGCTTGAGGTCGGGGTCGTGCAGGGCCGTGGACGCAGAGCCGGAGCCTGCCACTGACTCGTCGGTCAGGGAGTCGCGCAGAATCTTCATGGCATAGGTGGTGCCGCCGTCGTCGCGCACCCGCCACACCGACCCCATAGCTCCTGAGCCGAGCCGGGAGATCAGCGTATACCCACCAACCACTTCGCCGGGCTCAAGATTCAACGCGTTCAAATCGCTCATGCCCTCCATCCTAATGCCTTGCTGGTGCATTATTCTGGCTCTCTCCTGGGAGGCCGAGCTTGATATTTCTTGGCTCCCCTCTCTGAGAGGGGAGCCAAGAATAAATGCCGTTTACGTATTGAGAAGTGCCGTTTACGCCATTAAGGTCGATTGCCCTGACCGGATGTGGTAGCAAATTATGCGCTCGAAATGACAGGATAGGTGCGTGGGCAGGTGCGCCAGTCGTGAATTTGCGACTCTATAACCATCGGCATCAAGGATGTGTCGGCGGTGACCCAAAGGTGAGCCAGCCGGGCACATTCAACAGTGGCACAGCGATGCAAGGGCAGTATCGTGAGCCGCTGATCGAATCGATAACGATATCAGATTCGAATGCCGCGACTTCGCCGGTCGTACCTTCGAATACTTCTCCGAAGACGGCTACCTGTTCGGCGTGATGGCCTCCCAGCAGGTCGCTGGCGCTCCGGTCAAGGCCTGAGGTGTGTCTCCGATAACTGAATAGCTAAATAGAATGGACGGCCTGCTGAGTGCTACTCAACAGGCCGTCCATTGTGTATCTGAATGCGAAAAGTCATTATATGGAACGGAATATATCGATACTGTGCATTGTGCCGATTACTGATTCCGACGCAAGTATTCGCGCAGGAAGGGCACGGCAAAATCGACTTCGCCTCGTTCTGTTTCGCGGATAACGAAGGCGTCAAGGAGGCGTTTGCGGTAGGTGGCGGCATAGTTAGGCGTTTTGCCCATGCGCTGTGCAACATTCACGGTGGGAGAGGGACCATCTGACGCTGCCATGGCTTCGAGATACTCACGGTCGTTTTTGGATAAGCCTTGCAACTCCGGGATGCACACGGCGTTATCAAGGTCAATACGTGCTTCCTGATACCTGCCGTAACATCAGCGTCGATGATGGTATCCGAGTCCCGCATGTCTGCGGCATCCCAGATATGGTAGCCAACCAGTTGAATCATATAGGGGTATCCGGCTGTCACATTGGCTGCAGTGCTTAATTGAGCGTCGGTGATGGACATGCCGGAGGCGCGGAATGTTGTGGCGAAAGCATCGCGCACTTCATCAAGAGGAATATCTGTGAGTATGTTCGTTTTCGCGCGACGTAGGAACGTGATGACTTCGTCATTGAACAAATCAGAAATCATCTGTGGGAGACCGGCGAACACGATGGCGATATTGCGTCGTTCCCTGATTTGATGCTGTATGGCAGTGGCGATGGCAATCATGTCGGATCGCTCAGCCGCTTGAGTCTCATCAATGGTGATAAGCAACCCAGCATGGCGCTTCTCAAGCGCATCCAACCGTCCGGCAATGGCACTTCTCAACGTTTCGGGCATACGCTTCGGGGATAGTTCGGCTTCTCCGAGGCCGATGCCCGCTCCAGCAAAAGTCAACGATGGTCGGATAGTGAGGTGGTCAAGGGCCCCTCGCCCGGTTCGTAAGGCATCAACAAGGCGTTCGCATAGTCCGGCAGAGGCCGTTTCTTCGATGACATCCCATCTGCGCGCTTTGGCCCGGTCTCCGAACACAGTGAGCATCACGGTTTTTCCGGTTCCACGAGCGCCGGTGACGAGCATAATGCGCCCTGGGGCACCGACTCCGTTATCGAGACCTTTCTCGAAATCGCGGATAACTTTGCCTCGGCCGATGAGCAGGGGCGGTTCCCCTCCTGCCGTTGGCTTGAATGGGTTTTCCTTTGCCTTCATGTGGACCGCCTCCTCGCTGAATCAACCTAAAATAAAAATTATCAAAAATACCAAAAAATAAAAATTATCAAAAGTTGGGTTGAGCCGACTGAAGAAAACAGCCGTGGCGACAATGATTCTGCCGCAATCCGCGGTGACAACAACTGACGCGGACCTTCTTGGCAGAATCGTTGTTTGTCCCGCTTCGCCAATCAACGTCGCTCAAGTTCGGTGCGCAGACCGGCTACCGTAGCGGTCAGCTCACGCACTTCCTCGCGCAATAGGTCGATTTCGGGATTGGCTGATGTTGCAATAGCCTCTTGCGCGGCTTCCTTGGCCACTTCCTTCTCCCGAGCGTCCTCGCGCCGATCCGTCTCCAGATTGACCTGATCCACGATCCACGAGGCCAGCGTGGCCGTCACAATACCGATCAACGCGATGCCGGTGAACATCAGCACCACCGCAATGATCTTGCCTTGGAAGGTGACCGGCGAGAAGTCGCCATATCCCACGGTGGTCACGGTCACGAACGCCCACCACAACGCCGTGCCGAAGTCGGTGATCGTGGATCCGGACGCCCCGCGCTCCACGGAATACACGGCCAGCGCGCCCACGTACATGAGCATTCCCACCGCGCCGACCGCGTATACGGTGATGCGCCCGCGCACCGCCATGCCGGAGGTGCGGTTCAGCACGTGCAGCACGGTCAGCAAACGCAACAGTCGCAAGGGCCGGAGCATCGGCAGCGCGATGGTCAGCAGCGTGAACAGGTTGTGCTTGAACCACCGCCAGCGATCGTCGGCCAACCACAGCGAGACCACATAATCGACGACGAACACCACCCAGATCACGTTGATGACGGTTTCACACAGCGCGATATGCGTGCGGGAGAGAATTTCCCACGAATACACCACCAGAAACACCACGGACAGCACCATCAGCGGCCAGTCCGTCCACTTCTTCCACGTCTTCAGTCCCATATTCCGATTGTAGTGGCGCGTCCGCTGCGCCACTGCGGAGCATGACTCCGGACATCAGTGTTGTATACGTTCGTATACATTTCACGTTGTGTACGAACGTATACAGCGGTATTTTTCATCTCGTATTTCCCTTATGACTATCACCACAGTGATATAATCAAGAATACGTAAGGAGAGAGAAGGAGCCGGCCAATGGAGACCGCATCGATCGAACTGTGGCATGGCTCTTCGCATGTCATCAAGCATCCTGAATACGGGCTGGTCAAGCCGAACAACGATTATGGCCGCGGATTCTATTGCACGCGCAGCGTCGAGCTGGCCAAGGAATGGGCGTGCGCGGGAATGGATGACGGTTTCGCGAATCGGTACACGTTGACCACGGACGGGCTCCTCTTCCTGGACCTGTCCCAGCCGCCCTACACCATCCTGAACTGGCTGGCCATGCTGGTCGAAAACCGTCGTTTCCAGCCGACCACCGCCGTCGCCGCGCAAGGCATCGAATATCTGAAACAAGTGTTTCTGCCGGATGCCAGTCAGGCTGACGTCATCGTCGGATATCGTGCCGACGATTCGTATTTCTCGTTCGCCCGCGCTTTTGTCAATAACGCGATTTCCATCGACCAACTCGCTGAGGCGATGCGGTTGGGCGAGCTCGGCAAGCAGATCGTACTCGCCAGTCCTCAGGCATTCGCGGCACTGCGGTTCCAAGGCTGCGAAATCGCCCGCGCTTCGACCTACCACGGATTGCGTAACGAGCGCGACCGCACAGCTCGCGAAGCCTACCGCCGCAAAAGTGCAGAAGCCGATCTCGACGGCCTGTTCATGCGCGACATCATCCGCGAGAAAGTGACCAACGATGATCCCCGCCTATGATGAGACATACTTGCCGGACGCCATGGCCAACTTGGCCGGCGCCTTCGATTATGCGCTGAACGATTGCGGGTTGCCGGTCGGCCTATTCATGGACTTCTTCGCCACCTCCGAGGCGGCCGCGCTTTTCGGGCGAGGCACGCCCAAATACGTGTGTGGCATGTCCGGCGAGGAGCTGGTGGCCGAAATCATGCGGCAAACCGGTTGGGCGCGCATTCTCGATATGCCGCCAGCCGCACTGCGCGCCGGCTCAACACCCGAATACTGGGCCGGATGGGTACTCGCATACTGCCAATGGGCCAGGGGAGTGCGGTTCTCGGACATTCTCGATGTGCTGTCGCTCGACGATATCGTGCGACTGCACCCGACTCTGCACGAAGCCGACGAAAGCCGATTCGTCGACGTGTACGACGAGCGGGCCGCCCATAATCGCACCGAGGGCGACTCCCGGCTGCACACGATCCGCGTGCGCGCCGGACTCAGCCAATCCGGGCTGGCCCGCCGCTCCGGCGTTACCCTGCGCTCCATCCAAATGTACGAGCAGCGCCGCAAAGACCTTGGCAAAGCTGCCGTCTCCACCGTGCTCGCTTTGGCCCGCACGCTTGGCTGCCGCATCGAAGATCTGTTGGAGCCGTAAAGACGCGGAGTAGTATCGCGCCGCATCGATTCTGATAACTGAACAACTACTTTTAAGGCCCGGCCGGATGCTCGTTTGGACATCCGGCCGGGCCTTCTGGCTCCACACGGGGTGCCGAGGTATCCGTTCTCCGCTTCGAGGGGCTGATTTGGCCTTCCGTAGAGGTTTACTCCCGTTTCGAGGGGCTGGTGGCCCGCTAGAACACGGGTATAAACGGCTTCGCCCCACCGTCATTCCGCCATTTTGGGGATGCGCTTACTTGAGTACCAGCCCCTCGAAACGGAGATAGATCTCCGGAAAGGGTCAAAACAGCCCCTCGAAACTCAAGATGGCGGTTGCAGGGCGGTTGAGGATCAGTCGAAGAGCGGTTCAAACGCAAATGTGAACAATGCCACATGTGATTGGGCGGGTCGCTGCACGCCGATTTTCGGGGGTGCATGGGAATGGCGGAATATCAACGAAAAACCCTATATCTAGGTTTGTTATGTGACACGCGCCACTACATATAGTGCCTTGATTTCAAATCACACCGCTGTAATATGGCCTTCGCTTCACTGTTCATCAGAACCACATCAAGGGGAGTCGCCATGACCGTCACCGTGTTCACCAAGCCGCATTGCCCGCAGTGCGATGCCACCAAGCGCCAGCTCACCAAGCTGGGTGTGCCGTTTGAAACCGTGGACCTGACGCAGAACCCCTCCACCCTTGAGCAGCTGCAGGCCGCCGGTTTCCAGCAGGCTCCGGTGGTCATCACGCCGGACAACTCCTGGACCGGCTACCGCCCCGACCTGATTCGCGAAGTCGCCCAGCAGGTGGCCGCCGACAACCGCGCCGCCGCCACGGTGTCCGCGTGAGTCTGAGCCAGCCCGAATTCGCGGCCGAAGGCAAGACGATCGGCGCATTGGTCTACTTCTCGTCGGCCTCCGAAAACACCGCACGGTTCGTGGCCGGATGCCGTTTGCAGGACGAAGGCATCAACGTCTACCGCATCCCGTTGCGGGCCGCCGACCCGGCGCTAAACGTCCGCGAACCGTACGTCATCATGGTGCCCACCTATGGCGGCGGCGTGGTCAAGAAAGCAGTGCCGATTCAGGTCAAACGCTTCCTCAACGATCCAGCCAACCGCGAGTGGATTCGCGGCGTCATCGCCTCAGGCAACACCAATTTCGGTGAGGCCTACTGTGCCGCCGGAGACATCATCGCCGCCAAATGCAAGGTGCCCTACCTCTACCGTTACGAACTCATGGGCACCCCGGAAGACACTGCCGCCGTGCGAAACGGCCTCGTCCGCTTCTTCACCGAACAGTAAATCTTGACCCCCTCGAGGTATTGGCTCCCCTCTCCGAGGGGAGCTGTCAACGAAGTTGACTGAGGGGAGCAACTGTCTGAGTAAACACACTTCTGCCATATTCCAAGGATTTCCAATGACTGACCTCACCGCCACCGGCCTGCCGCTCGACAATACTGCCGACACCGCAGCGGAACAGTACGACCCGGCGCACGATTACCACGCGCTCAACGCGATGCTCAACCTCTATGACGCCGACGGCAAGATCCAGTTCGACAAAGACAAGGCCGCCGAACGCGAATACGTGACAGGGCACGTGGCCACCAACAGCAAGCGGTTCGCCTCCACCGCCGAGCGTCTCGAATACCTGATCAGCAACCAGTACTACAACCCTGCGGTCTTCAACCAGTACTCCGCTGAATTCCTCGACCGCATCTACGAGCACGTGGAATCCGCCGGCTTTGAGTTCGGCACTTTCCTTGGTGCGTTCAAGTTCTACACGTCCTACGCGCTCAAGACGTTCGATGGTCGCCTCTATCTTGAGGACTTCCCGCAGCGTTGCGCCGCTGTGGCCCTGGAGCTCGCCGCCGGCAATGAGCAGCAGGCCATCGAATACGCCGACGAAATGCTTGCCGGCCGCTTCCAGCCCGCCACCCCGACCTTCCTGAACCTCGGCAAGGCCCAGCGTGGCGAACCGGTCAGCTGCTTCCTGGTGCGCATCGAAGACAACATGGAGTCGATTTCGCGCGGCATCAACGCGGCCCTCCAGCTCTCCAAGCGCGGCGGTGGCGTGGCCCTGCTGCTGAGCAACCTGCGCGAGCTCGGCGCCCCGATCAAGCACATCGAGAACCAGTCCAGCGGCGTGATTCCGGTCATGAAGCTGCTGGAGGACTCCTTCTCCTATGCCAACCAGCTCGGCGCACGTCAGGGCGCGGGCGCGGTGTACCTCAACGCCCACCACCCTGATATCCTGCGCTTCCTGGATACCAAGCGAGAGAACGCGGACGAGAAGATCCGCATCAAGTCGCTGGCTCTTGGCGTGGTGATTCCGGACATCACGTTCGAACTGGCCAAACAGAAGGCCCAGATGGCCCTGTTCAGCCCGTACGACGTGGAGCGCGTGTACGGCAAGCCGTTCGCCGACATCTCCGTTACCGAGCATTATGACGAGATGGTGGCCGACGACCGCATCAAGAAGACCTACATCGACGCCCGTAAGTTCTTCACCACCATCGCCGAACTGCAGTTCGAATCCGGCTACCCGTACATCGTGTTCGAGGACACGGTCAACCGCGCGAACCCGATCGAAGGTCGCGTGACCATGTCCAACCTGTGCTCGGAAATCCTGCAGGTTCAGGAGCCGAGCGCATACAACGAGGACCTCACGTATGCGCATGTCGGCCGCGACATCTCCTGCAATCTGGGTTCGCTCAACATCGCCAAGGCGATGGATGGCGGCTTGGCTCACACGGTGGAGACGGCGATCCGCGCACTCACCTCGGTGGCCGAGCACACCAGCATCAACGCGGTGCCTTCGATTCGCCGCGCCAATGAGGAGGGCCACGCCATCGGCCTCGGCCAGATGAACCTGCACGGCTTCCTGGCCCGCGAAGGCATCCACTACGGCTCCGAAGAAGGCCTCGACTTCACCGACATGTACTTCATGACGGTCGCCTACCACGCCTACCGCGCCTCGCACGCGCTTGCCGTGGAGCATGGCCGCGCGTTCGCCAGCTTCGCTACGAGCGACTACGCCAAGCCGGCCGGCCAGGGCAACTACTTCGACAAGTACACCGATGGTCGTCGTTCGCTCACTCCGCGCACCGAACGGGTCCGTACGCTGTTCGAACAGTACGGCATCGCGATCCCGACTGCGGCCGACTGGGAGGCCCTGCGCGACGCGATTCTGAAGGACGGCATCTACAACCAGAACCTGCAGGCCGTGCCGCCCACCGGCTCGATCTCATACATCAACCATTCCACGAGCTCGATTCACCCGATCGCCTCCAAGATCGAGATTCGCAAGGAAGGCAAGATCGGGCGCGTGTACTACCCGGCCGCCTACATGACCAACGACAACCTCGGGTACTACAAGGACGCCTACGAGATCGGCTGGAAGGCCATCGTCGACACGTACGCCGAGGCCACCCAGCACGTGGATCAGGGACTGTCGCTGACGCTGTTCTTCCCGGACACCGCCACCACCCGCGACCTCAATAAGGCCCAGATCTACGCCTGGCGCAAGGGCATCAAAACCCTCTACTACATCCGCATCCGCCAGCAAGCCCTGGAAGGCACTGAAGTCCAAGGCTGCGTCTCCTGCATGCTCTGATCGTTCGAGGGAGCGTATACCGCCTTTCTTCGGCACTCGACGTACCTTCGTACGCCTTCGGCCTCAGACGGCGGTCTCCGCACGCATTGAACAACCAGAGAGCCGTTGTTACTCCCCTCACTCGGCTAACGCCGACAGCGCCCCTCAGAGAGGGGAGCTGGCCGCGAAGCGGACTGAGGGGGCTCCACCATCTAAGGAACCAACAATGTCACGAACCATCTATAGAGCACTGCTCCGGCTGACCGCGCCGGAGGAGTTCGAAAACAAATCCAACGACGATAACGACAACGAGTAAAAGGAACACTACTCATGGCACCTATCTCCATTCCGCGCAAACCGCTGAAACTCATCGACCGCGTCTCCGCAATCAACTGGAACCGCCTCGAAGACGAGAAAGACCTTGAGGTCTGGGACCGCCTGACCGGCAACTTCTGGCTGCCCGAAAAAGTTCCCGTCTCCAACGACATCCCCAGCTGGCAGAAGATGACCGAGGACGAGCACACGCTCACCATGCGCGTCTTCACCGGCCTGACCCTGCTTGACACCATCCAGGGCACGGTCGGCGCCGTCTCCCTGATTCCGGACGCGCTCACCCCGCACGAGGAGGCCGTGTACACCAACATCGCCTTCATGGAATCCGTGCACGCCAAAAGCTACTCGTCCATCTTCTCCACCCTGTGCTCCACCGAACAGATCGATGCCGCATTCGACTGGAGCGAGAACAACGAGTTTCTGCAGAAGAAGGCGGAGATCGTGCTCGACTACTACGAGGGCGACAACCCGTACAAGCGCAAGGTGGCCTCCACCCTGCTCGAATCCTTCCTCTTCTACTCCGGCTTCTATCTGCCGATGTACTTCTCCGCGCACGCCAAGCTGACGAACACCGCCGACGTGATTCGTCTCATCATCCGTGACGAGGCTGTGCATGGCTACTACATCGGCTACAAGTACCAGAAGGGCATCGCCCAGCTGAGCGATGCCGAGCGCCTGGATCTGCAGGACTACACATACGACCTGCTCAACGAGCTGTACGACAACGAAGTGGAGTACACCCAGTCGCTGTACGATCGCGTGGGCCTGACCGATGACGTCGAGAAGTTCCTGCGGTACAACGGTAACAAGGCGCTGATGAACCTCGGCTACCCGGCTTTGTTCCCGGCTGAGATTTGCGATGTGAACCCCGCGATCCTGGCCGCCCTGAGCCCGAACGCCGACGAAAACCACGACTTCTTCTCCGGCTCCGGCTCCTCCTACGTGATGGGCAAAGCAGAAGAAACCGATGACGACGACTGGGACTTCTAAGGGTTTCGCGGTCCGCGAACCCGCAGCGCCGCCGCGTTCGCACGACGGCGCTACGCTGGAGATATGGAACAGGAGCCGTTGGTCAGCATCATCATCCCGGTATATAAGGTCGAGAAATTCCTCGACGAATGCGTGGCGTCCGTTGCTGCGCAGACGTACGCCAATCTGGAGATTCTGCTGGTCGACGACGGCTCGCCCGACAATTGCCCGGCCATGTGCGACGCCTGGGCCGCCCGCGACCCGCGCATACGCGTGATTCACAAGCCCAACGGCGGCCTGTCCGACGCCCGCAACGCCGGTATCGCTGAGGCTATCGGCGCGTACATATACTTCGCCGATTCCGACGACACCGTGGCACCCACGTTGGTGGAGGACTGTCTGAACGCCATGCGCGAGTATGACGCCGACCTCGTGATGTTCCAGTTCGACACCATCTCCGAGAACAACAAGCCGCTGCTGTCCAACTATCGCCACAACGACTTCACCGAGGTGCAGGTCCTGACCCCGGTCGAGGCCATCAAAAAGCAGGTCAAGGCTGAGATCGACGGCTATTTCTGGGCCTTCCTGGCACCCGCCTCCACCTATCAGGGCACCGGATTCTCCTTCCCGGTGGTCGCAAAATCGAGGATCTCTCCCGTATCTGC
>ENA-OQNL01000149-OQNL01000149.1-human-gut-metagenome-genome-assembly--contig:-NODE-149-length-10745-cov-3.916934_pt1 | contig 10745 bp, 8 predicted proteins | sample MGYA00242631_ERZ504884 | MGnify/ENA primary metagenome ERZ504884 (study PRJEB26092, sample SAMD00036395) | human gut metagenome | host: Homo sapiens | study: EMG produced TPA metagenomics assembly of...
GCCGTCGGGCGTCGGCATCTGGGCCACGCGCCACAGGCCGGCCGCGCCGGGAATGTCGGACATGAGCAGCGAAGGCAGCCATGCGCCGGAGAACAGCGAGGCGACTTTGCCTTGTCCCACGGCCGATTTCCATCGATCCGACCATGACGTGAGGTTTGTTGCCACCAAACCCTCATCGATCATCTTCTGCCAGAATTCGGTGAATTCGCGGGTGCCTTTATCTTCGGTGAGTCTGATGGTCACGTTCTTGCCATCGTTGGACGTGGAGAACGGGCGTCCGCCGGCGAGCCAGATCATCGTGTCGTAGAAGCTGGCGTCGCCGGAATCGGCGGTGATGTACACGCCGATTTTCTTGAGTTTTTTGGCGGCCTCGTAGTAGTCGTCCCATGTGCGGATCTTGGACGCGTCCACGCCAACCTGTTCGAACACGCTGTTGTTATAGAAGAAGGCCATCGGGCCGGAGTCCATGGGAAGCCCGTACACCCGTCCGTTGAGCTGCACCGACGCCCAGGTGCCGGGCGTGTAGAAATCGGCATAGCCTTCGGTTCTGCCGGTGATGGGCACGAGCTGGCTGCTGACCGCGTACTGGCGCAATGCGTAATATTCCAGCTGCACCACGTCGGGAATGCCGTAACCGTCTTGGATGGCGTTGTTGAGTTTGTCGTAACCGCTGGTGTTCTTCCAAACCACGTGGATGTCGGGATTGTCTTTTTCGAAGCCGGCGATGACCTGTTTCATGCTCGGCTCCCACGACCATACGGTGATCTGTGTGCGTGTGTCCGTATTGGCCCCGCATGCGGCGGCGCTGGCCGCCATGACGCCCGCGCAGCAGATGGCGATGAGCTGCTTCACCAGTTTCGCCGATTTCAGCACCACGCCCACGGACCTCCGTTTTGTATTTCGCCTGCGATTACCATCATAAGATTATACGGGTCATGCGGAAGCCACGCACAAGCTTGGAAAGGCTCCCCATATCCACCCAAATACGCCGAATGCGGAAGAACCGCTCCGGAAGCGAACTTCCAAAGCGGTTCCCTGCGATATCGCATCGGCGGCTAAGCCGGTACGCAATCAAGCTTCGATGCCGAGCTTGGCGCGTTCCTTCTTGGAATACATGAAGGCCGGCAGCTGACGGCCCTGCTTGAGCCAGGCATGGTATTCGGCGGTGGCCGCGAACTCCACATCGGACGCGGAGTTCAGGCAGGTTTCCACGGAATCCTGGATGACGCCGATGATGAAGCCGACGCCCACCACCTGCATGGCGATGTCGTTGCTGATGCCGAACAGCGAGCAGGCCATCGGGATGAGCAGCAGCGAGCCGCCTGCCACGCCGGACGCGCCGCATGCGCCGAGCGCTGAGACCACGGACAGCAGGATGGCCGCCGGCAGGGAGATCTGGATGCCGAGCGTGTTGGCGGCAGCCATGGCCATGATGGTGATGGCCGCGCCGTTCATGTTGATGGTGGCGCCCAGCGGAATGGACACGGAGTACATGTCCTTGTCAAGCCCGAGCTTCTCGCACAGCTGCATGTTGACGGGGATGTTCGCAGCGGAGGAGCGGGTGAAGAACGCGGTCAGGCCGGATTCCTTGAAGCAGCGGTAGACCAGCGGGTACGGGTTGCGGCGCAGGAAGATGAAGATGACGAGCGGGCCGAACACGAGCACCATGAGCAGCATGGTGCCGACGAGCAGGAGCAGCAGGCTGCCGTACTTGGTGAATGCGGACAGGCCGTTGTCGGCCACGTTGGTGAACACGAGGCCCATGATGCCGAACGGGGCGAGGTTGATGACCCAGCGGATCACCTGGGACACGGCGTCGGCCACGTTGGCCATGAACGCTTTGGAGCTTTCGTTGGCGATGGACTTCATGGCGAGTCCGAACAGGCAGGCCCACATCAGGATGCAGATGTAGTTGCCATCGATGATGGCCTGGATCGGATTGGCCACGATGTTGGTCAGCAGCGTCTGGATGACTTCGGAAAGGCCTTGCGGCACCACGTCGGCTTTGGCGGCCTTGCCCAAGGACAGGGTCTGCGGGAATAGACGGGAGGTCAGCACGGCCACGACCGCTGCCAGGAACGTGGTGAACAGGTACAGGAACAGCACGGTGCCGAAACGGCGGTCGAGTTTCGACGTGCCCTGCGCAAGGGCGCTGGCCACCAGTACGAACACCAGAATCGGTGCCGCGGCCTTCAACGCGGCCACGAACAGGGTGCCGAATTCGCCGATCCAGGTCACGTGGGGCATGGTCAATGCCAGCACGGTGCCGATGATCAGGCCGACGATGATACGGACGATCAGCGATGCGCCGTTGTAGATGTCGGCGACGCCGCGGACGGCTTTCGAGATTTTACCCATGGTTCTCTCTTACTCTCGTGATGCCGGAAACGCTCCGGCAAGTCAACAGAACGCCATGATAATCGGGCGTGTCGGCCGAGATAGGGGAATGTCCAAAATCGTGGGTTTCTATAAGCCCGCGCCCAACGGCACGTGCGATACGAATCGACGTGGCTCGCCGTTGAGCGGGTCATCGAATCGCAGTTCGCGCGCCACCAATTCCAAGGGTTGCGAGAAGTCGTCGTACGCGCGCTGCACGATGTCCGGGTAGAAATCGTCGCCCAATATCGCCAGTCCGAGCGAATTCATATGCACGCGCAACTGGTGCGTCTTGCCGGTTTTCGGATGCAGCGTGTAATTCACGTACGGTCTGCCGGCAACGAAGCGGATGCCGCTTCCCCGTTCGATCAGCGTTTCCGCGTTGGGCACGTCGGCGCTTTCGTACGCCTGCAATCGTCCGCGATCCTTGTTGATATGCGACCTGCGTACCAGCGGAAACGGCAGGTGCCGGTCGATGCGCACCGCCGTTCCATATCGCGGCCGCTGCGTCGGGGCGAGCGGTGCCAGGCATTCGTAGGTTTTGACGGTTTTGCGATTTTGGAACAGCATCTGGTACGCGCCTCGCGCAGACGGATTACGTACGAACACGACGACGCCTGCGGTCAGTCGGTCCAAACGGTGCGCCGGCGTGATGTTCGGCTCGTCGTACCGCTCGCACAACCGGACCAGCGCGGTTTCGCGATACCACATGCCACGTGGCGTGGTGGCGAGGAAATGCGGCTTGTCGATGACGATGATGTTCTCGTCCTCGTACAGAACCTCATATTCGAAGGGAATATGAGGTTCCTCGAGCACGTACCGGTGCCTGCGTTCGTTACTCAACGGTGACGGACTTGGCGAGATTGCGCGGCTTGTCGACGTCGTAGTTCTTGAGCTTGGCCATGTCCATGGCGAACAGCTGCAGCGGCACCACGTCCACCAGCGGGCTCATCAGCGTCGGGCATGCGGGACGCCAGAAGACCACGTCGGCGTAACGTTCCACGTCCGGATCGTGTTCCTCGGCCACGGCGATGATGTAGGCGCCACGGGCCTTGACCTCTTCGATGCCGGAGATGACTTTGGAGTGCAGCACGTTGCGGCCGCGCGCCGGCGGCACGATGAATACGACCGGTTCGCCTTCGTCCACCAAAGCGATCGGACCATGTTTCAGTTCGCCCGCGGCGAAGCCTTCGGTGAACGTGTAGGCGATTTCCTTGAGCTTCAACGCGCCTTCCATGGCCACCGGATAGCCCACATGACGTCCGAGGAACAGGAAGGACTTCGCGTCCACCATCTGCTTGGCGGCCTCCTGCACGGTCTTGGTCTGGGTGTCGAGGACCCACTGGATCTTGCGCGGCATGTCCTTCAGGGAATCCAGGGTTTGGGCGATCTCGTCTCGATACATGGCGCCTTTGACCTGCGCCAGGTACAGGCCGAGCACGTAGGCGGCGGTGATCTGCGCCACGAACGCCTTCGTGGACGCGACCGCCACTTCCGGACCGGCGTGGGTGTAGAGCACCGCGTCGGATTCGCGTGGGATGGACGCGCCCTGCGTGTTGCAGATGGCCAATACCTTGGAGCCCTGTTCACGCGCGTGGCGCAACGCCATCAGCGTGTCCATGGTCTCGCCGGACTGCGAAATGGCCACCACCAACGTTCGGGGGGTGAGGATCGGGTCACGGTAGCGGAATTCGTGGGCGAGTTCCACTTCTACCGGAATGCGCACCCAATGCTCGATGGCGTATTTGGCCACCATGCCCGCGTACGCGGCCGTGCCGCAGGCGATGACGATGATCTTGTCGATGGCTTTGAAATCATGCTCGTCGATGCGCACCTCATCGAGGTTGATGTTGCCGTTCTCGTCGAGACGCCCCAGCAGGGTGCGCTGCACGGCGGCCGGATCCTCGTGGATCTCCTTGTCCATGAAGGAGTCCCAGCCGCCTTTTTCGGCAGCCGAGGCATCCCAATCCACGGTGTAGGTCTTCGGATGTTCCACGATGTTGCCCATGAAGTCGGAGACGACGACCTTGTCTGCGGACACCATCACGGCCTGGTCCTGGTCGATTTCCATGGCGCGCTTGGTGTAGGCCACGAACGCGGCCACGTCGGAGCCGAGGAAGTTCTCGCCTTCGCCAAGACCGACCACCAGCGGCGAATCGTGACGGGCGCCAACCACGATGTCCGGCTGTCGCACGTCCGTGGCGAGGATGGTGAACGCGCCTTCCAGCATGCGGGCCAGACGGCGGATGGCCTTGAACAGGTCAGGCTTACCGGTTTCCTCGATGATCTTGTCGCTGATTTTGCCCAGCAGCTTCGCCGCGACCTCGGTATCAGTTTCGGAGACGAAACGATAGCCCTCCGTCTGCAGGTCGAGACGCAGCTGGGACGCGTTTTCGATGATGCCGTTGTGGATGATGGCGACCTTGCCGTCACGCGACGTGTGCGGATGCGCGTTAGTGTCGTTCGGCACGCCGTTCGTAGCCCAACGCGTATGGCCGATGCCCACGGTGGCGTCCGGCATCGGATCACGTTCGATGTCCTGCACCAGGTTGGCCAGACGTCCGGCCTTCTTACGGACGGCCACACGCTCCATGCCAGGCGCCGTCAGCGCCACGCCGGCCGAATCATATCCGCGGTATTCCAATCGCTGAAGTCCTTGGAGACACACCTCCAAAGGCTTGCCGCACGCGGTCCGAACATTTCCTGCATATCCTACGATTCCACACATAGCTCACCAGTGTATCGGACGGATATGTCACCTGCTCACGGCAAAAACCACTTTCACACAACCCGCCAGCGGGAGAACGGTGGTGCAAGACTTCAGGCTTCTGTTTGGCACGCAATGTACTGTTTCGCCTTTGCAGCATCGTACCCGGGTACTGATTCATCGAAATACTTGCCAAACACGTCCCTGTCCTTGCTCTCGTCGCTGACAATCGCCTTGTAATCCTCCACGGTCATGGATTGCTCGGCGAGTCCGTATTGCTTCAGGCACTTGAGCAACGGCACCACGGGATCCTCGTTGTTGGGGTTGCTACTCATGTCGCCGCGCAGCATATTCATATCCGTGAAATCATTGTCCGCATCGCATTGCTTGACAATGGCATCACCGTCGGCCTCGCTCATTCCCGACGGATACGAGGTTGACATGCCGCCTTGTGAATCGACGGTGACTTCGACATTTTGCTGTTGCGCACAATCGCTGAAATGCTGGCTGAGTTCAAGGAACTCCTGGTCGGTGATCTTGCTGTCCTTGAGTATCTTCTTAGTCAAGGATTGGTGTGCGTTATCGTAGGTGCGTTTGATTTGCTGCGCGTATGGCCCGGTAAACACCGTGCCATCCTGGGCCGTGGCGCTGCTTGATGCGCCGGTAGCGGTACCGGCAGATGAATCGATATGCGTCGCTCCCCCACAACCGGACAGCAACATCAGGCAGCATGCCGCCACGCACACGAAGGTCGTCACACCGGTGTGACGATGCCGCGCGATATTCGAAGTTCCCATGTGCTCTTCTCCTTGCGAATCCTTGTCTCTTCCATTCAGCCGGCCCGCGGCAGTAGGTGCGTGCCACGCTAGTTACGACACACACCCACTACCGACGCCGGGGTGTCAGTTCGACAGATGGGTGTCATCTGGGTGCTCATGCCGGTACACATACTGCGACAGGTCACTGAGCTTGTACCCGTCGTAGCGTTCCATGCATTCCTTTGCGACCCTGTTGTCCTTCTGCGCGTTCGCCCCCGTGTACGGGACCGGTGTCAGCGCACCGTCGGTCAGATCGAAGGTGGGGAAATCGTCTTCGCTTTGAGCCTGTGCGCAGATACAATCCATGACTTTACTTTCCAACGCTGCGATGTCCTTCTCGCTGATTTTGCCGTCTTTGATGAGGTTCCGGGCGAAACCAGTCTGAAGATTGTCGTACATGTCCGCGAACCTGCGGGCGTAGGCGCCTGTGAACACGGTCCCGTCTTCGGCTTTCGCGGTGGTTTGCGACGGGCTCGGAACCGCGTCCTGACGCCCCGTACCGCACGCGACGCATGCCAGACATGCAACAATGATGCCGAAAATCGACACTATGCAGCGAACACGGACGACAATATCAGTCAGCATCGGTTGCCAATCACTTGTACACACGCCAATTCGCCGTGTAGAACTTCAGCGGTTGCCCGTGCGCGTTTGCGTATGACTTTTGATATGTTGGAGCCCACTTGCCGTAAGCTTTCTTCAGCGTTCCATCGTTTAATGAGTACGTCAGCACATGCTGCGAATACACCCCCTGTGCTGTAGCCATGGAATATGTCCAGTACACTACCCCGCGATTCCATACATCTTTTGCGTTCGCAGTACCTGCAAGCCCGGTAGCGAGCAACAACGACGCAGTAACCGCCGCCAATGCCGTTTTAGCTTTTTTCTTCATTGTGGATACTCCTTCTTGTATCTAGGTGACGCCCCGTTGACGCCATGCTTGCATTGTTTCGCGCTTGAGCAGACGATACAAATCCTTGTCGTTAAAATTGCTACAAGGCCCAGGTTGTTGGTTATCGGTTCTTGAAATACCGGAACAAGTCACGTTCACGGGTGATCAGCATCGCCATCGAGGCTCCGGCAAGTACGCCGACGAGTGCCGCCGCCGGAATCCTGGCGAGAATGCCGACAAGCGTCGTCGGCGAGATGATGACGCCTGTTTCCATATGGGTCAACGCCCACACGATCAACGGTGTTGTCACGATTATCGCCGAGCAGCACCACATCAATGTTTCAAGCAACATTTGCAGCCAGAGCGCGATTTTCGGCTCCCCGCAATGCATGGCTGACGCCAGTTCGAGCCGCCGAGCACGCACCGCGGCATATCCTGCGAACAACGCGGCGACGAACATCACAACGGGAGCGAGCGCGCTTTGCCTCCCCCGGAATGTCTTGACGGCATCGAGCTGCGTGCCTTGCGTGCTGTTGAGCTGGCTGATTGTAGGCTGCTGCGAGGCGTCCGATGGCCACGAGGATACCGTGGATTGGAGCAATGACTGCATGGCGTCAGGCACCGGCCAGGCCTTGACCAGGCATTGGTCGAAATCGTCTGCAGCTGCGGGAACCTGGCTAAGCGCCACATAGTCGTAGCTGGTTGATCTGCCGTCATCCGGGTATTGGAACACCCCGGCGACGCGCACCTTGCCGCCGGCACGCAATGCGAGCCGGTCCCCCGCCCGAGCGTGCACAGACCGGGCGGCCTGCGAAGACAGCCAGATGCCGTCGTAGTCCCGTACAGTCAACGTCGCCCCATCGGACCGTGTCGAGGAGGCGAAGACGCCAAGTGCCCCCGTGGTGGCATCGAGCGAGGGGATGCCCGCAGATGGCAGGACGGCGGATGTGACCTTGTCGTTCTTCGACCGTAACGCGCCGGATGCGAGCACCCCGTCCACACTGGACAACCGTTCGCATGCTTCACCGCTGATTCCGCCTTTGAACTCGATGACGTACGTCGACGCGCCCGATGCGATATATCGGTCAACCTGCTGCGCTATTGACCGAATGCTGAACAGGTCGGCAGCAGACAACCCGCCGACCAACGCGGCGAGAATCAACATAAGCATGAACGCATGCGAGGTTCCGGACACGATATCCCGCCATGCTTCGTCCACGACACCACGCAGACGCATACGCCCTGTCTCAGCCGTATCCCGGTCAATGGCAGGCGCAACGGTATCTTGTTCCCGGCTCACTGGTAGTCCCTCAAATCGATGATGTCCGTGCACGCGTCGCGGGTGCGCGGATCATGTGTGGCGACCACGACAATCGCCCCTGATATCGACAACCCGTGCAAGGTTCGGTTCACGCTCGCCGCAGTCGCCAAATCAAGTTGTGCTGTCGGCTCATCCACAAGAAGCAGTCCCGCGTGGGAGGCGACCGCGCGCGCAAGCATCAGCCGCTGAGCTTCGCCACCGGACAGGTCACGGAACTGTTTGGCGGCAAGATGGTCAAGCCCGAACACGCGTAACAGTGACAAAGCGTGCTCTTCGGCTTCGTTCCTGCGTTCCCCGCGAGAAATATAGGGCAGTGCCACATGGTCGATGACCTTCCTACGCGCTACTCCATGAGGATTCTGCAATACCCAGCACACCCGACCGCATGAGACGCGTATGACCTTGCCCTGCGCTGGCTGCTGCCAGCCTGCGACAATGGACAATAGCGTGGATTTGCCCGAGCCGGAAGGACCGACCAGCGCATAAACGCGCCGGGGATACAGCGTCATGGTGATATGCCTGAACAGCCAGTCGTCCCCGTCGAAGCTGTGCCCGACATCGTCGAGCTTGACATGGGCAGACTGCTCATCACCGGAATTGTCCTGAACTGTACTGGTTCCCGCCAATCCTGCAACCGCGGGTCGTATGGACTCGAGCCGGTCTTGCCCGCTCATCGGCACGCCTTGCCTGTGCTGGCGGGAACATCGACGGAAGTCAGGGATGCGCCGGATTGCACGCTGACCATCGATTTGCCAAGCTGGGAGGCGACCACATGGACGGCGACCGGCTTGCCGCGCGAAACCACGCATGCCGAATCCGCAGAGACATCGTACATCGCCGCCGGCGGCACCGAGACCACGTTCAGCGCTTTGGCGAGCTTCCAGCGATATGTAACGTTGATGGTGTTCGGAGCGGTGTCTTGTCCCGTGTCGCTTTGGGCCCCTCCGGTATCGGAAGCCTGCCCGGAGGCTGTCGGCTGTTGGGCGGCACGGTATTCGTTGCTCGCACCGATGGCTGAGAGCAGGGAGGCGTCAGTGCTGTCTGCTGTCTGATCGGTGATGGTGAACGTCGCACCGTTGACTTCCATGACCCGATCACCTTGCACCATCGAGGAATCATTGCGTCGGAACGTCGCACGGACCGGTTGGCTGGTAGTCGTCAGCACATCGGCTCCCTGCTCGACCTGCCCGCCATATCGGGCTTGGCACTCCTTGACAGTCACCTGCTGTTGGGGCAACCATGCGAACAACGACGTATCGATGCTCCACTGGCGCTCTTGCGTGGTTCCCTGCGTCCCGGCGGTTGTGGCAAGCGCATTGAAAGCTTTCACCGTATCCCACGTCATCACGTCCGAATCCGGAGCCGCATATCTGAGCCGTCTGAGCTCCGCATTGAGCGCCGCGATATCACCGCCCTTCATGCCACTGGTCATCGTCCGATACGGTGGTGTCCTCAGATACAGGGCGAGTTGGAGTTGTCCGTCAACGGCAATGAACGCGGAGCCTGATTCGATGTTGCTTCCGGCCGCGCACTGTCTCAACTCCGTAACCACTCCCCCAACCGGAGCGGCTACGGAACCGGATTCACTGCGTTCCACCGTGACGGTGACGGAACGCTCGTCATCATATGGTTCCGATCGCACGGCGAGTGTGCCCGCGCGCGTAGTCGACTCGAACGCGGCAGGTTCGGGCTCACGGGTGAGCAGGAATCCGCCGCACACGCCGGCCGCCAGCATGACGAGCGCGAGCAGCACGGCCACGGAGACTGACACCGTGTTGCGGCCAGCGTTCCGGTTTCCACCGGTTTTTTGGTGATGCATCTGCATTCTGTGCTCCTTCGTGCAGAATCGAAACGTTGCCATTATCGGTGGGGAGGAATCCGCAGGCAAATCCTTGTCGTGCAAATACCTACACGGTCGCGATACTGGCACTCGCGCCAAACATGGCTTTGCGGCACGATTACCCGTTTTTCGTTGACTTTCCGCCGATACAGCGCCTCATCTCCCAAGCAAATCATGATTGCGCGTCTCACATATTGGCGCTGTTTTTGGAATATCCTGCGGAACGGTTTCCGTGAAACCCATTGTTGACGCCAATCCGGCGGCACCGACACAGAGCTATGCTGGTGTATGAATACCGTATTCGAACAAGCACGGAGCCAGGCACCACCATGAGCCAACAGCAGACACCATCCGCGACCGGCAGCGACCAGACGACGGGCACCGTGCAGGTCGTGCTCGTCGACAACGACATCCTGGCGCTGAAGATGCTGCGCGAGATCATGTCCGCGTGGCCGCGCGTCGCCATCACCTGGACCGAACATAACGGCTCGGACGCCTTCGACCACTACCGACAATGCGAATCCGGCATCCGCGATCTGCCGGACCTGTTCATCACCGACATCTCGATGCGCGGCCTGTCGGGCGTCGATATGAGCCGAGCCATCCGCTACACCAACGGCACGATGCCGATACTCGGCATCACTTCATACGAGCCGACCCAGTTCTACCATGATGCCGCCGACGCCGGCATGCAGGCGGTTATCGGCAAGAACGAGCTGTCGGCCTCAAAGCATCATCATGGAGGTCGCGGACACCGGCGCTCTCGCCGTCCGACCGCCCTTCGAGGTACC
>ENA-OQNL01000150-OQNL01000150.1-human-gut-metagenome-genome-assembly--contig:-NODE-150-length-10743-cov-3.629333_pt1 | contig 10743 bp, 8 predicted proteins | sample MGYA00242631_ERZ504884 | MGnify/ENA primary metagenome ERZ504884 (study PRJEB26092, sample SAMD00036395) | human gut metagenome | host: Homo sapiens | study: EMG produced TPA metagenomics assembly of...
CTAGGAGCTCGTGGAGGTGGGCGCGGTGTTGCTGCTGTTCGCGCGGGTCGGGCACGGGCAGGGAGGCCAGCAGCTTCTTGGTGTACGGGTTCTCCGGGTGCTGCATAATCTGGTCGGCATCGCCGTGCTCCACGATCTGGCCCTTATGCATCACCATGATGCGGTCGGCAAGCATATCGACCACCGCCAAATCATGGGTGATGAACAGGCACGCGAAGCCGATTTCCGCCTGCAGTCGCTTGAACAGCTCCAACACCTTGGCCTGCACCGACACGTCCAATGCAGAAGTCGGCTCATCGGCGATCAGCAGCGACGGCTTCAACGCCAAACCACGCGCCAAAGACGCCCTCTGGCGCTGGCCGCCGGACAGCTCGTGCGGGAAACGGTTCATGTAGGCGCGCGGCAGCTGGACCATCTCCAGCAGATCGCCCACATAGTTCTTGGCATCGGCCACAGAACCGTACTTGCGGTGCACGAGCAGCGGCTCGGCCACATTCTCCGCGATGGTCATCAGCGGGTTGAACGTAGGAGCCCGGATCCTGGAACACGAAACCAATGTCCGCGCGCTTGGGCTTGAAGTCACGCTCCTTGACGCCGTTCATCTCGATGCCAAGCACGTTCAGGGAGCCGCCGGACACCTTCTGCAGGCCGGCGATGGCACGGCCGGTGGTGGACTTGCCGGAACCGGACTCGCCCACCAGGCCCAGCACTTCGGAGCGGTGGATGGTGAAGTTCGCGCCGTCCACGGCCTTGAAGTCGGGCTGCATGAGATGGCCCGGGTACGTGATGGTCAGGTTCTTGGCCTCGACGGCGATCGGCTGTTCGCGCCAATCGGCCTTGCGCTCGATCGGTTTGCCCTCGCGGTCGCGCACGACCAGCTTCTGACCGATGCGCGGCACGGCACCCAGCAGTCGCTTGGTGTAGTCGTCCTTCGGATGGTAGAAGATCTGCTCCACGTCGCCCTGCTCGACCACGTGGCCGCGGTACATGACGACCACCTGGTCGGCGATGTCCGCGATCACGCCCATGTTGTGGGTGATGATGAGCACGGAGGCGTCGAACTCGTCACGGGCGAGGCGCAGCAGGTCGAGAATTTCGGCTTGCACGGTCACGTCGAGGGCAGTGGTGGGCTCGTCGGCCAGAATCAGGCCGGGGTTCAGCACCAACGCCATGGCGATGACGATGCGCTGCTTCTGGCCGCCGGAGAACTGGTGCGGGTAGTAGTCCACGCGGGTTTCGGCATCCGGGATGCCGACCTTCTTCAGGATGTTGATGGCCTTGGCGCGCAGTTCCTTCTTGTCCTTCATGCCGTGGGCGCGCAGGCCCTCTTCAATCTGCCAGCCGATGGTGTACACCGGGTTCAGCACCGAATTGGGCTCCTGGAACACCATCGCGGCCTCGGAACCACGCACTTCGCGCAGCTGTTCGCCGCTCAGGGAGAGCACGTCCAGCGAATCGGAGCCATCGCGCTTGGACAGGTAGACGGCACCGGAGGTGGTGGCCGTCTCCGGCAGCAGCTTGATGATGGAGCGCGCGGTCACGGACTTGCCGGAACCGGATTCGCCGACCACGCCGACCACGGTCTTGCGCGGAATGGTGAAGTTCACGTCCTCGACGGCCTTGATGGAACCGGCGTCGGTCATGAAGGAGACGGACAGGTCCTTGATATCGGCGAGATTCTTGTTGTTTTCGCTCATCTCTCACTCCTTGCCTTCCGGCTTGCCTTCGCCGGTCCATTCGGAGGCGACGATGGTCGGGTCATGGTCGGTGACGGTGGCCGGTGGGTCGACGTTCGCGTCGAGTTCGGCGATCACCTCGTTGCGTGCGGACAGCTTCTCGTTTGGGTCGACGGACGTGTCTTCGATCGATCCGACCACTTCGCCGGCGGACTTGCGGGCGCGCAGACGCGGATCGGCCAGATCGTTCAGCGATTCGCCCACCAGGGTGATGCCCAGCACGATGAGCACGATGGCCAGACCCGGGAACACGGCGGTCCACCAGATGCCGGCGGTCACATCGGAGACGGCGCGGTTGAGGTCGTATCCCCATTCGGCGGCCGCGGTCGGTTCGATGCCGAAGCCCAGGAAGCCCAGGCCCGCAAGGGTCAGGATGGCTTCGGAGGAGTTCAGCGTCAGGATGACCGGCAGGGTTCGTGTGGAGTTCTTGAACAGGTGCTTGGTCATGATGCGCCACGTGGAGGCGCCGACCACGCGGGCGGATTCCACGTACGCGGATTCCTTGATGCGGATCACTTCGGCACGGATGGTACGGAAGTATTGCGGAATATAGACCACGGTGATGGAGATGCCGGAGGCGAAGATGCCGCTCCACAGGCCGGACTGGCCGTGGGAGATCATGATGGCCATCAGAATGGCGAGCAGCAGCGAGGGGAAGGAGTAGACGGCGTCGGCGATCATCACCAGAATGCGGTCCACCCAGCCACCGTAGTAGCCGGAGACCAGGCCGAGCAGCACGCCGGCGAAGATGGAGAGCAGCACGGCCACGACGATGGCGATGACGGCGGTGCGTGCGCCCACACCACACGGAGAACACGTCGAATCCGGCGGCGGTGGTGCCCCAGATGGTGGTTCGGCGGAGGGTGCGGCCTGCGCCGGGAAGGACGTGCCGTCGGCGGCCTTGATCTGGGCGTGGCCGTAGGGGGCGATCAGCGGGGCGAAGAGGGCCACGAGCAGGAAGAACGCGGTGATCGCGAGACCGGTGATCAGCATGCCCTTCTGCCAGCCGACCGCCACGCGCAGTTCCTTGATGATCGGGATCTTGGTCCAGAACGGCGTCTTGGTGCTGACGTTGAGCTTGGTAAGGCGGTCGTCACCGGGGACGGTGATCTTGTCTTGGGATGCGGTGGTCATCTCAGTACCTCACTCTCGGGTCGATAAGCGCGGCGATGACGTCGACGATGAAGTTGACGACGGCCACGATGATGGCGATTAGGATAACGATGCCCTGCACGGCCACGAAGTCGCGTGCCTTCAGGTACTGCGACAGCATGAAGCCGAGTCCCTTCCATTCGAAGGTGGTTTCGGTGAGCACCGCGCCTGCGAGCATCAGGGCGATCTGCATGCCCATGACGGTGATGATTGGAATCAACGCCGGCTTCCATGCGTGCTTGTTGAGCAGACGCTTCTCGGAGACGCCGCGGGAACGTGCCGCTTCGACGTAGCCGGAATTGTAGGTGGCGATCACGTTGGTGCGCACCAAACGGATGAACACGCCGGCGGTCAGCAGGCCCAACGCAAGGGCCGGCAACACAGCGTGACGGAGCACATCAAGCAACACGGACATATCACCCAACTGGATCGCGTCGATGATGTAGAAGCCGGTCGGCGAGACCAGTCGGGAGAACTGCATCTCGCTGCCAAGCGATGAGCGCCCGGATGCCGGCAGCACGTTCAGCCAGATGGCGAAGATGAGCTTCAGAATCAGGCCGAGGAAGAACACCGGGGTGGCATAGCACAGGATGGCGAAGGTGCGGATGCCCGCATCGGCCGCGTGGTCACGCTTGCGTGCGGCGATGCGTCCCAAGCCGATGCCGACGATGAGCGCGACGATGAGCGCGAGGAACGCCAGCTCGAATGTAGCGGCACCATAGTGAGTAAGGATGGTACTCACTTTTTGGTTATCGGTCAATGTGGTGCCGAGATCGCCATGCAGCAGGCCGCCAAGATAATCGATGTACTGCACGATGAGCGGACGGTCATAACCGGCCGCGTGGATACGCTTCTGCAGTTCCTCGGGAGTGAGACGGCCACCAAGAGCGGCGGAAATCGGATCGCCGGTAGCGCGCATCACGAAGAAGACGATGGTTACAAGAATAAATACTGTAGGAATGATCAGCAGAAAGCGTGTGAGCACGAAACGGAAGAATCCGCTTGAAAGCTTGTTTTTCTTGGCTTTCGGCTGAGCCTCGGTTGCGCTTTGCGTCACGTCGGGCTCCTTTTCCTTATTGGTGTTTTAGATACAAATTGAGCCCCTGCCTGACTTAGGCGGGTCAGGCAGGGGCGGTCAAAGCCTTCCGTCAGGCCTTGGTCACGGACGAGTAGCGGAAGCGGAAGGAAGCGTCAAGGACGACACCCTTCACATTAGAACCGGTGACCGCAACCTGGGCACCCTGCAGCAGCGGGATGGTGGACAGGTCATCGGTTTCGAGCTTCTGGATTTCCTTCAACAGGTCCTCACGGGCCTTGGCGTCAGTCTCTCCGGCCTGCTTGACGATCAGATCGTTGACTTCCTTGTTGGAGTATCCGTTGTTCACGAAGTTGCCGTCACGGAAGAATGGGGACAGGTAGTTGTCCGGATCGGAGTAGTCAGGGAACCAACCGAGCTGGTAGACCGGGTAGGAACCATCGGAATCCTCGGTGACCACACGGTCCTTGTTGAACTGGGTCCATTCGGTGGACTGCAGGTCGACCTTGAACAGGCCGCCTTCCTCGAGCTGGGCCTTGATGGCCGCATACTCGTCGGCGGAGGACTGGCCGTAGTGGTCCGGGTTGTACTGGAGCTTCAGGTCTACCGGGGTCTTCACACCGGCGGCTTCGAGGGTCTTCTTGGCCTTGGCCGCATCCGGCTTGCCGGAACCGTCGCCATAGGCTTCCTTCAGGGTGTCGTCGTGGCCGGACAGGCCATCCGGAATGAAGGAGTACAGCGGGGTGTAGGTGCTCTTGTAGACCTTGGTGGCCAGCTCGTTGCGGTCGATCAGGCTTGCAACGGCCTGACGCACGGCCTTGGCCTTGTCGGCGTTCGGCTCGCTGGACTTCTCGCCGTACGGCATGATCTTGAAGTTGAAGGCAAGGAAGCGCTCTTCGCCGCCCGGTCCCTTGACGACCTTGACCTTGTTGTCCTTGGACAGGTCCTCGACGTCGGTCGGGGTCATGGAGCGGTAGGCCACGTCGACCTGGCCCTGCTGCACGGCCATCTTCAGGTTGGAGGAATCGGCGAAGTACTTGACCTGCACAACGTCGTTCTTAGCTGGGGTCAAACCCTTGTAGGAAACGTTCTTGGCATATGCCAGGGCCTCGTTCACCTTGTAGGAGGTGAGCTTGTACGGGCCTGCGAAGGCGTTGTCCTTGACGATGGTGTTGGCATCGGTCAGCTTGTCGGCGGAGAAGGACTCTTCGTCGACGATCGGGCCGGCCGGGCTGGAGAGCACCTGCTTCAGGGTCACGTCGTCCTTGACCGCGGAGTGGAACACGACGGTGGTGTCATCCTTGGCCTCGACGGACTCGATGTTGGCCAGCAGGGAGGACGGACCGTTCTCGTCGTTGATCTTCTTGATACGGTCGAAGGAGAACTTGACGTCGGAGGCGGTCAGATCGTGGCCGTTCGCGAACTTCAGGCCCTTCTTGAGCTTGACGGTGAACTCGGTGCCGTCGGCGCTCCAGGTGCCGTCATCGGCGGCGATGTCCGGAGACAGCTCGGAAGTGTTGTAGTTCTGCGCGTACAGGAACGGGAACACCTGAATCTGCACGGCGTAGGAACCGTTGTCGTAGGAGCCAGCCGGATCAAGGCTGGTGATCTTATCGGTCGTGCCGACGGTGATGGTGTTGCCAGTTGCGGCGCCACCGTCCTTCACGCCGCCGCAGGCGGCCAGGGAAGCCAGAGCCGCGACAGAAGCCAGAGCGGCGATAACTTTCTTGCGATTCACTATGGAATCCTCTCTTTTCTATCCGAATCGCCCCTGTGCAAGGCGATATAGTGACAAGAATCGGCGCGCAATGTTAACCGTACGTTTCATTGGAGGCCGTTTTACCCACCTACCTTATATTCGCCGTTTTCTGCTATGCATTAAAACGGCGAAATTCCAACGTTTTAACGACTAGTGAAAGAAAATAAGAAAAACCAGCCATTTTATGAGACGGACCCAGCCAAAGTCGCATTCAAGGTCTACGTCCTTCTTTTTCACTCATTGCTTTCGCACAGAGAGACCCAGATAAGCGCGCGACACGCGGCACAACACGAATTGCATTAATCAATTAACGGCGTTAATATATTAAGAAGTTCAACGAGGGTCCATGCACTGTCGCAAGGAGGTGAGCATGAGTAGGTACAGCGCCCAACAGTCATCGATCTCGGAAAACAACCGTTCCCGCATCCTGCAATACCTGTACCACAATGGCATCTGCTCACGCGCGCAGATCGCCAAAGCCATCAAGCTCACTCCGGCGGCAATCACCAAAATCACCGCGAAACTGCTGGCGCAGGGCATCATCGAAGAAACCGGCGACATGGACGGAGACAAGAACCGCCGTTCCATCGGTCTGAATCTCAATTGCGCCAAATACCACATCATCGGCGTGAAGTTCGCCCGCAGTCTGGTGCAAATCGCGGTCTTCGACCTCAAGTGCAACCGTATCTTCCTGTCCGACTTGCCTACCGTCAGCGAAGAGCACATCCCCGAAACGGTGGAGCGCATTCGAGATACCGTACGCCAGCTCATCAAGGACGACCCCAGCATCGTGGCCGTCGGCATGGCGGTTCCGGGGCCCTATTTAAAGGACGAAGGACGCACCGCTTTGGTCTCCTCCATGCAGGGCTGGAGGCAAATCAACTTCATCGACGAATTCAGCAACGCATTCAGCGTCCCCGTGTTCGTCGAACAGGACGCCCGCGCCGGCGCGCTGGCGCAGTTCCTGTTCAATCCGGAACTGTCGGAAGGTTCCCTCGCCTACTATCTGCTTGGCGAAGGCATCGGCCTCGGAGTCATCGACAACGGCACCATCTACTACGGCGAGCACGGCACCGCCACGGAAATCGGACACGTCTCCATCGACGTGAACGGCAAGCCATGCGACTGCGGCAATGTCGGATGCCTGGAACGCTACTGCTCCGCCAACGCCATCCACGAACAACTCAACGCCAACCCGAGCATCGTTCCCGGATGCGAGACGATGACGCATGCGCAGGCTTGCGCAGCACTGTTCGCCAAGGCGAACGCGGGAGACGAGACCGCGACGCTTCTGATGCTCGATGTTGCCCGATACGTTGGGTACGGCGCGGTCACCATCATCAACGCTTTCAATCCGACACACATCGTTCTTGGAGACATCATCGCGCAAGCCGGCCAGCCGTTGCTCGACGAAGTCACACAAGTCGTGCGCGAACGCACGATCCCCGAAATCGGGCGCAACACCCGAATCACCCTGTCCGCCCTGCCCACCGACGCCACCGTCACCGGTGCCGCCGCCGTGGCCATCACCAATTTTTTGGAACATCCATCGATGTTCTTCGACGTCGCATAGCACGCCGCCCACCAAAGAAAGGAACCACCCATGTCCAAGCCAATCGTCATCGCCCTCGGTGAAATCCTGTGGGATATGCTCCCCACCGGCAAGCGCGCCGGCGGCGCTCCCGTCAACTTCGCCTACCACGCGTCCCAGAACGGCGCAGAAAGCTACGCCATCAGCGCCGTCGGTAACGACGAGCTGGGCGCCGAGCTGCTCAACGATGCGCACAAGGCCGGCATCAACACGCTGGTGCAGACCAACGAATACCCGACCGGCACCGTCGCCGTGGCACTGACCAACGGCATTCCGGAATACACCATCGTGCAGAACGTAGCTTGGGACCACATCGGCTACACCGACGAACTCGCCGAGGCCGTGTCCAAGGCCGACGCCATCTGCTTCGGCACGCTGGGTCTGCGTTCCCAGGAATCGCATGACACCATCATCAAACTGCTCCAGCATACCAAGGAAGGCGCGCTGAAGTTCTTCGACATCAACCTGCGCGCCAACTTCTACTCCAAGGAGCTGATCGAGGAGCTGCTGGGATACGCCAACATCTTCAAGATCAACGACGACGAGCTCATCATGATGCGTGAGATGTTCTCCATTCCGGAGGGCAACGACGAAGAGGCCTGCAAGTGGTTCATGGATCGCTTCGATCTGGAGTACACCATCCTGACCGGCGGCGCGACCTTCAGCACCATCATCGCCAAGGACGGCGAGACCTCCACTCTGCTGACCCCGCATGTCGAGGTGGCCGACACCGTCGGAGCCGGCGATTCCTTCTCCGGCTCCTTCACCGGTAAGATCCTGTCCGGTGCCTCCCTCAAGGAAGCGCATCGCGCGGCCGTGAACACCGCCGCCTACGTGTGCACCAAGGAAGGCGGCTGGCCGGCCTACCCGACCGAAGGCGTTCCGGATTACCTCGCCGCAGCAGCCAAGTAAGCGTATCTTTTCCTTTCATCATCACCGATTCCGCATGCCGTCAAATAACGGCATGCGGAATTTTTTTACCGGTTTTGCGAAGTTTCGTCGGTATGATGAATCGCCGATAGCATAATTTGGTTTGTCGGATAAACCGTGGTATCTTGAAATTTCTGGCTATAAAGCCGGAAGGTTTGATAATTCAATATTTGGGGATGATCGGTTTCGACGGTGACCTGTTCGTCGCAGGGAAGCGTGCCGAGAACGTAGGGTCCGCTCGTGGATGCCCCCTACAAAAGAATAAGTGCTAAATCTAACCGCACTGAGTTCGCTCTCGCTGCCTGAGCTTCGCGCCAGGATTAACCAGTGAGCAGCCGCTCCGTTCACTCCCCCTCGTCTTTGGGGGGATGTTGAGCGTCGTTTAGAAGACTTGCCTTACCGGCTGAGCCACAGGGCCGGCAAGGGACTTTTACTGTAGATATGCTCGCCATCAGTTGTCTGCGACATCGATGGGGGCAGAAAAACCGCCGCACGGCCAGCAGACTACGCACGTAGAAGACTGAGGGTTCGGTCATCGGACCGGGGTTCGATTCCCCGCATCTCCACGGATTGAAAGCCGCCAGAAATGGCGGCTTTTCCTTTATTTCCAACGGTTTCCACCACTTTTGCAATTCGCTGCAATTCACCCTTTATCGCGATATTTCTCAAAAACATGGGCAAAATGTGGGCACGAATCATGTGTCAGCAATGACGGCTTTCTGTATTGGTAATCACATTTCTCGTTCGGTGAAACAACGCATGTCGGCAGCAACGCCTCCGTATCATCGAAATAACCGTCCGGCGCCTTCCAATATTACAAGCCGCCGGCCAGCCAACCATCGAAAGGGACGATATCATGGCGAAGCTTACAGAGGAAATGAAGGATTTCATCAGCAGCAATCTCGCTTGGGTGGCCACCATCGGCAAGGATGGACACGTCGATTTGGGGCCGAAAATGAGCACGTTCGTCATCGATGACACTCATATCGGCTATCACGAGCGTACCGCCGGCCAAATGTACCGTAATCTGCTCGACGGCAGCGAACTGGTCATCGCAGTGGCCAATCTTGAGCAGAAGCGAGGTTATCGTTTCCGTGGCAACGTCACTCTGCATTCCGATGATGCGATCTACGATGAGCAGGTCGCCGTGGCCGAACATAACGGCACGAAGAAGCCCATGACCATTCCCGTTCTGGAGATCACGGAGATTCAGGACTTGACGCCAGGGGCGACCGCAGGCAAGACCATCGTCAAGGACTGACGCCCGTTCAACGCATACGGCTAATACCATCCATCCAAACGCGGAAACGCGCTCTGGCCCTCCCTTGGAAAGAAGGTCCAGAGCGCGTTTCGTTTTTCTGTCAAGACAAAAAGAGCTAGATCAAAGTACTTCCGCTCCGTCATGCAGTGACGTTGCGCAATAACGCTATTTGATGATCGGTCTCAACGGCGCGGACACGTCCACGTTATGCTTGTCTCCAATCACGTTCGGATCATTGACGATCTTGTCCACCACCGCTTTCTTGAGCTTCAGGTCCGAGGAATCACCCCATACGATCACGCGGTCTCCCCCATTGAGTTCCGTGGTGATGGAATCCTGGGTCGCCGCGGTGACCTTGGTGATGGAGTTGCGCATCGATTCCGGCAGTGAGCTGAGAATCTTCAACGCTTCCTTGATAGGACGCCTAGACAGGCTCGCATCGACGTTCTGCACTTCGATGACGGGAATGCCTTCCACGGAAACGCCGCTGACGGAATTGAGCACGCGGCCCTTGCTGTCGACCGCCGTCATATGGTCCTCGCTGGTTTTGAGCATGGCCGCGGGTTTCTGCGCCTTGATCGTCACTTCAAGCGAGTTCGGCAGCTGTTTCTTCGACTTGGCTGACGTGACTCCCGGAATCGCCTTGATCTGCTTCTCCACGGCTCCATCCGAAACCAGGAACAACGATTTTCCGGACTGCTGCCTCGCGATGTCAAGCACCTGCGATTCACTCACCCATTCGTTGGCGCCGACCACGCTGATGTTGCCTGGCTCCAAACGGAACACCGACGAGAAGAGGAACAGCCAGACGACAGCTCCCAAAACCACGGCTACGACAAGACCGATGAGCACGCGCAGGACTATGGCTCGCGCGCCAGCCTGACGGCGTTCCTTGAGCCGTTCGCCGAAATCAACCACTTTCGGACGGGTGGCCACCCCCAAAGTGCCAGTGGTTTCCTCCAACGTCTTCGCAACGAAATCCTCACCTGCAAGATTGCGCGCATCCACGAAGTCACCCGACCGGGAACGACTCGTCTTGCTCTTGCCTCCATGCTCCATTTCGGCTTCCGCCTGCGCATGGTTCACGGAGGAAGACGAGCGTCCCGTTCCTCCGGCAATGGAACGACCCTTCGGCTGAGGCTGAGCCAAAGAGTCGGAATGATTCCGGCTTTGAATGGTCCTGCCGTGCGACGCATGCTTTTCAGACGTCGTTGCAGAACCATCCGAACCCGTACCAGAGCTGACGACCCTTCGCGCCATCAGCCCTCACAATCCCAA
>ENA-OQNL01000156-OQNL01000156.1-human-gut-metagenome-genome-assembly--contig:-NODE-156-length-10595-cov-2.174245_pt1 | contig 10595 bp, 13 predicted proteins | sample MGYA00242631_ERZ504884 | MGnify/ENA primary metagenome ERZ504884 (study PRJEB26092, sample SAMD00036395) | human gut metagenome | host: Homo sapiens | study: EMG produced TPA metagenomics assembly of...
CTGTTGGGCTAAAGAACGGACTGCACGACAGAAACAACAGATAACTGCCGATGCATATGATCCAGTAATGATGCTCAGAGCCAGAACTGCTTCGGGCTTTTTCTGAAGGAAATTATAACATTGAGAAAAACCGGAGCGATCAGTGGCAGTAACAGTTGTAAAAGGTGAGTATTTTCAAATAATCTATACACTGCCGCAGGATTTCTGATATTTTCCAGAGAAGAAACAGGCCAAGCAGGATGTTGGAGAGTTCGATAACGAAATATTCTGCAGGTGAACAACTGGATATCAGGTTGTGCGGAGTATAGGTATCGGTCGGTATAAAAAGATTATGAAGTGCAATGAAAACACTGGTACATAAAATTTCCGGACAGATTATCAGCAGCTGGAAAATAAAATAAACGGCTAATTTTTTCATAAAAGATGCCTGGAATAAAAAAAGTGTTACAAGAAATGTTGTAAGCTGAAATACGATTGTAATTCCATTATGCTGTGATTCACGTTTGATCCAAAATAACAGTGCCATAAATACTGACAGACACAAAAACAGCGGGAGTGAGATCTTGTGTTTGCTTGGCAGGATCCTGCAGCAAAAGTAAAAGCAGTCCAAAACAACAGATAAAGGCTGGATAGAATACACAAGAATAGATTGATCATATGACTGCTCATTTACTTGCACCTCCCTGTGACCGGCAAGCATCATGAAAGCAAACGCGTCCTTAAACTGCTGGTAATAAGATCTGCTGACAGGGATCTCTGTATTATCAGAAAGTATAATGCCCTTATGACTGTAAGTACGTACAGCATGAAGATTAACGGCAAAGCTGTTATGGCAGAGACAGAAATCTGGTTTCATTCTTTCTGTAAGAGCTGTCAGTCTTCTTTTGTTGTATATGTTCCTGTTCTGGTATAGATCGTGGTCTGACCTCAGATTTCGTTCCAGATAAAGAATATCGGAGCAGAGCACCTGATAATTGCGTGAATTTCCGGAGAAATACAGATACCGTGTATGCAGTTTCTCGAGCTTCTGGCATGCTGTCCTCAGAGCCAGAGGAAGATACTTTTCCATCTGCTGTTTATGGATAAAGTAGGCATGTTCTGTCTCATATACTGCGGTAGCATATTGCAGATACTGGCTGATAAAAATAATCTGAGTGTCCGGGCTGATATAGTTGATCTTTTCTGCAAGTGAGATGCCATTTACATTGTCAGAACCAAGATCAATATCTGTCAGTACAATGGAATAAGGACATCCATTTTCAGCAACAGTCCGGAGAAATTCATCACCGGATGCGAAATGTGTTATTTCAAAAGCTCCCGGAGGATACTTTTGCAGAATAGTATGTATTATTTCATAATGTGAAGGGTTGTCTTCGCAGATTGCAAGTTTCAAAATTGGATTAAGCTCCTTTGGATTAAAGTGGTTGTAGTTTCTTATGTCAGTGACAATATCTGTCGGATATGCCAGATGGATAAAATGAACTGTATTTCCAATAATCATACTATAAAAAATAACGGGATGCAATTTGTCTGTGAGGAAGATTGGAAAAAATCGGTTAAATATGTAGTGAAATATAGTTGTTTGTGTGAATGCATGCGATTTCGGGAGTCTGTGTGATACAATCAGGATATGGAAACAAAGAAGCGATTTTTAAAGATTTTTGTGCGTGAAAAATTATTAATTCCTGGTACTTTCAAGCGCTGAATATAGAATATATGTGAAAGCGGTATTGTTTCCATGGGAGAAGAAAAATATTATAAGAATGACTGTCTGAAAATCATTATGGACATATATAAAGTGATTGGAAGTATCAGGAAACTTCTGGTAATAATACAAATGACGAAGGAATAGACAGAGAGTGGGAATGGGTTAGCTTACAAGAGCTTCCCATTCCTGCATTTCTTTTCTCGTATAGATAATCGGTAAGATGTTCTTCGTAAAGGACAATCAGCCCCTTTATTATTTCTCAGAGTATTTTTCGATTACACAATTATGTGTTTTCTGTTTTTTATCATAAGAAATTCCAACAAGTAAATATTGTCAGTATAATTTGTAACAGCCTCAGGGTACTGCCTGTTTTTTATCTGCCGGATTGCGGTCTGGGCATTTTGATTCCATTTTAACTCAACAACAAGTGCAGGGTAATCTCTGGAATATTCTGGTTTTGGGAGGTAGACAAAATCTGCAAAACCTCTGCCTGCAGGAAATTCACGTATAGGTTTAAAATAATACCGCATAGTGCTGAGATAACCGATGGACAGAATGCTGCTGAGGGAGTTTTCGTTGTTGTACTGAATAGCTGAAGCGTATTCATTGTGTATTTTTTCAATGGATCTGGCCACAGTGTCTGCGTCCATGTCCAGAGTGGCATCCAGCAACTCTGAGGATTCCTGCTGGAATGTCAGAAATTCATTCCATTTCTTTCGTTTAACAGCTTTGGCAAGTTCCTGACGGATTTCTTCGTTTGGAACAAATGCAGAATGAGTGTCCTGATCATAACCCAGATATCCCAGATGGATCAGGCAGGTAAGAATATCATCTCTGCAGGTAAAGTTCACCATATCATTCTGGAAAGTCGTAGGATCGATTTCTACGGAATTACCGGACAACATTTCTATAATGGCAGTTTTGAGTCCGTCAAAATCCATATTGATCAGAGGCACAATTGCTTCGTAGGTTCCGGTATCCGACCAGTAGCTTTGGAATTTATTCCAGATCATTAATTCTACTACTGCTTTAGGATTGTATACCTGATATTGCTCCAGCAGATAACCGTCATACCAGTGCTTGGTTTTGGAGAAATCCCGGTGGTATTTTTTCGCAGAGCATTCGTACTTCTTCCTCCGTAAAGCCAATATATCTGGAAAAGATCCTGGCGTCAGTCATTGTAAACTCCGCAAAATTGTTCAGAGCTGACTGTGTTTTGATTTTTTTGATTGGAAGAATCCCGGTGAGGTAAGCCAGTTGAATATATTTGGTAGGTTCAGAACCTTTGAACATACCGCGGAGAAAGTTGATGTATTCCTCTTGGACTACCAGGTCGGTAGAGGCATCTCGGATTAAAACATCCCATTCATCAATAATTACTACGAACTTTTGACCAGTGGCAGTGTTAATGCAGGACAGAGCCTCAGGCAGAGAGCTTATGGAGTCAGGCAGAATTTCAGGGTAATAATTTCTTAATTCCAGAATCGTTTTTTCAGTGATGTAGGAAACTACATTCTCCGGACCGCCGGCTGGTTCCATACACCATTGAATATCCAGATGGATCACATCATATTGATTCAGATATTTCGTGAAACCAGGTGCCTGACCGATTTCCAGAGATGAGAACATTTCTTCGGAACTACAGCCTTTACAGTAATATGCGGTGAGCATATCGGCAGTGATGGATTTCCCGAACTACGGGGGCACTGTTGCATATGAATTTTGCAGTGGTGTCCATAACCTTATTTGTATATGCCAGTAAACCGGTTTTATCTACATAGATTTCTGAATTCAGCGCAACCTGAAAAGCGCTGTTTCCCGAATTTACAAATCGTCCCATGGAAATGACTCCTTTCTGTTCAGTGTTTTTTATCATGTATACTGATTGGTTTCTTTGTTCTATTGTAAAATGCTATATTCAGAATGTCAATGAGACATGGCAAAGATATCTGACATCTGATACGGGAGCGCAGGAATAAATTTTGTCAATAGAATAATCCCCTGGAAGTACTGATTAACTTCCGGGGGATTATCTTGTGATACAAATATGTACTGTTATATAGTGCGTATATAACGTTTTAACTCCTCGTAAAAATTTTCTCTGGTTCCGGCCATGATAATGATGATTATCAAATCATCAAGCTGTCTCACCCGATATGCCAGTTCATAATTAGTTTTATTATAATAAATGTCATAACCGTACATTCCTGCCAGATCACCTGTCTTTTCTTCGCCGATGGAATAATCTTCACATATCATTTCAATAGCTTCTTTGTACAGAGATTTCAGCTTTTTATCTTTAAGTTTTTTCAGAAATTTTGCTGCAGGTGAAGGATCTGTACCTGTGTCATTTTTCATCCTCCGTTCCGAAAACATCCTCTAAGGAGTATCCTCCTGATTTAGATTCTGCGACCCGGTCTGCTTCGGCAAGCATTGCTTCAACTGCCGGACGGATTTTTCGCTGTGTCTGTTTAAATTTCTCAAGTAATTCTTCACCGCTATATCCCTGTCTGATCAGATCGGCAAGAATCTGTTCGGCAAATTCACCACTGGTATTTTCTTTAACGGGGCGTAAAACCAGTTCGTTTCCACGCATGATACATTCTGCTTCCGTATTAAAACCCAGAAGCGTAAAAAATTTCTGCGGGATAGTAATCTGGCGTTTAGATGAAATACTGACTTTTTTTGATTCCATGGATGCGCTGCCTTTCAATGGGATTGTTGCTGTTGCCATTCGTGTATGCCTCCTTCCTATTTTATGTTTGTTTATTCTGTAATATACATACTGCTTGGTTTCTTTGTTCTTTGTTATATTGTAAAATATTATGTTTGGGATGTCAATTACAGAGAAGTAAAATCAGTTTCTTTATTGAATAGAAAAATTTTTCTATTTGGCAGAAAATATGATTAGTGATATCATAAAAATATATCTGTAAAATTGTGCAAATGTATCCTGCTTCTGCATTGCGGTAATTCCATGAAACGATGCAATGGATTCTTTTATCAAGTGTGTTAAACAGAATCGGCGAAAGACATTGTACAGAAACAGCAGGAGTTAAGGATGGAAGATATAATGGAAGACAATTTTGAAAAATTAAATCTGCTTCTGGAGCAGGAACAGTGTGAATTTGTGGATATTCCAGATAGTTTTACCGGACAGACGGAGAGTGGAGAATTACGACTGATCTATCTGATGAATGATGCAGTGGAGAGTTTTCTGATTCTGAAAAATGCCAGGATGACGGGAAATTATGTCAGGGATTATGAAGGAGAGTTTGAGGGCTCTATAGAGAAAGCGGACAGGGATTTATGTGAGGCAGAGTATATTTTGGTGATTCATCAGGGGCAGAATGTGTTTACTGTATTCTTTGAAGATATTTTGCTGGAAACACAGTTGTATAATTATGGAGAGCTGGGACATTTCTGGGTGAAGGGCTATGAAAATCTCAGGGTAATGGAGTATCAGATTGCCATATTGCGTGATAAATATGAGTATCTGGGAGAAAAATATTGCACTGAGTATGAAGGAAAGCTGGCAATGCTGCGTGATTTCCCACCGTTAAATTATCTTTTTTATCCGGCAGTACCGGAGAAGTATATTGTTCCGGTGGACAATCCATGGGAGGTAACGGCGGAAGCACTGGCAGTTATGCAGGAACTGGCAACGGAAGCAGGAGATGAAAAACTGGGAAAAATGCTCAGGCGCTATGAAAAAAATTCGGATATATCAAATGCCAAAAAGATAGCCGGAATGCTTTGCAGGAGCAGTCATTTACCGGTGATTACTCTGCTGGGAGAAAAAATCAGGGAAGCAGCATCGGTCTATCCGGACAGAGATTTTGGCAGAAAACAGAATAAATATCTACATGAATTGATGGAAAAAGCTGAACGAAGAAAAGAAGAATTGGAAGCAGAGAATGTTCAGACTCTGATCTACAGAGAAGAACCTTTCATTTATGACTGTGATTCCATATCGTTTCAGGTATATCTTATGATTGTGAGAAAAGGTGTATGGAAGCAGAAAATAATGGTTGAGAAAATATAAAGTAGTCCGAACAGGAATAAAGAAGGGATTATAATAATAATGGATAAATTATTAGACTTAACAAGAGACTTTGATGCAGCGAAAGCTGCTTTTGAAGCATATCTGGATGAATATGACAGAGCAGATGATAAGATTCATCTGAAGATCGTACATACTTATGGAGTGGTTGATGCAGCAGAGGACATTGCCCGCCGTATGGGGCTGGGTGAGGAAGATGTACAGCTGGCGAAGGTAATCGGATTGCTCCATGATATTGGAAGATTTGAACAGATTAAACGATTTGACAGCTTTGAACCGGGAACCATGGAGCATGCAGTATATGGTGCACAGCTTCTGTTCGGACCGGAGAAAATGATCCGCAGATTTGTGAAGGATGACAGGTTTGACAGTTTGATCTGCACTGCGATTGAGAAGCACAGTGATTTCAAACTGGAAGGAATTACGGACGAGAGAACCCTGCTTCATGCAAAGTTAATCCGAGATGCAGACAAGCTGGATAATTGCAGGGTAAAGCTGGAAGAGTCAATGGAAACACTTCTGGGAGTGGATGAGAAGGGTGTTGGTGAAGGAGTAATCGCACCAAAGGTATGGGAGTCCTGTATGGCAAAGGAATCTGTATTATCTTCAGACAGAGTTTCAAAAGTGGACTACTGGATTTCCTATATTGCTCAGTATTATGACATCAATTTCCCGGAAACCTATGAGATCATGCGTGAACATGATTATGTGAAAAGGATCATGGACAGGGTTCCTTATGCATTGCCGGAAACACAGGAAAAGATGGATATTCTGGCAGCAGAGATGGGGGAATATATGGATGAGAGAATTCGAAACAAAAATAAAAATTGCGAAAAGCAATAAACAGTGGGTGGGGACATATGAAAAGACAAGAGTGAACAAAATGGATATGGATAAAACAGAGAAGAATCAGGAGAAATTCACCTGCGGAGAATTTGAATATCAGGTCATAAGAAGTGCCAGAAAAACCATGACTCTGGAGGTTCGCAGGGATGGAAACGTAATCGTTCGCGCACCTCTCCGTACAGGTCTGCCGAGGATCAAAAGATTTGTAAACCAGAAGCAGGAGTGGGTTCTGGGATGTCTGGAACGGACAAAAGAATACCGGGAACAGAAGCCGCTGAGCGCAGATCTGAGCGAATCGAAACGAAATGTCTATATACGAAAAGCAAAAGAAACGATTACCAAAAGAGTTTCTTATTTTGCCAGACTCATGGGCGTTTCTTACCGCAATATCACCATCAGAGAACAGAAAACAAGATGGGGAAGCTGTAGCAGTGAGAAGAATCTGAACTTTAACTGGAAACTGATACTGGCGCCTCCGGAAGTGCTGGATTATGTAGTGGTACATGAACTCTGCCATCTGAAGGAAATGAATCATTCGAAGGCATTCTGGGACGAGGTCGGGAAAGTAATGCCGGAGTATGAGACGTACAAGTTGTGGCTGAAAGAAAACGGATGGAAGTTATAAATATATCTTTGGGTGTTGATATTTTATAACTCTGGAAAAGAAATACTTTGATGTGAATTTAAGGGGATAAATGTTAATGAAAATGATAGCTGATCTGCACATTCATTCCAGATTTTCCATGGCGACAAGCAAAGAGGGCACGCCTGAAAATCTGGATTTCTGGGCGAGAAAGAAAGGAATTTCACTGATTGGAACAGGTGATTTCACGCATCCGGTATGGAGAGAAGAACTGAAGGAGAGACTTGTTTCAGAGGGAAACGGCCTGTATCGTCTCAGAGATGAATACGTAAAAGAAGAAAGCCGGAAGTTCCCGGGAGAAGGAACACGTTTTGTTGTCTCCGGGGAAATCAGTTCTATTTATAAGAAAAATGGAAAGACCAGAAAAGTACACAATGTAATCCTGCTTCCCGGTCTGGAGGCAGCAGATGCCATGGCACAGCGTCTGGAAAAAATCGGAAATATTCACTCAGATGGTCGTCCGATTCTTGGTCTGGACAGTCATGATCTTCTGGAAATGATGCTGGATGTATGCCCGGAAGGAATTCTGATTCCGGCTCATATCTGGACACCGCATTTCTCTGTATTAGGTGCGAAATCAGGATTTGATTCTGTAGAGGAATGTTTCGAGGAACTGGCACCGTATATACATGCACTGGAAACAGGGCTTTCCTCTGACCCGGCTATGAACTGGAGAATTTCCAAACTGGACCGCTATCAGCTTGTATCCAATTCAGATGCACATTCCCCGTCTAAGCTGGGGCGCGAGGCGAATCTGTTGGATATTGACTGTTCCTATGAAGGACTTTATCGGGCAATCCAGACTGGCGAAGGGCTGGAAGGAACAGTAGAATTTTTTCCTGTAAGAGGGGAAATATCATTTCGATGGTCACAGAAAATGACGGTGTATCATTAAGCCCGGTGGAAGCAGAACGGCTTGGAGGAATCTGCCCTGTCTGCGGAAAGAAGCTGACCATGGGCGTAGATCACAGAGTAGAACAGCTTGCAGACAGAGCGGAAGGTTTTGTGAAAAAAGATGGTAAGAAATATGAAAGCCTTGTACCTCTGCCGGAAGTGATCTCTACATGTATGGGCTATTCCGCTGCAAGTAAGAAAGTGCAGGGGTGTTTTGAACAGATGATTCAGACACTGGGGACAGAATTCGACATTCTGCGAAATGTACCGTCAGAAGATATTAAATCCTGTGCAGGAGAACGGATTGCGGAAGGAATTGAAAATGTAAGAACCGGAAATGTGAAGAGAATTCCGGGGTATGATGGGGAATATGGAAAGATTGAATTGTTTGATGAAAATTAAACATAGAATGATGAAATTATAAAACGGCCTATAAGAGAATGATTAGCGAGGAAATAGTGTATGAAGAAAATAGGGATTATTTCAGATACCCATGGCCTGCTCAGGCCGGAAATACTGGGAATTTTAAAGGGTTGCGACTGTATTATCCACGCAGGTGACGTAAACAAACCGGAAATTCTGGATACACTGCGTATGATGGGTTCTATTTATGTAGTCCGAGGAAATAACGACAAAGATTGGGCAGAGGGAATGGCGAAAACCTTACACTTTACCATAGAAGGGGTAAAATTTTTCATGACTCACAATAAAAAAGATGTAGACTGGGATTTAAAAGACACACAGGTAGTCATCTTCGGACATACCCATAAATACTTCGAAAAAATGATAGACAACCGTCTATGGCTAAACCCGGGAAGCTGCGGCCCCAGACGCTTCGACCAGGAGATTACCATGGCAGTAATGACAGTCGACAATGGAACCTATCAGTGGGAAAAGGTTGCTATGATTCCTGAAAAGTAAACAGAAGACAAAGTAGATTGGTCAGGAGGGAAGAAAAAATACACAGTAATGAAGGTGGTGATAATATGCACAAGTGGAATGAGATTACAGATGAGAATTCGCTGAAGGAATTTATGGAAAGAGTGTCGTTTTTCCATGATAGCTGTATCAAAGAGATGCATTATCTGAGCGGAGCATATGTTAATGAAAACCTGGATATGTATCCTGTAAACGATCGCAGGATTTTGAGAGTAATAATACAACGGCAGTATGAAGAAGATTCAATGATTGAAATGGAATTTCAGGGATTAAAATACTTAAAGTTATTTCCGGCAGACGAACGCTATTCATGCGAAATACTCGATTCCAATATAATTCTGAAAGAGGATTGTATCATCTGGAGCGACTGCGAAGATAAAACAGAGCTGGAAGATGGAGACACAGGAACTTTGGTATGTGCATCTAAACTTCGATGGCGTTCGATTTTCGGATATATGGGAGAGAAGAATTATTGGTAGGTGTGCCCTTTCCCACATTTCTTTTGACCCAAGGGGTGTGTAACAGCACAGTCTCTACTTCAATAATCCTTTGGATAAAGCCTTTATAATTTATGTAAAGTATATCGTATTTATTCTTTTTCGTAAAGAAGTCTGGATGGAAGTTCTGCTTACCACAGTATAATATATAGAAGAAAAAGTTTTTGCAGAAAAGAATCAGGATTCTGTAAAAACTTTTTTTTACGCAGAAACAACCTTGCAATTTGTGATGAATACGCTATAATAAAAAAACGTAATGAACCGAGATTGGTTAGACCAATATAAAGGAGTTGAATATTTGAAAAATAAAAAAGAACGAGACTGGAAGTTTATCATCGGTATGATTGTTCTGCTCGCCATTTTTGCTGTAATGGGAGGTGCTTTCTGGAATATGGTAGGAAAGCAGGCACAGATAGTCAGGGAGGAAGAGCAGAAAGAGGAAGCAAATGCTATTTCTGCAATCTATATCGAGACAGGAGAATTTCTGAAGACCGGAGTTTTTGTGGATCTGAACAATGGAACTATTTTCAGCGCAGACATACCGGCAGAGGGCATTTACAATAAAAAGGAAATTAATTTCCGATGATGTATTGGAAAATGGGGATAAAGTAAAGATATACGGCGATGGGATCATGCTGGAATCTTTCCCGGGACAGTATCCGGGCGTGACAAAGATCCAGAGAACCGGTCGAGCATCTCTCGAGGAAACTCAGGAGTACGAAGATCAGGTAACTGGAATGATGAAGCCTGTAGCCGTTCAGTAAGGATTAGAGGAGACTGAAAATGAAATACGTAAGACAATTCTGGATTATTTTACTGATATCCGCAATGGGAGAGGCATTACATGTTCTGATTCCGCTTCCTGTACCTGCAAGTGTGTATGGACTGGTGATCATGCTGATCGCACTGGGAACACACATTATCAGGCTGGAACAGGTCAAAGAAGCAGCTGAATTTCTCATAGAGATCATGCCGGTTATGTTTATTCCGGCAGGTGTCGGATTA
>ENA-OQNL01000158-OQNL01000158.1-human-gut-metagenome-genome-assembly--contig:-NODE-158-length-10465-cov-3.291449_pt1 | contig 10465 bp, 8 predicted proteins | sample MGYA00242631_ERZ504884 | MGnify/ENA primary metagenome ERZ504884 (study PRJEB26092, sample SAMD00036395) | human gut metagenome | host: Homo sapiens | study: EMG produced TPA metagenomics assembly of...
AATAGTCGCGCACATCGTATTGTGGCACATGCCTTAGCTCCCTCTGATGAAGGAGCCCCCAGCAAAGCCAGGTGAGGGAGAGGCCAGGGGCGAAACCCGCCAATCAGGCGGCAGGCAAGCAGCTGGGGCCAAACAGAATCTTGATCTCAGCAAACAACGAAGTATCTCGCTTGACGCGGAAACGATCGCCAAACGTGAGCACCTGAGCGTTACCCTTCTCATCCAGCACCGCAAGATGTACTTCGCAGTAACCAGGATGATTAGCGAGCACCTGACCGAGTTGCATCATGCGTTGGCGCTCCAACGCCACCGGCGGCAGCGTGATGACCAACGGACGTTCATCCTCGGCTTCCAAGGTCGGAATCTGCATTTCCGTGGCTCTCAGAGAAACGGTTTCGTCGCGCAACTCCACTTGGCCACGAATCTGTACGATGGCGTCCACGGCAAGTTCGGCGGCGGCCGCTTCATAGACCTTGCCGAAGAACATGCATTGGATGGAGCTTTCCATGTCTTCGATGGTCACGATGGCCCAGGGGTTGCCCTTCTTGGATACGCGCCGGTCCACATTGGTGACCAAACCAGCCAACGTGACCTGCTGTCCTTCACCCATCGTTTTGGCTCGATCAACCAGATGCGCGATGGACATTTCACGCAAGGACGCGAGAATCGACTGCATACCGGAGAGCGGATGGTCAGACACATACAGGCCCAACATTTCGCGTTCGAAGTTAAGCTTGGTCTTCTTGTCCCATTCCTCAAGATCGGGTACGGTCACGGAAGCGTCGCCCATGGCCTCCGCTCCCCCATCCTCGGCATCGGAGAACAAATCGAACTGGCCCTCCGCCTGTTTGCGCTTCAGACTCACCACCGAGTCGATGGCGGCCTCGTGCACGGTGAACAGCGCGCGACGGTTCGGGTCAATCGAGTCGAAGGCACCGGCCTTGATCAACGATTCGACCAATCGCCGGTTCAGCGCGGTCAGGGGCACGCGGCGGATGAAGTCCATGAAGTTCACGAACTTGCCGCGCGGGCCTTCGCGTTCGGCGATGATATCGGCCACGGCCTTGTCACCCACGTTACGGATGGCACCAAGACCGAATCGGACGACGTCGCCGACTGCCGAGTACTCGTACACCGATTCGTTGACGTCCGGCGAGAGCACCTGGATGCCCATGCGGCGGGCCTCGCCCAAGTACAGTGCGGTCTTGTCTTTGTTGGTGGCGGCACCTTGCAACAAGGCGGCCATGAACTCGACCGGGTAGTGCGTCTTCAGATATGCGGTCCAGTAGGAGATCAGACCGTATGCGGCGGAGTGCGCTTTGTTGAAAGCGTAGCCGGAGAACGGCACCAGAATATCCCACACGGCCTGGGATGCCTCTTCGGAATATCCGTGCTCCTTCATACCGGCGAAGAACGGCACCTTCTCCTTGGCCAGCACTTCGGGCTTCTTCTTACCCATGGCTCGACGCAGCACGTCTGCCTTGCCCAGTGAATAACCGGCGAGGATTCGGGCGGCGGACTGCACCTGCTCCTGGTAGATGATCAGACCATAGGTCTCGTCAAGCACCTGCTTCAGAGGCTCCTCAAGCTCAGGGTGGATTGGCGTGATCTTCTGCAGGCCGTTTTTGCGCTTGGCATAGTTGGTGTGCGAATCCATACTCATCGGGCCCGGTCGGTACAGGGCGATAAGTGCGGAAATATCGTTGAAGTTATCGGGCTTCAGGGTTTTCAGCAGTGAACGCATGCCGTCGGAATCGAGCTGGAACACGCCGAGCGTGTCGCCACGGGACAGCAGGTCGTAGGTGGGGCGGTCGTCCAGCGGAATCTTCGTATGGTCGATGCGTTCCTTGCCGTTCGCCTCGATGTTGTTCAGGGTGTCTCGGATCACCGTCAAGTTGGAAAGTCCGAGGAAGTCCATCTTGACCAGACCGAGCGTTTCGCACGTATGGTATTCGAGCGTGGTGGTGACGGTGCCGTCGGTACGTTCCAGCAGCGGCGACGTGTTGGTGATCGGCTCGCTGCCCATGATGGTGGCGCAGGCGTGCACACCGGTCTGACGAATCAGACCTTCGATGCCCATCGCCTCGTCCGTGATGCGTTTCGCGTCCGGGTCGGAATCGTACAGTTCGCGGAATTCGCGTGCTTCCGCGTATCGTTTCGCGCTTGGGTCGAAGATGTCGTGCAGCGGGATGTCCTTGCCGCCGGTCTGTGCGGGAGGCAGGGCTTTGGTGATCTTGTCTCCGACTGAGAAGTCGTATCCCATGATGCGGGCGGAGTCCTTCAGCGCCTGCTTGGTTTTGATGGTGCCGTAGATCACGCACTGCGCCACTTTGTCACGTCCGTATTTCTCGCCCACGTAGTCGAGCACGCGTCCACGACCGTCCGGGTCGAAGTCGACGTCGATATCAGGCAGTGAGACACGTTCCGGGTTGAGGAATCGTTCGAAGATCAGACCGTGTTCAAGCGGATCAAGTTCGGTGATGCCCATCGCATACGCGACCATGGCGCCTGCGGCGGAGCCACGGCCCGGCCCCACCATCACGCCGTGGGCCTTCGCCCAGTTGATGTAGTCGGCCACGACGAGGAAGTAGCCGCAGAACTGCATCTGGCAGATCACGCCGCATTCGTAGTCGGCCTGCCGCAGCACTTCGAGCGACGGCTTGCCGTTGTACCGGCGTTCCAGGCCTTCCTCGACCTTCTTCAGGAACAGCGACGTCTCGTCCCAGCCTTCCGGACAGTCGAATTGCGGCATGAACGCGCCGTCTTCATGATCGTCGAACATGACGTTGCAGCGTTCGGCGATCTCCAACGTGTTGTCGCACGCTTCGGGAAGGTCTTTGAACAGTTCGCGCATTTCCTCGGCGGATTTGATGTAGTAGCCGGTGCCGTCGAATTTGAATCGGCCCGGCTCGTCCAGCGTGGAGCCGGAGTTGATGCACAGCATGGCGTCCTGCGCGCCGGCGTCTTCGGCACGCGTGTAATGGGAATCGTTGGTGGCCAGCAGCGGCGCGTTGAGCTTTTTTGCGATGTCGAGCAGCCCGTCGGTCACTTGCTTTTCGATTTTCAGGCCGTGGTCCATGAATTCGATGTAGAAATTATCGCGGCCGAAAATGTCTTGGAATTCGCCGGCGGCACGCAACGCGTCATCGAACTGGCCCAGGCGCAGACGAGTCTGGATGATGCCCGACGGGCAGCCGGACGAGGCGATGATGCCTTTCGAATATTTGGCGAGGATTTCCTTATCCATACGCGGATAGCGCATGACTCGGCCTTCAAGGTTCGCGTCGGTGGAGGCTTTCATGAGGTTGACGAGGCCTTCGTCGTTTTCTGCCCACATGGTCAGGTGGGTGATGACACCGCCGCCGGACACATCATCCGGGTTACGGCGGCGATGCAGCGGATCCAGATCCGGATTCCAGTTGGTGTCCCAGCTCACACGGGTGGGGTCCTGACGTGCGGTTTCCGGCGTCACATAGGCTTCGATGCCGATGATCGGCTTGATGCCGGCGTTGACCGCGGCGCTCCACATCTCATACGCGCCATGCATGTTGCCGTGGTCGGTGATGCCGACGGCCGGCATGCCCAGTTCCTTGGCGCGCTTGACCAGATCCGGTATTTTCGATGCGCCGTCGAGCAGCGAATAATGCGTGTGATTATGCAGTTGCACGAAATTTGCGGAAGTAGCCATGCGTTCCAATTTAGCTGGGCTTCATGACGGCGTGGAGTCGTTTCTGGCCGTCCGGCCACACTTTTATAGGGACTGGTCGGCGTGCCGTGCGCGCATCACGTCAAGCGCATGCTGCAGGTCGGCGGGATAGTGCGATTTCACCGTGGTCCACACGTGCGTACGCGGATGGCGGAATTCCAATTGCATGGCGTGCAGCCATTGCCGTTCAAGGCCAAGCGCCTCGCTCAGCTGCGGATTCGCGCCGTACATGGCGTCCCCCGCCAACGGATGCCCGATGGATGAGAAATGCACGCGGATCTGATGGGTGCGGCCGGTTTCCAGGTTCACGGATACGAGCGTGGCTTCGCCGAAACGTTCCATCACGTCCCAATGCGTGATGGCCTCTTTGCCGGCCGGTGTCACGCAGAAGCGGAAGTCGGAGACTTTGGCGCGTCCGATCGGCGCTTCGATGGTGGCTTTGTCTTCTTTGAGATTGCCCTGCACGAGTGCGTGATATGTTTTGACGACCTCATGTTCGGCGAACTGCCGGCGCATCTCCACGTACGCAAGATCGGACTTGCATACGAGCATCAGTCCCGATGTGCCCACGTCGAGTCGTGACACGATGCCTTGACGACCTGCCGCGCCATATGACGTGATGTGCACTCCCCTGTCGATCAGGCTGCCAAGCACCGTCGGACCGGTCCATCCGACGGATGCGTGCGCGGCGACGCCGACCGGCTTGTCCACCACGACCACATCGTCGTCCTCATAGACGACGGCCATGTCATGGGCGATCGGTTCCGGTTCGGACCGTTCCTCGACGATGTCGAATTCTACGGTTTCGCCTACCTGCAGGGTCGACGATTTGGAAATGTCCCTGCCGAGCACGCGCGCCTGTCCGCTTTCGATGAGGTCGGCCGCCTTGGCCCGGGAAATGCCAAGCATTTTGGCGACCGCGACGTCGAATCGTTTGCCGACGAGCGCGTCGGGAGCGGGTACGAGACGGCTCATGCTGCTTTCGCCCCGTCGTCGGTTGCGTTCGCATCATCACCAAGCGTCTTGCCGTTGGCCTCGTCAAGGTCCTTTTGGCTGAACGGTTCCCCGAGGAACAGCAGCAGCACCGCCGCAACGCCCGCGAGCATGAGGAAGATGTCCGCCACGTTGCCGATGGACCATCCGTAGTTCAGGAAATCCACGACCTTGCCGTTGAGGAACCCTTCCGCGTAGATGACGCGGTCGATGAGGTTGCCGAACGCTCCTGCGAAGGCGAAGGCGAACAGCACCGTCCATTTCATGGAAATGGTGCGGACGGCAAGTACGACCAACGCCACGCAGGCCGCCATCGCCAGCAGGGAAATCAGCCACGTCATGCCGGAGCCCATGCCGAGCGAGGCGCCTGGATTACGCACCAATGTCAACGAAAGCAGGCCGGGAATCACGCGTATGGTACGGCCATCGGCCAATGCGGACAAAGCCCACATCTTGGTGAGCTGGTCAATCGCGATCGTCGCGATCGCAATACACGCAAAGACGGCCACGCGGTCGCGCAGCCGTCTTTGATCATTCTTCATGATGTCAGACACAGGCTAATCTCAGTCGTTGTTGTCCTGAGGGTCCTGGTCGTAGTTGTTCGTATCGGACACCTGGTTGACGAGCTGGCCGAGGAAGTCGGTGAGTCGTGCACGGTATTCGGTTTCGAACTGCTTGAGGCCCTTGATGTTGCCTTCGATGACCTTGGTCTGGGTCTCGAGGTTGTCGCGGACCTGCTGGGCGTAGTCGTCGGCAGCGGTACGGGTCTTCGAATCGTAGTCGAAGGCGCGCTTCTGCACTTCGGCTTCGTAGTTGTCGGCCTCGGTGTGCTTGTCGGAGAAGTACGTGTCGGCGTCCTGGGTCTTCTGAGCCAGGTAGCCGTCGCCCTCTTCCTGCTTCTGCGCGAAGTAGGCGTCGCCTTCCTGCTGCTTCTGCTCCAGATAAGCGTCGCCATCCTGCTGCTTGCCGGCCAGATAGGCATTGCCTTCCTCGGTCTTCTGCGCAAGGTAGGCGTCGCCCTCCTCGGTCTTCTGGTTCAGGTACGCATCGCCATCCTGCTGCTTCTGTGCCAGATAGGCATCGCCATCCTGGGTCTTGCCGGACAGGTAGTTGTCGGCGTTGGCGCGGGTGTCGGTGGAGTACTGGTCAGCCTCGGAACGAGTGCGGTTGGAGTAGTCGTTGGCGCTGCCGATGATCTCTTCGTACTTGCGCTGGCTTTCCTCGGTGATCTCCTTGGCCTTGGCCTTGCCCTTGTCGACGTACTGGTCGTGCAGCTGCATGGCCAGCGTCAGCATGGCGGTGGCGCGCTCCGGCTCGGTATTGGCGCTTGCCGCGGCACCTGCGATCTTCTGCAGGCTGCCGGTTTCGGTGCTCGGCTCGGACTTGGCGACCTGTTCGCGCAGCTGTGCCTCGCGAATCTGGGAATCCTTCAGTTGCTGGGCAAGCTGCTGGATCTGCATGGCCTGCTGCTTCACCTGGGCATCCTGCTGCTGGGACTGGGCAGCATGCTCCTGAGTGAGCTGCTGGGCCTGAGCGACCTGGTCCTGCGCTTCCTGAAGCTTTGCGGTGAGCTGATCGATCTGCTCCTTCTGACGCTGAGCCACGACCACCTGCTCCTGGGCCGATGCCAGCTGACGGGACAGGTCCTCGGTCTGTGCGCGGAACGTGTCACGCTCGTGCTGCACGGCGGTAAGCTGCTCGCCAAGGTCGGCCTGACCGGCCGCTTCGGCTGCCTGGGCGGTGAGCTGATCGACCTGCGCGGACAGACGATCGATCTGCCCCTTGAGCTGCTCGTTCTGGGAAGACAGCGCACGATTGCTTTCCTCTGCCTCGGAAAGCTTGGCGGCCGCGGCCTGAGCGGCCTGAGCGGCCTGGTCTCCCGCACCAGCTGCCTGCTCGGAGGCGGACTTCAGCGTCGCGTTCTCCTGCTGCAGGGACTGGATCTGAGCATTCAACTCGGAAATCTTGGAATTGAGTCCTGCGACATCCGGGCCAAGAGACTGCGTGGCCTGTCCGCCGGCAACTGCCTGCTTGCCAAGGGCTTCCACCGTCTCGGTTACCTGATCGAGGAAGTCATCGACTTCATCGACGTCATAGCCTTCCTTGAACCTTACGGTCTGGAAAGTATGCTCCCTAATATCTTTCGGCGTCAACAGAGCCATAAATCCTTACACCTCGCTTTGGGCTTGATGCCTTACTGTTGTTGCTTTCAGTGTTCGACTCTAGCACGAAACCATAGATATTTTGCGGAAAAACGGTTTTTTAGAGGTGCTAAATAAGGAAATCAATGACCACAAGAACGAAATAAAGCACAAGATACGCGACGTCAAAATAGATCGGTCCGAGCGGAACGGGACGAATATACTGCCGCAACCACCTTAACGGCGGCTCCGTCAGCTGGTAGATGGCGTCGAACAACGAGGCCACGATTCCGCTTGGCCGCCACGTCGGCGACAATGCCAACACCCAGTCGAGAATCATGCGGACGAACAGCACCAGGATATAGGCGTTGACCAGAAAATGGACGACGCTACCAATTACCGAGAGAATCACGTTGCAACTGTATCAAGCGCGCATAACAAGATGCCCCCGCTTTCGGTGGGGGCATAATCGTCTGATTTGTGCTTGCTCTGTGCTACACGGCTCAGTCGGCGAACAGGTCGTGGGCCGGACCCTTGTCTTCAGGCTCCTCGACCTTGATGTTCACTTGGGCCGGGCTCAGCAGGAACACGCGCGGAGTGACACGTTCGATGGAGCCGCGCACGCCGAACACCACACCGGCGGAGAAGTCGACGATGCGGTATGCCACGGCTTCGGCCACACCTGTCAGGTTCAGCACCACCGGAATGCCGTCACGAATGGCGCGACCGACCATCTGCGCATCGTCATAGGTCTTCGGATGGATGGTGGTGATGCGGCTCACTCTACCCCCCTGGAACGGGTTGGACTGCTCACGCGGAGCGGACGGCGTGGAAGCGGAAGCCGAAGAGGAAGGCATCGGGGTGACGGAATGATCCGAATCGAACGAGGTCTCGCCGGTGTCGACGTCATCCTCGAAATCATCCTCGCCCTCGGCGACGTCGGACATTCCCAAGTACGACATCGCGTTCTTCATGAAACCTGCCATGTATGTTCCTTTCGCGTCTACGCGTTGACTTTAGCGCAGGAAATCCGGAATATCGAGGTCGCCCGGATCGTTAGCCGAAACCACTTCATGCTCGGTGGTCTGGTCGAACGAGGCGACGTTCTGGTCCGGAGTGGACGGAATGTAGCTGGACAGCGGCTGCACCTGCGGCACCGCCGGAGTCTGCACCGGCTGCGGCTGCTGGGCGGGAGCCTGCACGCCGGCGGACAACGCGGACAGCGGTACCGTGTTTTCCTTGGCCGCGGCCGGCTTTTCTTCGGCCGGCTGGTCGGGCTTCTTAGAATTGGCATCGAAACCTGCCGCGATGACGGTGACACGCACCTCGTCGCCGTAGGCGTCGTCCAGGGACAGGCCCCAGATGATCTGCGCTTCCGGATGGATGGCCTTCTGCACCAGCGCGACCGCGGCTGCGGCTTCCTGCAGCTTCAGGTCGGTCGGACCGGCGATGTTGATCAGTGCGCCATGCGCACCCTCGATGCTTTCCTCCAGCAGCGGCGAGCTGATGGCGATTTCCGCGGCCTGCGTGGCGCGGTCCTCTCCCCGAGCGGAACCGATGCCGAACAGCGCGGTGCCGGCACCACGCAGAATCGCGTTGACATCGTTGAAATCAACGTGGATGTACGAATTCGAGGTAATCAGGTCGGTGATGCCCTGCACGCCGGCCAGCAGTGCGGTGTCGGCGGTCTTGAACGCGTCGACGATGCCAATGGTGCGGTCGGACAGTTCCAGCAGTCGGTCGTTCGGAATGACAATCAGCGCGTCGACTTCCTTGCGCAGGTTCTCGATGCCAAGCGCCGCGGAAGCGGAACGCTGCGGGCCTTCGAAGCTGAACGGACGGGTGACCACAGCGATGGTCAATGCCCCCTGCTGATGGGCGGCACGCGCCACGATCGGGCTGGCGCCGGTTCCGGTGCCACCGCCCTCACCACAGGTGACGAACACCATGTCGGATCCCTTAAGCGCCTCTTCGATGTCGGACTGATGATCCTGCGCTGCCTTGGCACCCTTCTCCGGGTCGGCGCCAGCGCCCAGACCACGGCTGGAGGCATCGTTCAGCGAGATTTTGACATCTGCGTCGGAACGCAGCAGATCCTTTGCATCAGTGTTGATCGCAATAAATTCGACGCTTTGAAGACCTTCAGTAATCATGCGATTGACAGCGTTGCCGCCGGCTCCACCGACACCGACGACCTTGATGTTGGTCTTGTCGTTGAAATTGTCAGTCTGGGCAATCTCGCTCACCATTGTCTCCTGTTCACTCACGTACATGCACAACTCTATCGCAATCGCGCCGATGATACGCGCACTTTTCCAGGCGTGTACCACCGTTTTTTCACTTTTTTGCTGTCAGCATGTTCATTCTGCCTGCGTTGACCCCTTCAGTCATTTGTACACGGCTCTTCGAACATGCGTGACGGGCTTTAGTAGCTGGCATCCATCGGGTCATCCCCGAACAGCGCCTCACGCTCCTCGTGCGTGGTTTCCCGGGATTCCAACCATCCGTAAGGCAGATGCACCTTTTTGGCGAAGCGCACGCGCCCCCTTGGCTTGTCGGCGATGCGTTCTGGGAACCGAATGTTCGGGTCGAGTCTGCCTATCTCGCGCCGGACATCCTCAAGATTTTCACATTCCATGAACGCACGGCGTGTGGAACCGCCCACGGGGGAAGCCCTTCAGATACCACGCGACGTGCTTGCGCAGGTCATGCACGGCCATCCGCTCGTCGCCATCATAGAATTCGGTCAGCAGTTCGGCATGCCGTTCGATCACGCGGCACACGTCGCCCAGCGTGGGGTCGACGCGCTCGTCACTGCCGGCGAACGCGTTCTTGATGTCGGCGAACAACCATGGACGGCCTTGGCAGCCGCGGCCGATCGCAACACCCGCGCAACCGGTTTCGGCGACCATCGCCAACGCGTCGTTGGCACCCCAAATATCCCCGTTGCCGAAGACGGGAATATCAAGCTCGGAAACCAGCTCGCCGATGCGGGACCAATCGGAATGCCCACCGTAATATTCGGCGGTGGTGCGCGCGTGCAGGGTGACGGCCTTGCAGCCTTCCTCCTGCGCGATGTGCCCGGCTTCGAGGAACGTCTCGTGTTCATGGTCGATGCCGACGCGGATTTTGGCCGTGACTGGTACGTTGGCCGCGTCGCACACCTTGACCACGCGTTGGATGATCTCACGGAACAGGTCCGTCTTCCATGGCAGCGCGGATCCGCCGCCACGACGCGTCACCTTGGGCACCGGGCAGCCGAAGTTGAGGTCAACATGGTCGGCCATGTTCTCGTCGATGACGATTTTCGCGGCCTGCTCCACAATCGAGGGATTGACGCCGTACAGCTGCAGCGAGCGAATCTTCTCGCTGGGTGCGAAACGGCATAGGCGCAGGGCTTTCGGATTGCGGGCCACCAATGCGCGCGCGGTGATCATTTCCGCCACGTACAGACCGTCGGGACCGTAGCTTTCGCAGATCACGCGGAACGGCCAGTTGGTGACGCCCGCCATAGGCGAAAGCACCACCGGCGTTTCGACGTGCACCGGACCCAAATCAACGGGCTTTATAACGGGAGGAACCGACGGCCGTTCCGCGTCGGTACGCGGGTCGAGCACGTCGGATT
>ENA-OQNL01000159-OQNL01000159.1-human-gut-metagenome-genome-assembly--contig:-NODE-159-length-10465-cov-2.502612_pt1 | contig 10465 bp, 13 predicted proteins | sample MGYA00242631_ERZ504884 | MGnify/ENA primary metagenome ERZ504884 (study PRJEB26092, sample SAMD00036395) | human gut metagenome | host: Homo sapiens | study: EMG produced TPA metagenomics assembly of...
GGTATTCTTGTCTGGTTTTCATTCCTGTTCTTTTTGCGTTTTTCTCTTTCTTCCACGCAGTCCCAGTGCCTTGGTAAGCACCTTTACCATCTCTTCTTTTCCCACAGGCTTCAGAAGATAATCCAGACCGCCGGAAACAAAGACACCCTTTACCTTATCAAAGTCATCATAGCCACTGATGGCAATGGTAATGATTTCAGGGTATTCATTCTGCAAACGCTGCAGTAATTCCAGACCGCTCAGAAATGGCATATTAATATCTGTGAGAATAATATCCGGTTTTTCTTCAGCAATCCTCTCTATAACCTCTTCCCCGTCACATGCAGGCTCCAGAAATTCCAGGGAATACTCCTCCCATGGTATCAGATTCCGGATATTTTCCCTGCTCCAGAATTCATCATCTGCAGCAAGAACCTTATATTTCATATTTTTCATTGTCTCTCTCCTTGCTCATTTTTGAACATTTTCGTAACTATTCAGTAGTCTACTATCCCGCGAGGTGTTTTGGCACGTAAGTACCAAAATCCCGAGACATACAAGCCAAAATGCCATCACCGCAGGTGATTTTTAATGCATTTTGGCTCGTAACTGTGAAGGTACTGAACAGTTACACATTTTCCATATCACCGGAATTCTCCGTAGAAACAGCCGGGACTGTGATCGTCACAGTTGTCCCCTCGCCTGCTGTACTTTCAATATGCAGTCCGTATTTCTCTCCGAAAAGTCCTTTTCAGACGCGCATTAACATTCAGGATTCCAATGGAAATGCCGGATTCCACACGTTTCATATCATTCTGATCCAGCAGACGGTTCATAGATTCCGCATCCATTCCCGCACCATTATCCTGAATTGTGATCACCAGATTCTCATTCACATGTTCTGAACGGATCAGAAGCTTTTTGTCCTTACGGCGGACGTTTCTGAGACCATGTGTAAGTGCATTCTCCACAACCGGCTGGATGCAGATACGCGGCATCTGGTCTGCCAGTGTATCGCTGTCAATCTGATAATCGTAAGCTATCGTTGAGCCATTTCTCACATCCATAACATAGAGATAATTTCTCACATGCGCCATCTCATTCTGCACAGTGGAAAGCTCATCTGTCATATTCAGACTGTAGCGGAAAATTGCAGACAGTGAATGACACATACCGCTTACCATCGGACAGTTCTGAGCATTGGCAATCCCGCTCATGGTATCCAGTGTATTATAGAGGAAATGGGGATTGATCTGTGCCTGCAGCATTTTGTATTCCGTACGCTCTACCAGCATTTTATGCTGCAGTTCTTCCTGCGCCATGACCTGCATACGGTCAAGCATTTCATTAAATTCCGTACCCAGCGTAGTCAGCTCCTGGGACCATCCTACGGGCTGCACCCGAAGCTGGGTTTCTCCGTCCTTGATCCGCGTGATAGTGCTGCTCATCTCTTCTACAGGCTTTGTCATCCACTGAGACACAAACAATACGATCACCATAATTGCAAAGATCATGGCTCCCATTATAATAAGAAGTGTTCGGATCAGTGTCTTCTGCGTTGCAGTGAGAAGAGACTGTGAGACAAGCACAAATGCCTCCAGATTATAATTCTCCTGAGACACCTGGATCAGATAATTCCCATCATACTCCTGTTCCAGTTCACCGGATTTATAATGACTTTGTACAACCTTTGCAAGCTGTTTCTGGATTCTGCACTGACTCTCTGAAGCCTCCCCGGTCATTGCGATCACCCGGTCATTTAACGGCTGCAGCCACAGACATACCTGCTCTACATCTACATATTTAGCCATAATAGAAGTAAGTGCCGCACTGTTAATATCACAGACCAGATACCCCAGGGCATTCCTGTCTGCATCATAATTATGCAGTTTCAGCACAAATCGCACAATATCTTTCTTTGCAGCAGAATTGTGATATCCGGAAATCATCAGATCTGTACGTTTTCCATGCACATAATCATAAACCCGGTCTGAATTATCATCGTACTCTGCCTTGTAAATATCTTTGGGATATGTAACTGAATTGTAGCGGTAGCTGCTGATCAGATGATCCTTTGTATCATAAAGATACATGGCAAGAAGCTGATCCTCTTTTGTAAAACGCTTCCTTGCAAAATACCAGCTTCTCCAGTAATAATCCTTCATGTCTGTATCTTTTTCCGCAGCTTCACGCATAGCTGCGATAAGATCCTGCTCACTGTAGATCGTAAGCATTTCCCCTCGTATTGTGTGGATAAAATTAGACAGATCTGTCTGCATTTTATTCAGAGAAATCTCATGATCTGAAATGCTCTCTGCCCGAATCTGTCTGCGCAGAGACTGATGAAACAGAAATGTCTGCAGAAGAAGTGCGAACACTACACTTGCAATGCACAGAACAAGCAGTGCCCTCCGCATTGTCCACCTTTTTTTCATTATTCCTTCCCCCTCATGTCAAGCGGATAAAAATTATCCGCTTTGTTATGCGGCTCTACATCGAATAACTGCTCCGCAGTTTATTCGGTTAGATACCTGATAATTCTGTAGCAATTCCTGTAAATTTCACATTCTGATAAACAGATACAAAATGCATTATCTACAAAAAATCACCATATATCCTTATCATAATTATACATTATCACAATTATAATACAGGAATTTTGCATTGAAAAGCAAAACAGGAAACTTCCATCAAAAAAACAGCAGTAAAGTGTATGTCAATCCAATCCACCTTACTGCTGCCTGTTTTTCCTGATAACATCTAACTCAATATTTGTCAAACAGATATTCACAATCCGCTTCGCTGGCTGCTCATAATTTTATGTTCAGTAACACCCTTTGCGGCATATTTACTTTTCAATATGTACTGCACCTACTGCGCGGATATTCATTGGATATACGTTCTCTTTTCCGGCAAATTCAGAAATATAGGAAACATAGTTCTCTGTTTCTTCTTCCGGCACTACGCACATGATAACACCGGCAAATCCGCCTCCATGGATACGGCAGATACCTTTGCCCAGTTTCTCAAGGAAGAGATCTGTAAGAGCAAGCGCAACAGAAATCTTCTGCTCTGTATATGCTTTGATCGGATAGCAGTTCTGAAGTAATTCCCAGGAAGATTTTCCTGATTCACTGAGTAGCTTCAGTACAGTCTCACCATCTTTCTCTTCAACTGCTTTTGCAGCTCTCTCTACACGTTCGTTCTCTTTGAAGAAATGAATCGCTCTTAAGATTGCTCTGTCATTATCGATCTTATCCATATTTGCAAGCACTTTGTCAAGAGTTGTCTCACAGAGAAGCTCTGCTCCTGCTGCCTTGGCTGCTTCTTTCATTTCCATAGGGATCTCAGAGTATTCTTCACTTAAATCAGCATGACCTTTTCCTGTATTAACGATTACAAGATGATGATCATAATCATGGAAAGAGAAGTTTACTTTCTCATATTTTGGATTCTCTCTGTCTGAAGAAGTCCAGAAGGATCGGTCCGCCAACTGCACATGCAAGCTGATCCATTAATCCGGAAGCCTTCAGCCAGTAAACATTCTCAGCATACTGTCCTGCTTTTGCATAGTTGATGTATGTCATTGCACCATCATTAAAGAAATAATTAATGATGGAACATACCAGCATTTCGAAAGATGCAGAAGAGCTTACACCTGCTGCGCGGATTACATTTGTGGTCACATAAGCATCAAAACCGGCTACTTTAAAACCGAATTTCTGAATAGCTTCCACCATACCTGCTACCAGAGATACGGTTCCCTGAGCCTTCGGTACGCTGGCAAGATCATTGATGTCTACGACAACTTCCTTATCATATCCTTCACTGGTGATACGGATAACACTGCTGTTGTTCGGGTAAGCTGCACCGATGGTATCCATATCAATACTGCCTGCAATCACACGGCCGCCATTATGATCTGTATGGTTTCCGATGATCTCTGTTCTTCCCGGTGCTGTAAAAAATTCTGCTATATCATGATGGTAAATTTCTGCGAAATGATCAGCTACAGCCTGAAAACGTGCTGCTGATTTCTCTGCTTCGCCGTAAATACGTGTCAATTCATTTTTATTTGGAATATTCATTGTAAAAATCCTCCGTTCATTTTTCCGGTCTGACCGCTGATACATAGTTTTATGAGTACTATGTACTGACAATTTTCACGGTTTACAGTGGCAGTGCAGGTGTGAAAACCAGCGGCAGACGGGAATATGTGTATGAAAGTTTGGGAGCAGCCTTATCAGCTACACTCTTGAATTAAAGAATACCCTGCTGTGTCATAAAATTCCTTGATAATCTCAGGGGAAAATAGTAAAATCTTGCGTTTATATCTATATAAGTGTACAATATATTATATAAGTCATCAACAGCAATTTCGCATAACGTTCTTTCTCTGATGCAGCAGGTTGTCTGCAATATTTTCCGGAATTGCTATAAGATAGGATAATTAAAAATCATCATATATTCTCAATGGAGGGAATTAACAGTTAAATATAAATTATAAAATCATATAAGTATATGTTGAGTGTTATAAGATATTAGAGTAGAATATTATTGAAAGGAGTTGATACTTTGAGTAAATATTATTCTATACATGAATTTTCAAAAATTATAGGCGTATCTGCCCAGACATTACGAAATTGGGATGCCAATGGAAAACTTCATCCGCATCATACTACAGTAAGTGGCTATAGATATTATTCTGATGAGCAACTCAACCATGTGATAAATGTAAAGCCTAAAAATCGCATTACAATTGGATATTGTCGCGTTTCCAGCCATAAACAGAAAGATGATCTGGAACGACAGATTGATAATGTTAAGACATATCTTCTGGCAAAAGGACAGCCATTTGAGATAATAAGTGATATCGGTTCCGGAATTAATTATAAGAAAAAAGGACTCCAGGAATTGATCAGGCGAATATCTCAAAATCAGGTTGAAAAGGTTGTTGTTTTATATAAAGATCGGCTATTGCGATTTGGTTTTGAATTGATAGAATATATCGCTTCGCTTTATAATTGTGAGATTGAGATTATTGATAATACTGAAAAATCCGAACAGCAGGAACTTGTTGAAGATCTGGTTCAGATAATCACAGTATTCAGTTGCAAATTACAAGGAAAACGAGCGAATAAAGCTAAGAAACTTATCCGGGAACTGATACAGGAGGAAGTAGATGGTAAAAGCCATAAAAGTAATGTTGATACCAAACAATGTACAGAAAACTAAGATGTTTCAGTACGCAGGTGCTTCAAGATTTGCTTATAACTGGGCTTTGGCAAGGGAAATAGAAAACTATGAAAAAGGCGGAAAATTCATTTCAGATGCAGAACTCAGAAAAGAATTTACAAAGCTTAGACATTCTGATGAATACGCATGGTTATTGAGTATTTCAAATAATGTAACCAAACAGGCAATCAAAGATGCCTGCACCGCTTATAAGAACTTTTTCAAAGGTTTGCAGAAATTCCCAAGATTCAAGCCAAAAAAGAGATCAATACCGAAGTTCTATCAGGATAATATTAAGATACAATTCAGCAATACTCATGTTAAGTTTGAAGGATTTTTCTTCGAGCAGGAAAAGAAATAAACAAAAACTAAATTGGGTAAGACTTGCAGAGCATGGTCGTATTCCTACAGATGCTAAATACATGAATCCGAGAATATCTTTTGATGGGTTGAACTGGTGGATCAGCGTATGTGTGGAATTTCCTGATTGCATAGAAAAACTTAATGATGATGGGATTGGTATAGATCTAGGAATCAAAGATCTGGCTATTTGCTCTGATGGAGCTAAGTATAAGAACATCAATAAAAGTCAGAAAGTAAAGAAACTAGAAAAACAGAAACGCAGATTACAGCGTAGTATCTCTCGCTCTTACGAGAAAAATAAGAAAGGAGAAAGTTACTGCAAAACAAATAATGTAATCAAAAAGGAAAAACTTTTATTAAAACGAAATCACAGATTAACAAATATCCGTAAGAACTATTTGAATCAGATTACATCTGAAATTGTAAGTCGAAAACCAAGATTTATTTGTATTGAAGATTTGAATGTTAGTGGAATGATGAAAAATAGACATTTATCAAAAGCAGTTCAGAATCAGGGGTTTTTTGAGTTTAGAAAGCAGCTTGAACACAAGTGCAGGGATAAAGGGATCCAGCTTATTGTGGCTGATCGGTTTTATCCATCATCAAAGCTTTGCAGTTGCTGTGGAAACATTAAAAAAGACTTGAAATTATCTGACAGAATTTATAAATGTGATTGTGGAAATGTCATTGATAGAGATTTTCAGGCATCTATAAATCTCAAGGCTTATGGAGAAAGAGTTGCAAGCTAACACTAAAACGTTAGTGCAAATATGTACGGGTACGTTAATCCGGAATTTACGCCTATGGAGAGTACAGGAACTTGTGAGTAGATAGATATTTATATCATCAAAAGCATACTCGTTGAAGTAGGAATGAAACATAGAAGTTTATAACTTTTTATAAGTTTTCAGTAACGGATACGTAAAGATGCAGCTTACAGGTGCTGAAATCATCGTTGAATGTTTAAAAGAACAGGGCGTTGACACTGTATTCGGATATCCGGGCGGTGCCATCCTGAATGTATATGACGCCCTCTATGAATATAAAGACCAGATCACACATGTACTGACTTCCCATGAGCAGGGAGCTTCCCATGCGGCAGACGGATATGCAAGAGCTACCGGCAAAGTCGGTGTATGTCTCGCAACCTCCGGTCCCGGAGCTACCAATCTGGTAACAGGAATCGCTACTGCATACATGGATTCCGTACCAATGGTGGCAATCACATGTAATGTAGGAACACCGCTTCTCGGAAAGGATTCTTTCCAGGAGGTTGATATTACAGGAATCGTAATGCCGATCACAAAGCACAGCTTTATCGTAAAAGACATTACTACTCTGGCAGACACTGTACGCAGAGCGTTCTATATTGCAAAGAGCGGACGCCCGGGACCTGTACTTGTAGATGTGACAAAGGATGTGACAGGCGCGAAATATGAATACAATGCCTGCACTCCGGCAGCCATTACACCAAAAGTAGATACAATCAAAGATAAGGACATCGAAACGGCAGTCCAGATGATTAAAGATGCAAAGAAACCGTTCATCTTCACAGGCGGCGGAACAATTATCTCCGAAGCATCCAAAGAAGTGACAGAACTTGCTCACAAAATCGATGCTCCGGTATGTGACAGCCTTATGGGCAAAGGTGGATTTTCCGGCGAAGATCCTTTCTATACAGGAATGCTTGGAATGCATGGAACAAAAGCATCAAACCTCGGCGTTTCCGAGTGTGACCTTCTGATCGTTCTGGGAGCCAGATTCAGCGACCGTGTCACAGGAAATACAAAGACTTTCGCTAAGAATGCAAAGATTCTCCAGATCGATGTAGATGCTGCGGAGATTAATAAGAACATTATCGTAGATGCAAGTATCGTAGGAGATGAGAAAGAAGTTCTGAAACGAATCCTGAAAGAACTCCCGGAGATGAAACATCCGGAGTGGAACAGCACATATCAGCGAATTGAAAGAGAAATATCCGCTAAGGTATGATCATTCCCAGCTGACAGGTCCATACATTATCGAGAAACTTTACGAGCTGACAAAAGGTGACGCGATCATCACCACAGAAGTAGGCCAGAACCAGATGTGGGCAGCTCAGTATTTCAAATATAAAGAACCAAGAACATTCCTTTCATCCGGTGGATTAGGAACGATGGGGTATGGACTTGGAGCGGCAATCGGTGCGAAGATGGGAAGACCGGACAAGACGGTAGTAAATATCGCAGGTGACGGATGCTTCCGTATGAATATGAATGAGATCGCCACAGCAGTCCGTTGCGGCAAACCATTGATTGAAATCGTACTTAATAACCATGTACTTGGAATGGTGCGTCAGTGGCAGACATTGTTCTACGACCACAGATATTCCCATACAATTTTAAATGATTCCGTTGATTTTGTAAAACTGGCAGAGGCTATGGGTGCGAAGGCAATCCGTATCACTACCATGGATGAAGTGGAACCTGCTTTGAAAGAAGCACTTGCATGTCCGGGACCAATCGTACTTGACTGTATGATCGATCAGGATCTCAGCGTATTCCCGATGGTACCGGCAGGCGCAAGCATTGATGACATTTTTGACGAGGAGGACATGAAAAACAATGAGCAGAGTGTATAATTTTTCCGCAGGACCGGCTGTATTGCCGGAAGAGGTATTAAAAGAAGTTGCAGAGGAGATGATGGACTATCAGGGAACTGGTATGTCTGTAATGGAAATGAGCCACAGAAGCGCTGATTTCCAGAAAATCATTGACGAAGCAGAGCAGGATCTGCGCGACCTGATGAAGATTCCGGATAACTACAAGGTATTATTCCTTCAGGGCGGAGCTTCCCAGCAGTTTGCTGCAATTCCTATGAACCTCATGAAGAATAAAGTTGCTGATTACATTGTTACAGGTCAGTGGGCAAAGAAAGCATATCAGGAAGCACAGAAATATGGAAAAGCAAACAAGATCGCTTCTTCCGAGGATAAGACATTCTCTTACATTCCTGACTGCAGTGACCTGCCGATCAGCCCGGATGCAGACTATGTATACATTTGTGAAAACAACACAATTTACGGAACGAAATTCAAAGAACTCCCGAACACAAAGGGAAAAACTCTGGTAGCAGATGTTTCTTCCTGTTTCTTATCTGAGCCGGTTGATGTATCCAAATATGGAATCATCTACGGCGGTAGTTCAGAAGAACATTGGACCTGCGGGTATGGTAATCTCTATTATCAGAGAAGACCTGATTACAGACGATGTTCTGGAAGGCACCCCAACTATGCTGAAATTTAAAACACAGGCTGATGCCGGTTACTCTTTACAACACACCGAACTGCTACTGCATCTATGTATGCGGTAAAGTCTTCAAATGGCTGAAGAAAATGGGTGGTCTGGAAGAAATGAAGAGACGCAACGAAGAGAAAGCAAAGATCCTCTATGATTATCTGGATCAGAGCAAACTCTTCAAAGGAACAGTCGTAGCAAAAGACCGTTCTCTTATGAATGTACCATTCGTAACAGGTGACAAGGACATGGATGCCAAATTTGTAAAAGAAGCAAAAGAGGCAGGACTTGTAAACTTAAAGGGACACCGTACAGTGGGCGGTATGCGTGCAAGTATCTACAATGCTATGCCAAAAGAAGGCGTAGAAGCACTGGTTGCTTTCATGAAGAAATTTGAGGAGGAGAATGCGTAATGTTTCAGTATCATTGCCTGAATCCCATCGCAGAAAAAGGTCTGGGATTATTTGATGAAGACTATAAGAAAACAGAAGAACTGGAAGGAACCGATGCCAATCCTTGTAAGAAGTGCAAAAATGCACGATATGGAGCTGCCGAAGAGCGTTTGCGCAGTTGCACGTGCAGGTGCAGGCGTCAATAATATTCCGGTTAAGGAGTATGCAGAGAAGGGGGTTGTTGTATTCAACACGCCTGGAGCTAACGCAAACGGCGTAAAAGAGCTGGTACTTGCAGGTATGCTCCTTGCATCCAGAGATATCGTAGGAGGTATCGAGTGGGTTGCACAGGAGAAAGATAAAGAGCACATCGGCAAGCTTGCCGAGAAGCAGAAAAAACAGTTCGCAGGATGCGAGATCAGCGGCAAAAAGCTTGGTATCATCGGTCTTGGAGCCATTGGAGCCATGGTGGCAAACGCAGCATGCGGTCTTGGCATGGAAGTATATGGCTATGACCCATATCTTTCTATTGATGCGGCATGGAACCTGTCCAGAACCATCAAGCACAGCAAGAGCCTGGATGAGATCTACAGCCAGTGCGATTATATCACCATTCATGTGCCGCTTCTTGACAGCACTAAGAAGATGATCAACAAAGAAGCTTTCGATAAGATGAAGGACGGCGTAGTTCTTCTGAATTTTGCAAGAGATCTTCTTGTTGATGAGGATGCGCTGATCGAGGCTGTTGAGAGTGGCAAGGTTAAGAAGTATGTAACTGACTTTGCAAATGAGACAGTTGCAGGACGCGAGGGTATTCTGGTAACTCCGCATCTTGGTGCGTCTACAGAGGAATCTGAAGAAAACTGTGCAGAGATGGCTGTAAAGGAGATCCGCGATTACCTTGAGAATGGTAATATCAAAAATTCAGTTAATTATCCGAACTGTGATATGGGTACCTGTGTGGCTGTCGGAAGAATCTCTCTTGCGCACAGCAACACACCGAATATGATCAGTCAGGTTACCAAGATCCTTGGATCTGAGGGACTGAATATTGCGGATATGACGAATAAGAGTAAAGGGAGTTTGCTTATACTCTTATTGATCTTGAGAGTGCGGCGTCTGCTAAGGCGTTAGATGAACTCAAGGAGATTGAGGGAATGTATAGGGTGCGTGTTGTTAAGTAAAGTAACAAGAGGTTAGAAATACTTTTTTAATTAATAG
>ENA-OQNL01000160-OQNL01000160.1-human-gut-metagenome-genome-assembly--contig:-NODE-160-length-10459-cov-1.800136_pt1 | contig 10459 bp, 19 predicted proteins | sample MGYA00242631_ERZ504884 | MGnify/ENA primary metagenome ERZ504884 (study PRJEB26092, sample SAMD00036395) | human gut metagenome | host: Homo sapiens | study: EMG produced TPA metagenomics assembly of...
TGGAATTTTTGAAAAGTGGCACCCTCGTCATCCACCCTGCGATAACGCACTTTTCTTCTCGACGGGGCGTGCCGGTCCCACCATCTGGGAACTGAGGCGGATTTGCCGCCGCTGCGCGGGGGCCGGAGTTACTGACGACCGTCAGTATGCCACTGCTCCGCATGTGTGCAGTATCACATACCGCTACGCATACACGGAGACATACTACATGCAATTTCTGTGAACGCAAACATACGACTCACCAAGGCCGTGTTCTGTTGCGGGCGGTGGTGTTACGGGCAATGTTGTGGGTAGTACCCTAGCCACAAACCTATATAGTGGAGCGGATGACGGGAATCGAACCCGCGTAATCAGTTTGGAAGACTGAGGCTCTACCATTGAGCTACATCCGCGTTAAACGTCGCTTTTGGCGACTTGAGTTATTATACATATTTCTTCGGGGATGGCAAACGCGTGTGGCTGCAGCAGGACCAGCAAATCTAGTTGATGGATTGCGGCTTTGCCGAGGACTCCCCTCAGTCGCCTACGGCGACAGCTCCCCTCAAAGAGGGGAGCTGGAAACCGTCGAAATCACAAATGGATGAGCTGGGACTCGTATGGTTGGAGGTCGGCGCCCATCGCATTCAGAATCACGAACCAGCAGTTTTCGGGCAGCGAGTCGAGCTTGTCGATCTGGTTCTTGAGCAGACGCACGTCGCGGCTGGCGAGCGCGCTCCACAGGTTGACCATGATGGAGACGTTGTACAGCATGTAGCACTCGGGGGCCTCGGGCGCTATTCCACAGAAATCGTCACCACCGCGGAGGCAATCGAACCATCGTGGCTCAGGGAAATATGGATATGCGGCATCGACCCCGCACCGAAAGCCGAGCGCTGCGCCGAACGCGCATTCCGCCGCTCCTGCATCACTGCATAAGGCCCGTTATCGGAAGCAGGGGAATAAGCAGAGGAATAGCGAGCGCCTGCAGCCGAATTCGCGTAATCAGTTTGGAAGACTGACGCCGTCCCCTTACCCAGAGACACATGCGGCACACCACGGGAATCATCCAAGATCTCGATTTCAGGCCACGGGAAATTATCAAGCGTGAACGGATAGGGGGCATCGCCAAGATAATCGCACCAGGCTTTGAGGAACGCCTCCTTGCCCGCCCATTTGGCGGCCAGATGGACGGCCTCCCCGTCATTCTTCTGGCGCGCGCGGTCGGATGCCTGCCGCACCTCACGCACGGAGAACAGCGCACGCATGCGAGACCCCGGCTCCGCCAACTGTTCGGCGAATGCGGCCACATCCACCACGTCATGCCCCAAACCACAAGTATTCATGCTTCCTATTGTGTACCGCTTCGCGCGTAATCTCTACACCTCATCAGAATTGGGGCCTGATTTCCATTTCAGGGGGAAAAGATTCACTATGCTGGATGACCTCGCGCAATACCGCAAACATCTTGGGCTGGCTGCCTAGCCGTCCAAAAAAACATCCGCGCCCCGCCCCGAAGGTCTATTGAACCGCACCCCGATTGTTGGACTGGAGTAATTCATGTCCGATGATTTGGAGGTGCGGTTTTCTATGTCACGGAACGCAGGGGTTCATACGATGTCGAGTATATGAGAATCGTCGTCGGGTTGATTCGCGATGGGATCGGCGCCAAGTCGCTCGCCCGCCGGCTTGGCGTGTCCAAGGAAACCACGAGAGAATGGTTGTTGTCATACCGAATCGGCGGAGAGGCGGCGCTCATGGGAGAACGCGAGGGCAACAGGAAATACGATTACGAGACGAAGCTCGCCGCTGTGCTCGACCATCTGGAACGTGGGATGAGCAGGCCGGAGGTCATGGAACGTTACGGCATCGCCAGCCGGACGTGTCTGAAACAGTGGTGCCAGGACTATCGTCGCGGAGGGCCGGAGGCGCTGCGCCCGAAGCCCAAGGGCAGGCCGAAGGGCGCGAAATCCAACCGAAACCGGCTCCCACGCGCGAACAGCTCCTCGAGGAGGAGAACGCGTATCTCAAGGCGAGGGTCGCGTATCTGGAAAAAGCCCGCGCCCTGCTGGCGTCGAAGCCGACAACCGGGAGAAGTCGGTGATCGTCTCGACGCTGGCGGGGCTCGGCCATCCGCTCCGGTGCCTGTTGAAAATCGCGGGATTGGCGAGAAGCACCTACTACTATCTCCTTTCGCATCCCGAGCCGGTCACCCGGCCGGATATCGAGCCGATGGTCGCCGAGGTCTTCCATCGCACGCCCAACGGGTTGCGGCCACCGGCAGGTGCGCATGTGCCTCGTATACGAGTTCGGCGTGCGTGTGAGTCATAAGAGCGTGCTCAGGGTTATGCGCCGCATGGGATTGAAGTGCGCCATACGCCGCCCGAACCCATACCGCAGATACAGCTCATACCAAGGCGATACGGGCGCGAAGCCGCCGAACCTGCTGGAACGCGACTTCGCGGCCGACCGGCCGTGGGTGAAGCTGGGCACGGACGTCACCGAGTTCAGGGCGGCGGGCGGCAAGGCGTACCTCGCGCCCATATACGACATGGGATCCAAGGAGATTGTGGCCTGGGATGTCAGCCGGCACCCCGACCTCGCCCAGCAGCAACGGCTGCTCGCCATGCTCGAGGAGAAGCTGCCCGAAGGCGCCGACCCCATACTCCACAGCGACATGGGATGGCAATACCAGCACGACTGGTGGCGGAACAGGCTCGGGGAACTGGGCATCCGCCAGTCCATGAGCCGCAAGGGCAACTGCATCGACAACGCCGCCACCGAGCAGGTGTTCGGCCACCTCAAGGACGAGTTCTACACCGGCCGCGAGTTCGCCTCGTACGAGGAGTTCAAGAACGAACTGGACGCGTACATCATCCACTGGAACACCAGACGACGCCAGATACGACTGGAGGGACACACCCCGGAGGAATTCCGGAACATGTCCCTCACAGCCTAATCAGGTACCATTAATAAACCACGTCCAACTTCCGGGGCGCAGTTCAAACACCAAAGGAGCGTCCGATGGACAGCAAGACCTACAACAAAGACGTGCGCAAGGCCTGCGTGGAAGCCGTCTTCGACGAATTTGCCGAGCATGGTGACATGATTCGCCCGCAATACGCGGAACAGTGGGATGAAGTCTACGCGAGCCGGTCCTTTGGCCACATCACCGGACCGATGGACGTCGACGTGCCCGACCTCGTGGACGTCATCATCGACACGATCGTCAAGGAAGCGCATAAATGACCAGCCAACTACTCAACCCGCTGCCACGAAACGCCACCCCGGAAATGATCGAACGTTGGGCGGCGCGCGAATACGCCGACATGCGGCACATCATGCGCGAAGCCGAAAGGAGCATCAAATGAGCATAAGAGTGGAAACAACCTACTTGGCGACATGCGACTACCCGGACTGTCACATGAATTACGTCACCCTGGAGTCAACCGAGGAAGACGCAATCCTTGAAGTTATAGACAATGGAGAATGGCTATGCCTGTTCACCGGTGACAATAAGCCGAGATTCTTCTGTCCCGCGCACTTGCGATACGTGCAAAACTCGCGGCATGGCTGGTCGAACGTATTTACGATTCCAACAGTCCATACACGCAAACAACCTCGCACGCCTTGAACAGGTACTACGAGGATATGAGCACACCGCAACCACTGCCAAAACTGCAATGCGATAGCACCATACTAGCGGTTCTCGCAAATGAAAACTAGGAGGAACACCATGGTGACGAACGTGAGTGAAAAGGACAAGACCCTGCAAGAGATTATCGCATGGTGCGAGCGGCTTGAGACTGAAGGTCGGCGGCTTGCATACGCTCTCCTGTTGCAGCATGACATGGGCGCATACGGTGCCGTGATTGGACAAGTCAACGCATACGGCAAGATCGCCGACCACTGCCGTTCCATGCTCGGCTCCATGCCGTCCGAGGTGCCTAATCAAAGCGAGGATGCGAAATGAGCGTCGCGGATCGTGAAGACGAGCGGCGGCAACGACTGACAGAAAGGCAACCTTATCATGGAATGTGAAAGCATCGACCACATGGACGAAACGACCGTTAACGCATCACACCAATGCGCAGAGTGCGGGCCTGCAATCCGTCATCGATGTGATAGGCGAACACTACCTGCATCTCGCCCGCGAAGTGGGGTTAGGAACGACACCGGAGGTGCGCGACGCCATGTATGTGGAGACGAAACAGAGAGGATGGTGCAGGGAATGAGCGTCGTCACGCCCGAGATTCGTTTCTTCGCAGACTGTCACTGGTTGATGGCCGACAACATCATTCTGCTCAGAATCACGCCGATGTTACCGTACGAATGGTCGAACCTGAGAAGACTGTTCGACTGCAAATCCACATTCGAAACACGAAGCGGACCGTTCGACTACTGGCGCATTCGCCTTGAATTCGACGGGAACCTGATCCACTGGACGGTTTCCGACGGCTGGTGGCATCCGAAAACACGACCTCGACACCGACTATGAGACGACCATGACGGTCCTGTTCGACGTCGGATACGACCAGTGGCGCAAGGACCGCGGCATCATGGACGAGGCCGACAAGGCCGTGAAACGGTTGAACGATTCAGGTATCCCCGCCACACGCTCTTCGGATCCGGACTATCTGGTGTTCGAGGTCGGCGAAAGCGTGTTCCGTGCGCTATTGCCCGCCGATCCGACGCATGCGGCAAGTCGGCTGATCGAAGCGGTCAGAAATCGCGGGAAGATTCTCGATGGCTACCGGAAGACCGTCGCCGGTCTTGGCAGGGTCGAGGCATTGGAGGCGGATGACGTGTACTGGGATGACCTGTTCTCGAACGGCGACCCGGTCGAAACCGGCGCCGTCATATTCCAAAGCCAAGGTGCGGAAGACCATCCCATCAGTCTGGACCTGCTGATCATGTCAGACGGCACCTGGCAGCCGGACGGCTTCGACTCCGACAGGGAGGGCACGGCGGCCGACGTGCGCGGATACCTGAGCCAATGGACGGGGGACAATCGATGAAGAGCATCACGAAAGCCCAGTACGCCATGCTGTTTTTCGCCGTCGACAGGCTCAAGGAAGACTCGTGGCATACCGGCCCCTATGGTTTCGACGCGTTGAAGGAACGCGGCCTGGTCGATTTCGGGCAGCATGACCGGATCATCACCGACGAGGGCATTGCGTTCGTGAAACGTATGCTTGCCGACCCGGAGAGCATGCCGATGACCGCGAAACGGGCGATAGCCGAATATGATGTGCTGCGCGACGAATATGCGCACCTGTTCGAGCATGATCCGGACATGAGGGTCAGGGTGGCGATGTTCGGCGTCCATGGTCTCGAACCGGTCGAACCGCCGACCGGCATCGACGGGTTCCGAACGGACACCATCTACGATTTCAAGGATCTGGACGTACTATCGGCGACCTTCGCGATCACGCACCTGTACTCCGGGTTCAACCCGAATCATCATGTGATCGTCCGGGCGCATGAATCGTATACGGATCCCCCAGCCCCGGTCATCGACAGCATCAACAATCGCCAGCTACGCCAGTCGGGCGGCACACGATATCTGAAAGTATCCAGAACCGTATTGGACAAGGAGAATCAATGAGCGTCGAACGCATCATCGTAGAAACCAACGACGAGACCGGCAACAATCCGGTCGAATATGATTGGGAATTCGACCCAGACGGCACGTTCCACATGAGCGGGGACGGGGAAATTCCCTCCGCCTTCGAGGAGTCCGCCGCCATCGTCGACGCGTTCAACCATGTCAACATGAGCATCGTGAACGGGGAGCGGACACCGTTGAAGGACGGCGACCGCTCCTGGTTCACCCTGCTTGCCGTCACCCTCGCCACCCTTATCCCGTTCGTGGAGGGGAAGGACGGCGACCGGGGGGGATTCATGATGGGCGATACGTCAAACGGCTTCAACGTCAATATCACGTCGGCGGAGTTCCTGGCCTGCTGCCGCTCCATGTGGATCGGCGCAGATGTCCTCCGTGGATTCGGCCGATATCTGAACTTCCGTTGGAATACGGTCCGCGAGGCGTGGGTGGAAGCCGGTTCCGGTCTCGCGTTCATCGGGGCGGACAGTCAGGTGGCATACATGCTGGAGACCGCCACGTCGAAAGGCGACAGCATCCGCTTCGACCCCCATGGAAGGCAAGGAGGAAACCGTCCAACTGTTCCGTCTCCTGTTGGAGACGGCGAAATGCGCGGACATCCCGGTCCGATTCGCAGGAGGCCTCCGACAAGGTGAATGACGCACGAGATAACGACGATAGCATTCGTTCTAAGCAGCGAGACGGTAAAACGGAAGTTAGTCAACCAAACCGTATCCGGGAAGAAAGAAAGACTAATGGGAAGACATGCCGCCTCAAGACCCGGCCGACTCCGTCCTCAGCACAATACTGACGACATTTCGCTCCGGAATATTGAAGAGAACACCGTTCCTAAGAGAGAAGACAGACAATCACAAGGAGTGGGTTACCGGCTGTTGCAATTGTTCGCAGGCATGTCGATTTTCCTCGCCATCATCCTAGTAATGCACGTCGGATGGGTATACATCGGCAACGGAATGGACCAGATCCACACCCAACAAACCATCGTCACCAACCAAGGATTCAAAACAGCCCAACCCACTAAAACCGACGGTTCAACCCGCATCGCCAAACCCCAAACCGGAGAACCACCCACCGAACCGGAACCCGAATACTCGACAGTGATCGGCTGGATGCGAATCCCCCGGTTCGGCACCGAATGGCAACGAGCCATCCAAGAAGGCACCGATCTGCAAGTCCTTGACAACTACGGTATCGGACACTATCAAGGAACCGTCATGCCCGGAAGCATCGGCAACAGCTCCTACGCCGGACACCGCACCCCCGGCGACCTAGGGCCGGCGGACACGTTGAAACCCGGGGATCCGATCATCATTCAGACAGCCGACCACTGGTACGTGTATGAAATGCAATCATCTTGGATGACGACCCCCGATGATGCCGCCGTCATCGCCGACCAGACAGACCAAAAAGACGCGCGCCTCATCACGCTCACCACCTGTAAATACTCGCTAGATGAACAGGACAGTCTGAGTGCTAGACTCATCGTCCGCGGACGGTTCAAATATTGGGCCAACACTGCTGACGGAATACCGCAAGAACTTGCCCCCAAACAATCAACTCCCATACAACAGGCAAAAGCCACCATCGCACGCAGTATCCAAAAAGCCAGCAAATACGCTCCAGTCAGCCAACTCCTGTTCACCGCAACACTAACAATCTGGTGCATCCTCACAGGCCTGTCATGGCTCATCTGGCACAAAGACCGCCAGAAGAAAACAACATCATGGAACCTCATGACACTAATCTGGCGCATCCAATCAGGCCCAATCATCCTACGCGCAACCACCTGCCTATTCTTCTGGGTAACGCTACTATTCGCCGAATGGGCATGGATCAGCCCACTACTTTCCCAACCAATCACACTATCCACCGGTACCGCCACCCTAAACTAAAAACATCAGGCAATACGCAAAACCCGTACGCCAACAACAACCGGTGACAAAGAAGGGTCGACGCGCGTCGTTCGGACAGAGAACCGGAAAACGCGCACCGACCCTTTCCACACAGTATAGCGTGCCCTAGCCGAGCAGACGATAATATCCCATGCCGGGCATGACGGCCGTGACCTTCGTGCCATCGACCGGGTTCATCGCATGGATCATCAGACCGTTGCCGATGTAAATGCCCGCATGCCCCGCGTTTGCCATAAGATCACCCGGCTGCGGGTCAGTAACGGGCGTGCCGACCGTGGCCTGCATGCCGGACGGGTGCGGCAATTGGATGCCGAACCGCGCGTACACGTATTGGGTTGAAACCACTGCAATCCCAGCCGGCAGGCGTATTGCCCCCGTACACGTATGGCGCGCCCTGGTATTGGAGCGCGTAGGAGACCAGGGCGGCGGCCGTTATCCGAGGCGGGTTTCTCCTTGTCACCTGTCGTCGGCGCCGATATGACCGGTGTGCGTGGTTCGGCGCGTGACGCGGCCTCCGACTGTCGCGCCTGTTCGGCTTGGATGCGCGTGGCCTGTTCCTCGGGGCTTTCCGTATGCGGCACGTCTAGGGTTTCGATGCCTCCCCATGAGCCGTCCACGTCGGTCGATACGGCCTCACTGAACGAACGATGCGGGATCGGGCGTTTCGGGAACGATCTGACACTGGCCATGGAAATCGGAGCCGAATCGGAGCCGGCCGCCCATGCCGGGATCGTCGGCATGGCGAGCATGACGATTGGCAGGAGAAACGTCAGGATAATGGGAGCGCGTTTAATAGTGGATGTACTGGTATTCATGCGTCTGTTTCGCCTCGATGGTGCGTCGGAACGGGCCGACCTGCCCGTTCACGTTCGCTTCGCTGATCTCGATGGAATCGTCGCCGTTGACCTTCTCCACGATGGCGACGTGCCCCCATGCGTTGTTGACCTGCGCCGGGCTGAACACGATCACATCCCCTTGTCGGGGGGTATCGTCCACCCAATAGCCGAGCGCCTTGGCGGAATCGGCCCACATGCCGCCATCCCCCAGATGGCTGCCGACCGGCAATCCCAGTTGCGTGCGCCGCTACGTACGCCCACCATGTGCATTGCCCGTATGCGTATGCGTTGCCCGTGTACGCCGGTCGCATGATCCGGATTGAATCCGGCCGGAGTCTGATCCTCGTCGCGCCCGTTGATCAGGTCACGGACCACTGGATTGTCCGCATGGATGATGGTGAGCTTGCGGTCCGGCTGGTCGCCCATATCCCATGTGCCGTCCACCGTGAGATCTCCCCTTTGACTGCTCCTGCTAGCCGCATCATCGATGCTTGATGCTGTCAACTGTTCCGTGGTTAATGCGGTGGACCGGTCGAAACGTTCACCTGCGTATGCGGTTTCATTATGCGGCAGAAAAAGACATGCCATTCCGCCCGACAAAAGCATTGCCGACATCAGACATAGGGCGACACGTCGTTGGAATCGGTTCTTCCTTCTTACGGCTGATCGGCTTACTGGTTGAACGGTCTTATGTGCTGCCCCGCTCAATCTGCACGCTCCTGAATAAATTCCGGAGAGGCGATGTTATCGTCGAACCGGTAGGTGTCGGGCTGTCCGAGCATACGTCGAAGAAGAGGCGAATGCCGGGTGACGAGCCGGTTGAACCAGCCTTTAGCCTGCCAGGTCACATTGATTACACGCCCGTTCTCATTATCCACTGAGGCTTGATGCACGACTTGTTCACGACCTTGAGCTGTTTGACGGCCTGCTGGCAGGAAGATGAAAGCGATTTTCTGCCCGGCGTATATGTCTGCGGGAATAATGGTGTTATCGATGAATATCTTAATTCTTCGCATCGGCGCAGCATCCTTTTTTTAAGACAACGTTCTGGAAGATTGACCGGCTTTTCCTGTTCCGAAGTTGGGTGGAGGAAAACCGGACGGATACTACGATTATCATTCGTTCAAAGAACGATTCTTGAAGAAAATCTGAAAACCGTGGCATTAACCCGCTTTAGGTTGCAACATGTCCACTAGTTTCTGTGGTATTCCGTCCTCGATATCCCATTCAACGGTTTCGAACCGGCTGTTCGAGGCGGCGGCCCGATCGTCGCCAACCTCAATGCTCACATCGGAGCCGTCCGGGAAATACTTGATCAACGTCATAGTGCCGCGGCCGGGCGGAAAGCTCACGTGGAACCCGCCGCCCAATGCGGCGGCGATATCGACCGCATTGCATGCTGCCTCGCCGCTCACATAGGTCAGCCGTTCGCATTCATCCATCATTCGCCGTCCCCGTTGTTCTTCCGATACTCTTCGCTGGCGATGTACGTGACCGCGAAGTCGGCTATCTGGTCGCGCAGCCTCGGAAACGCCTCCCTGCCCGCCTTCTGGCGCCGGTCCATGATCCATGCGAACAAGCCGAAAAGGATGCAGCCGCCCAGCAGCCCGTAGCAGTTCGCGTCGGCCGGCTGATGCGATGAAAGGGCCGCCAGGCCTGCCCACCAGCCGATGCCGAGCATGATGCCAAGCGCGTGCATGCCGATCGCGAACGGGGTCTCGTCATCATCCACGATGTCCAGCCAGCATTGCAATCCAAGGACGATGAGCAGGAACGCGACAAGCCACAACGGCGCCTGAAGGATCCCGACGAGCAGCGGCGTATGGTTCGCGGCCAGCCACGCGAGTATCGGCCCGTGGTTGAACGCGAACACGATCGCCATAATAAATAGGACGATCGCCGTCCACGCGAGACGGCGCACGGCTTCCAGACTCATGATTCCTCCCCCTGCTGCCTTCCTGTCCGATTCAGCCGATCATGCCGCAGTTCCGCGGCCCGGCGCGATATTCGTTCGTCGCGTTCCGTTTGACGCCGGTATTCCTTCCGTATGGATTCCAATTCCTCGGCATCGGGTCCGTCATGGAGGCTTCTTCCGTATTCGATGCGAT
>ENA-OQNL01000161-OQNL01000161.1-human-gut-metagenome-genome-assembly--contig:-NODE-161-length-10445-cov-2.547877_pt1 | contig 10445 bp, 13 predicted proteins | sample MGYA00242631_ERZ504884 | MGnify/ENA primary metagenome ERZ504884 (study PRJEB26092, sample SAMD00036395) | human gut metagenome | host: Homo sapiens | study: EMG produced TPA metagenomics assembly of...
AATCATCGTCATAATCATCATTATAATTCTGACGATTCTTCATACGATTCAGTTCATCCGGTGACATAACAACCGTAGTCCGACCTGTATCCTGGGATGTTGCCGGCATACGTTTTGTCACACCATCAAGAACAACAAAATCCCCTTCCGGATCTACCAGTGAATGCTTCAGATCCTGAAGCAGCTCCTCGCAGCTCATATAACGCTTATTCGGCAGTTTCTGCGTACATTTCATAATAATGCACTCCAGGCTGTACGGAATATCCGGAACTTCTTCTGCTGGAGACTTGATCACTTCATTCAAATGTTTCAAAGCAACCGTCACTGTCGAATCTCCGTCAAACGGAACATGCCCGGTGATCATCTCATACATCGTGATACCTGCTGAATAGATATCACTCTTCTCATCTACAATACCGCCTCTGGCCTGTTCCGGAGATGTGTAATGTACAGATCCCATCACTGTCGTTGTTACTGCCTGTGTTGCCGTTGATGTCGTAGCCCGCGCGATTCCGAAATCAGTAACCTTAACCTTTCCATCTTTGGAAATAATGATATTCTGCGGCTTAATATCCCGGTGAATGATATGGCAGTTATGCGCTGCCTGAATACCTGTCACCATCTGGATGGAAATACTGATTGTCTCTTTTGCTGAAAGCTTTCCTTTCTTCTCAATGTAATCCTTCAGCGTAATTCCTTCTACAAGCTCCATGACCATATAATAAAGACCGCGATCCTGCCCTACATCATAGACATTAACTACGTTTGGATGCATCAATCCTGCTGCTGCCTGAGCTTCGCTTAAAAACTTCTTAATAAACGTCTCATCCGAACGATACGTGCTCTTCAGCACCTTGATCGCAACAAAACGATTCAGCTTATGATCCTTGCCTTTATAGACATCTGCCATTCCGCCAGAACCGATACGGCCAAGTATCTCGTATCGTTTCCCTAAAAATACTCCTTCTTTAATCATACACTCACCTCATCTGCAAATGGCTCAAACAATACCACTCCGATGTTATCTGTTCCTCCATTCTCTTTTGCTGCTTCCACCAGCATCTCACCTGCCTCGACGATATCCCGGCTTCCCTGCACAATATGGAAAAGTTCTTCATCTTCCACCATATTACTTAATCCGTCTGTACACATCAGAATGATGTCTCCCCGTTTCAGACGTGTTCATAAAAGTCCACATCCACATCAGCTTTTGCCCCGATCGCTCTTGTGATAATATTCTTATCCGGATGATGCTTCGCTTCTTCCGGCTTAATTCCACCAAGACGTACCATCTCTTCTACAAGAGAATGGTCCTTACTTAGCTGTTGGATCCCCTGATTGATCAGATACAGACGGCTGTCTCCCACATTGGCAAAATACAGCATCTGTTCTTTCACAGTAGCGGCAACAACCGTTGTTCCCATCCCCTTCAGATGTTCGTCACCGGATGCTTCTTTGATAATCTCACGATTGGCAGCCTTGATTGCTTTTACAAGAACACGTTCAATATCCTCGCCCTCGCTCTTCGCAATCTCTTTGATCATCACTTCCACAGTACACTTGGAAGCATAATCTCCTGCCTGATGGCCACCCATACCATCCGCTACCACGAACAGGTTCTGGAGAATACCCAGTGGTTTTCCCGTCGTAAAGACGTAGTCCTGATTTACCTGTCGCACCATTCCAACATCTGTAATTGAAAATGTCTTCATACCTTCTATTCTCCTTCAGTTTCTACGTAGCGGCGCCTGAGCTGACCGCAGGCTCCGTCAATATCAGAGCCCATTTCCCTTCTTATAGTAACATTTATTCCGCTTTTTTCAAGTTTATTTTTGAAATTCAAAGCACTTTTCCGGCTTGGACGAACAAAATCACGCTCTTTTACCGGATTGACCGGTATCAGATTGATATGACAGTTCTTGTGCTTTAATAAATGAATCAGTTCCTGTGCATCCTCATCCGTATCATTCACACCATGCACAAGGCTGTACTCAAAACTCACTCTCCGGCCGGTTTCTTTGAAATATTCGTCACAGGCCGCGAGTACTTCTGTGATATCATATTTATTTGCAACCGGCATCAATTTTCTTCGCTTTTCCTGTATTGGAACCGTGAAGTGAAAGTGCAAGTGTGATCTGTAAATGCTCTTTCGCCAGTTCTTTCATCTTTGGAACTATTCCGCAGGTTGATACGGTGACATTTCTCTGACTGATGTTCAATCCATTCTCATCTGTAAGTAAATGAATAAACTTCAGGAAATTATCGTAATTATCCATCGGTTCACCGGTTCCCATGATCACTACATTTGAAACCCTCTCACCACTTATCTTCTGAATCTGATAAATCTGTCCAAGCATCTCAGACGGAGAAAGATTTCTCACCAGACCTCCGATCGTTGATGCACAGAATGCACATCCCATCCTGCAACCGACCTGAGAGGAAATACAGACAGAATTTCCATGTTTATACCGCATGAGAACACTCTCTATCACATTTCCATCACTGAGACGGAACAGATACTTCTGTGTACCGTCAATCCGGGATGTCTGTACATCTACCATCTTCAGTGCTGTGACAGGATATTCTTTCAGTTTTTCCCTCAGGCTTTTGGAAAGATTGGTCATCTCATCATAAGAAGTAACAAGGTGTTCATGCAGCCAGCTGTAAATCTGCTTCGCACGAAAAGGCTTATCTCCCAGAGTGGTCATCAGTTTCTTTAATTCGTCGATCGTCATTGACTTAATGTCTGTCATTACTTATTTTCTCCTGAATTTTGCAATAAAGAAGCCATCTGTTTTGTGTACTCCCGGCAGAAGCTGAAGATAACCCAGAGCTGTTGTCTCAGAATGCAGTTCTTCCGGAAGATACGGATCAATACTCTCCAGTTTGAACGGATGATTATTCATAAACCACAACATGTTCTCTTCATTCTCTTCCTTTGCGATAGTACAGGTACTAAATACCAGCACTCCGCCCGGTTTCACATATTCTGCCGCATTGTCAAGGATTGTTCTCTGAAGGATTACAATCTCTTCCTGCTTCTGTGCAGTCACCCTGTATTTGATCTCCGGCTTCTTTCCAATTACTCCATATCCGGAACATGGGACATCTGCCAGAACGACATCTGCCTTGAGTTCTGAATCTACATCAAATACCGTAGCATCCATCACATGAGCCTGCACATTAATGCAGTCTGTTCTGTGAATATTCTCTTCGATCATATCCACTTTGTACTGGCTGATATCGCGTGCATCTACTGTTCCGTAATCTCCCATTTTATCTGCAATATGGAGACTCTTTCCACCAGGTGCTGCGCACATATCTATCACATAATCCCCTTTTTGCGGATCTGCAATTTCTGCCACCAGCATGGAGCTTACATCCTGCACCTGGATTTTCCCCTGTATAAATGCATCCAGTGCAAGAATATGGTTATAATTTGAAATTTCATATGCATAGGGAAGATAAGGTGCAGGTTTCACTTCCACTCCCTGATCGACCAGGCTCTCATAAATCTCTTTCTGTGGATATTTATGAGTTCTGCAGCGTACTGTGATCGGTTTCTCAGTGAGAAAATCTGTAAGGATCTTTTCTGTTTTTTCTTCCCCGTAATCCTCAAGCCAACGGTTTACCAGTGTTTCCGGCATAGAATATCTGACAGACAGATATCTGACCCGATTTTCTTCCCTTGAAGGAAGTTTCAGATTTTTCCACTCTCTGGCAATCGTACGAAGAACACCGTTTACAAAAAGGTTTCAGGCTGTAAAAGCCTTTTCTCTGTGCCAGCTTCACCGCTTCATTACACACTGCACTGTCCGGCACACTGTCCATAAACCTGATCTGATAAACTGCACTTCTCAGGATTTCCCTGATCACAGGCTTCATTTTATCTACAGATACTTTTGAATATGAATCAATAATATAATCTATTACAATACGATATTCCAGTGTTCCTTCACAGACTCTGGTAATAAAAGCTCTCTCCTGTCTTGGAAGGAACTGATATTTGGAAAGAGCATTGCGGATTGCAATATGGCTGTGTTTTCCCTCTTCCTCAATTTCCAGTAATATCTGTAATATCAGTTCTCTTGTATTTATTCCATTAGTCACGGTCTCTTCCTCCGGCAAGTATGATCAGTCTTAAAAGCTGCAGAATTGATGAAGCAAGTGCTGCAACATAGGTGAGTGCCGCTGCTGTAAGGACTTTTCTTGCACCTTTTACCTCATCAGCTCCAAGCATTCCTGAACTTCCAAGCATTTTCAATGCTCTTGAAGATGCATTAAATTCTACCGGAAGAGTTACAAGCTGAAAAAGAACCGCAAATGTAAACAAAATGATTCCAACAGTCAGCAGTGGACGGATTGAGAAAATCAGTCCTGCCAGAAACAATGGCCAGGAAAGTGTGGAACCGATGTTTGCAACAGGCACAATCGCAGAGCGAAGATTCAATGGCACATAGTTAGCCGCATGCTGAATAGCATGTCCACATTCATGCGCAGCCACTCCGATCGCAGCCACCGATGTTTTATCATATACATCCTGGGAAAGTGCCAGTTTCTTACTTCCCGGATCATAGTGGTCTGTCAGGCTGCCGGATATGGGTACTACCGTAACATCCGTAATTCCCGACATACGAAGAATCCGTCTGGCAGCATCGGCACCTGTAAGCCCCGATGCACTGCGCACTCTGCTGTAAACAGAAAACGTACTCTTTACCTTTGCAGATGCCAGTAAAGACAGCACCATTCCGATAACGAGCAGTAAATACGTAGGATCAAAATAATAATATCCGTACATCTAATCACTCCTTATGATCTGTAAAAACAATTCCATTTTCAATGTGATATCCCCGGAGAAAGGCTTCTGTTTCCATACGCTTCTTACCTTCCAGCTGTACCTCTGTAAGAATCAGCACTCCTTCTCCACATGCTGTATGGATCCCCTCTTTATCTGCCAGGAAGATTGTTCCCGGAACAGCATCTGTTTTCTCAGTGCTGACTTTACATTTCCACACTTTCAGAGTTTTTCCATTAAGAAATGTATAAGCACTTGGCCATGGATTCAGGCCGCGTACAAGGCGTTCCAGTTCTTCTGCAGATTTTCTGAAATCCATCAGTCCCATCTGTTTGGTGATCATAGCCGCATAAGGTGTAGGACTCTCCTCCGGCTGTTTTTCAAACTCCGCGGTTCCCTGCTCAATAGACGGAAGCGTCTTGATCAGCAGATCCGCACCGGCCTGCGCAAGTTTTCCAAACAGGCTTCCACCTGTTTCTGTCGGAGAGATTGGAATCACTATCTTTGAAATCATATCACCGGTATCAAGACCTTCTCCCATCTGCTGGATCGTTACACCTGATACTTTTTCCCCGTCGATCACAGCCTGCTGGATAGGCGCTGCTCCTCTGTATTTCGGAAGAAGAGACGCATGAATATTGATACATCCAAATTTCGGAAGCTCCAGGATTTCTTTTGGAATAATCTGTCCATATGCAGCAACAACTATGATCTCAGGATTGATTTCTTTCAGAATCTCCAGAAATTCAGGGTTATTTCTCACTTTCTCCGGCTGATATACCGGAATATCGTGCATAACGGCTTCTTCTTTTACAGGTGTTGGCAATAATGTCTTACCTCTCCCTTTTGGTTTGTCAGGCTGAGTCACCACTGCTGCCACCGCATATCCGGCTTCTGTCAGTGCATGTAATGACGGCACTGCGAAATCCGGTGTTCCCATAAATACTATCTTCATTTGATTATCACTCCTCATCCTCATCATAGGAAACCTGATGAAGTTCTCCTTCTACCAGTTCTGTATACATATGTCCGTCCAGATGATCGATCTCATGGCAGAAAGCACGCGCAAGAAGACCTTCCCCTTCATATTCTACTTCATTCATATCCTCATCCAGAGCTTTTACCTTTACATAGTTCGGACGTGTTACCTGACCAGCCATTCCAGGTACACTTAAGCATCCTTCATCACCAGTCTGTTCGCCTGATGTTTCAAGGATTTCAGGATTGATCAGCACGATAGGACCCTCTCCTATATCGATCACAACAATACGCTTCAGCATACCTACCTGTGGTGCAGCGAGGCCAACTCCCATTGCATCATACATGGTTTCAAGCATATCCCCGATCAGATCATGAATACGTGGTGTCATTTTTTCTACCGGTCTGCTGACCTTTTGCAAGTACTTCGTCGCCCTGTAATCTGATTTTTCTAAGTGCCATTTCTTTATTCTCCTCTTCTTTTGATTATGATGTTAGAATCAAAAGATATTTTGCCCCTAACCTGATATCTTGATTATTGTTATATCACGATTTCAGAAATTACTGCCTTCCGGTTTTCCCTTCTGCAGCAGATTACTTCAGTAATGAGATTTTGAAAAAATCTGCCATAATTAACTGAAATCAAATTGTATGTATATTTTCCGGAAACCGGAATTTATCTCTATGTATTTCTCCAGCTGGTCTTTGATATTGTACCAGCGTTTTATGATCTTTATGTTTTAAATAGATAACCTGTCTGTAAATATCCTTAACTTTTCCAACTGACGCATATGCCGGGCCAATGATATGCAGGTCATTTTCTCTGTATATCCTTTCTATATAAAGTTTCAGATAATACATGGCCTGAACCAGTTTCTCATCTTCCGGACCTGAACCCAGAACTGCCAGCATATGTGCCGCAGGCGGATAATCCAGAAGCATACGGTAACTCATCTCTTCCTCATAGAATGCCTGATAATCCTGCACTGCCGCCGCCTGAATACTGTAATGATCCGGATGATAGGTCTGGATCACTGCCTCTCCCGGTTTTTCCCCCCGTCCTCCCCGGCCGACTGCCTGACAGAGAAGCTGAAAGGTACGTTCCGCACATCGATAATCCTCTGCATTCAGCGAAAGATCCGCTGCTACTATTCCCATGAGTGTGACATCCGGAAAATCATGCCCCTTAACGATCATCTGTGTTCCGATCAGTATATCTGCCTCATGAGCTGCAAAAGCTGCAAGGATCTTTTCATAGCTGCCCTTGGTTCTTGTTGTATCAAAATCCATTCTGAGAGTCCTGACTTCTGGAAAATCTTCCCGCACTACCTTCTCGATCTGCTGTGTTCCTGCCTTAAATCCGCCAATATAAGGCGATCCGCACACCGGGCATATCCGGGGTTTTCCTGTCTCATATCCACAGTAATGACATAAAAGCCTTTCATTATTATGCTCCGAAAGAGAAACATCACAATGCGGACACTTCATCACATGTCCACAGGACCGGCAGGATACAAAACCTGCGTATCCTCTTCTGTTCAGAAAAAGCATTACCTGTTCTTTTTTCTCAAACCGGCCTTTCATCTTTTGCCGGAGTTCTCTGCTCAGTACAGACCTGTTCCCTGCTTTTAATTCCTCACGCAGGTCTACGATAGAAACCCGGGGCAGAGGTCTGCTTCCATATCTTGTTGTCAGCCTGACCAGACTATATTCCCCATTCATTGCCTTACTGTAGGCTTCCACTGATGGAGTAGCTGAACCCATTACCACATTTGCATGTTCTAAAACAGCTCTCCGGATTGCAGTTTCCCTTGCATGATAACGGGGTGTGCTTTCACTTTTATAGCTTGGTTCATGTTCTTCATCAATAATGATCAGTCCCAGACTGGCAAATGGCGTAAACAGCGCAGATCTGGGACCGATCATCACTTGGACTTCTCCCTTTTTCGCACGTTTAAACTGATCATAGCGTTCTCCCTGAGACTGTCTGGAATTGATAACTGATACTTTATCCCCAAATCTGGCATAAAATCTGCGTACCGTCTGATATGTCAGAGCAATCTCCGGGATCAACACGATTGCTTCTTTTCCCTGAGAAAGCGTCTGCTCGATCAGCTTTATATACACCTGGGTTTTCCCGCTCCCTGTCACTCCCTCGATCAGTACAGGCTTCGGCGATGGGTTTTTCCACTCTCTCTGTATCTGTTTTACTGCCGCTTCCTGTTCATCTGTAAGCGGCATTCGCCTTTCTCCGGAAATATCACCTGTATTCAGTGAAGTTCTCATTATCTCATCATATTCTATGCGGATAATCCCCTGCTCCTGAAATTTCTTTACAACAGCAGAAGTTGTCCCCAGTTCTTTCGCCGCATGTGTATAATCCAGTCTTTTTTTCTCCAGAAGTTCCCTCAGAAGTCTTGTTCTGGCTTTAAACCTTGTTTGTTCAAGTTCTTTCAGCAACTGCGTTCCCGCCTCTTCGGAAATATCCAGGCATATATATTTTTTTCTCTTTTTGCCTTGATTTTTCTCCTGGATAGGAAGTACTGTCCTGAGAGCCTGGATCATGGTGGAACCATAATTTTCTCTCATCCAGGCTGCCAGAGCGATCAGTCTGGATTCCGTAGTCTCTTCTCCACTGCAGATTTCACTGATTTCTTTAATTTTTTCGGGAGCAATTTTCGGTTTATCTGACAATCCGATCACATATCCTTTACGCACCCGGCCGGCATTTCCAAAAGGGATGGCTGCCACCATCCCTGCCTTTATTTTCTTCTCCAGCCTTTCCGGTACACGATATTGAAAACTCCGGTCCAGTTTATCACTGGAAATATCAATTATTATATCAGCATATATCATGAACTTATTCCTGTTTGACCCGCTACCTATTTACCAGCAAGAATATCTGCGATCAGGACACGTTCATCCATAGGATATTTCTTTCCTTTAATTTCCTGATAATCCTCATGTCCCTTACCTGCCAGAACTATAATATCCCCCGGCTCTCCATGATGGATCGCATAGGCGATGGCTTCTTTTCTGTCCGGAATCTCTACATATTTTCCATCGGTTTTTGCCATACCGATCTTGATATCATCGATGATCGCCTGTGGTTCTTCATCACGTGGATTATCAGAGGTAATGATGGTAAGGTCTGCAAGCTTTCCGGAAACCTCTCCCATCTCATAGCGGCGAAGCTTCGATCTGTTGCCTCCGCATCCAAACAGACATACCAGTCTGTGAGGATGATATTCTTTCAGAGTGGTCAGAAGACTCTCCAGAGCCATGGCATTATGCGCGTAATCGATCATCAGAGTAAAATCATCGGATACTTTTACCATTTCGATACGGCCTTTTACCTTAGCTACTTTTAAGGCTTTGAGAATGTTCTCTTCCGAAACCTTAAAAATGACGGCAGATCGCGATTGCTGTCAATGAATTGTAGATGCTGAATTTACCGGGAATATCTATCTCCACATGAAAATCCAGAAGTCCTTTCAGATGGTAGGAAATACCCAGATATCCTTTACCTCCGACCAGCTTTGCATCTTCCGCACGAAGGTCTGCTTCCGGTGAAAATCCATAAGTTTCCAGGCTGCATGTATGACCTTCAATAATCTTCTCGAAATGTTCATCATCTCTGTTTACAATTCCTACCTTGCACTGTTTCAGAAGTAAGGACTTGCATCTGAGATAATCATCAAAATCCTTATGTTCATTTGGTCCGATATGATCCGGCTCAATATTTGTAAAAATACCAAAATCGAAAACAAATCCCTGAGTTCTGTGAAGCATCAGTCCCTGGGAGGAAACTTCCATAACCACACAGTCACAGCCGGCTTCTGCCATCTCATGGAAATATTCCTGAATCACATAAGACTCCGGTGTTGTGTTCTTTGCAGGAATCACTTTGTCACCGATGATCGCTTCAATGGTTCCGATCAGTCCCACTTTATATCCGGCATTTTCCAGAATAGATTTTACCATATACGTAGTGGTTGTTTTCCTTTTGTTCCTGTGATACCGATTGTTTTCAGTTTCTCTGCGGGATATCCGAAATATGCGGCAGAAATAAACGCCATTGCATATCGTGTATCTTTCACAAGAATGACTGTCACATCTTCCGGTGCTTCCACAGCTTCTTCCACGATCAGAACCTTTGCTCCTTTTGCAACTACATCCGGCACAAATTTATGGCCATCCACCACTGCGCCGCGGATACAGATAAAAAGAGAGCCCTCTTCTACTTTCCGGGAATCATAAATCACATTTTTTACTTCCTGGTCTGTACTGCCCTGAAGACATGTATATTCCAGCTTTTCCAGTAAGGATATTAATTTCATTTTAATCCTCCATATCATTTCCTGCCTGCCTGAATTTTATACAGCCTCTACGGCCATTTCGTTACTGTTCACTCCGTTCACAGTAACTTAGCCAAAATTCATTCCAGATTGCCTGCGGCAATAGAATTTTGGCTTGTATGTCTCGGGATTTTGGCATATTCATGCCAAAACACCTCGCGGGATAGTGCTATGTGAATAGTAACGCATTTTTACTTCATCTGTATTCCACCTCTCATACGTGATATAATCCGCACCCATTTTCCTGAAAATGTCTACCATATCCTCATTCCGGCAAAGCCATACGGATATGCGGATTCCATTCTGATGAGCAT
>ENA-OQNL01000165-OQNL01000165.1-human-gut-metagenome-genome-assembly--contig:-NODE-165-length-10378-cov-5.259194_pt1 | contig 10378 bp, 8 predicted proteins | sample MGYA00242631_ERZ504884 | MGnify/ENA primary metagenome ERZ504884 (study PRJEB26092, sample SAMD00036395) | human gut metagenome | host: Homo sapiens | study: EMG produced TPA metagenomics assembly of...
AGATTTTGTTGAGCCAATATTAACAGATGAACATACTTTTTCTGTTTCAGCAAGAGCACGAGGTATAGAATTAATCAAAATTTCATCACCTTTTTGGTAACCTTTTTGAACCAAAGCAGAGAAACCACCGATGAAATCAATACCAATTTCATGTGCAGCATTATCCAAAGCATGTGCAAGTGGAAGATAGTCTGTCGCATCAGTTGCAGCTCCAATAATTGAAATTGGTGTAACTGAAACACGTTTATTTACAATTGGAATACCAAGCTCAGCAGCAATTTCGTCTCCTACTTCAACAAGAGAACCAGCTTTTTTCAACTACTTTTTTATAAACTTTATCAGCGGCTTTGTTAATATCAGGATCGATACAATCAAGAAGAGAAATTCCCATCGTAATAGTACGAACATCGAAATTTTTGCTCTTTCAATCATTGCAATTGTTTCAGTAACTTGTCTAATATCCACAGCTAGCCTCCTTAAATATTGTACATAGCATCAAAAATCGCTGCGCTTTGAATGTTAATTTTGACGTTGAGCGTGTCACCATATGCTTCAAATTCAGAGCGTAATTTTGTGAAATCTTGTTTTTCATCAGATGAGACAACAGCCATCATTGTGAAGAAATCATCCAAAACAGTTTGAGAAATATCATCAATATTCAAACCAAACTCAGCAATTTTTGCTGAAACACTTGCTACAATACCTGCTTTATCTTTTCCAACAACAGTAATAATTGCTTTCATGAGAAGCCTCCAAAACTAATATTTGTTCAATTTTACCACAATTTTCTGAAAAATTCCATTTAATTAGCAAAATAATTCGCTAATAACGAATTATTTTAGATTATTTAAAACAAATATTCATGTTTTAGGTCTAAAATTGGATTTTCTTCCGATCAGAAGAGTAAGAAAAGGCCAGAATCCTCTGGTCTTTTCTTATGGTCTAAAATCTGAGAAATACGGTTCAATGCTTTTTAAGAAGTCTTTCTTCCCTTCAAAACGTTCCCCACGAATCACTTTTTCCAACTTCAGTCTATCTTCTCTACCCAATGTTCTTCGTAAACGTGCTAAGCTATCCTGATAAGCCACGTAATCTGCGACTTGAAAGAAAGATACCTGGGGTACACAGTGACTAATATCACCAATTTCTTCATAAGGCATACGATTAAATTTTCGTTTAAAGGATTCCTGATGGCGGATAATATCTTTAACATGGTTAGAAAATTTTGTTTTAAAGTAGCTATAACGTTTGCCTTCATTAATTAAGAGATCAGGATGTTCCTCTACAAGTTCAAAGAAAATAATACGTCCCTCTTGAATCCAATCCTCATAATCCCAGAGTTTGACAAAATAATAACGGCGTAATTTTAAAATAATTGGTTTAACCGTTTGAAAATAGCGTTCAAAATCCACTGTTTCTATCTCCTTTTTCCCTTTATTTTTAAAGTAATCTTATTATAAAAAGATTTAGGAAAAAGGAACATGACAAAAAATGTCCAAATGAGAGCAGAAAAAAAGCAACTCAATGAGTTGCTCTCCGTCTACCGCTTTTAAACTCCGCCAGTAGGACTCGAACCTACGACATCATGATTAACAGTCATGCGCTACTACCAACTGAGCTATGGCGGATAAATGCTAAGCGACTACCATATCTAACAGGGGGCAACCCCCAACTACATCAGGCGTGCTAGGGCTTAACTTCTGTGTTCGGCATGGGAACAGGTGTATCTCCTAGGCTATCGTCACTTAACTATGATTGATTATCCAATCAAAATTGAATACCTATATATTCTAACAAGAAACCTACGCGCTGTCAATATTGACTCGTTTCTTTTTTGGATAAGTCCTCGAGCTATTAGTATTAGTCCGCTACATGTGTCACCACACTTACACTTCTAACCTATCTACCTGATCATCTCTCAGGGCTCTTACTGATATAAAATCATGGGAAATCTCATCTTGAGGTGGGCTTCACACTTAGATGCTTTCAGCGTTTATCCCTTCCCTACATAGCTACCCAGCGATGCCTTTGGCAAGACAACTGGTACACCAGCGGTAAGTCCACTCTGGTCCTCTCGTACTAGGAGCAGATCCTCTCAAATTTCCTACGCCCGCGACGGATAGGGACCGAACTGTCTCACGACGTTCTGAACCCAGCTCGCGTGCCGCTTTAATGGGCGAACAGCCCAACCCTTGGGACCGACTACAGCCCCAGGATGCGACGAGCCGACATCGAGGTGCCAAACCTCCCCGTCGATGTGAACTCTTGGGGGAGATAAGCCTGTTATCCCCAGGGTAGCTTTTATCCGTTGAGCGATGGCCCTTCCATGCGGAACCACCGGATCACTAAGCCCGACTTTCGTCCCTGCTCGAGTTGTAGCTCTCGCAGTCAAGCTCCCTTATACCTTTACACTCTGCGAATGATTTCCAACCATTCTGAGGGAACCTTTGGGCGCCTCCGTTACCTTTTAGGAGGCGACCGCCCCAGTCAAACTGCCCGTCAGACACTGTCTCCGATAGGGATAGCCTATCTAGGTTAGAGTAGCCATAACACAAGGGTAGTATCCCAACAACGCCTCCACCGAAACTAGCGTCCCGATTTCATAGGCTCCTACCTATCCTGTACATGTGGTACAGATACTCAATATCAAACTGCAGTAAAGCTCCATGGGGTCTTTCCGTCCTGTCGCGGGTAACCTGCATCTTCACAGGTACTAAAATTTCACCGAGTCTCTCGTTGAGACAGTGCCCAAATCATTACGCCTTTCGTGCGGGTCGGAACTTACCCGACAAGGAATTTCGCTACCTTAGGACCGTTATAGTTACGGCCGCCGTTTACTGGGGCTTCAATTCACACCTTCGCTAATGCTAAGCGCTCCTCTTAACCTTCCAGCACCGGGCAGGCGTCACCCCCTATACATCATCTTACGATTTAGCAGAGAGCTGTGTTTTTGATAAACAGTTGCTTGGGCCTATTCACTGCGGCTGACTTAAAGCCAGCGCCCCTTCTCCCGAAGTTACGGGGCCATTTTGCCGAGTTCCTTAACGAGAGTTCTCTCGCTCACCTGAGGCTACTCGCCTCGACTACCTGTGTCGGTTTGCGGTACGGGTAGAGTATAATTAACGCTAGAAGCTTTTCTTGGCAGTGTGACATCACTAACTTCGCTACTTAACTTCGCTCCCCATCACAGCTCAATGTTAGAGATATAAGCATTTGACTCATATCACACCTCACTGCTTAGACGTGCACTTCCAATCGCACGCTTTAGTTAGCCTACTGCGTCCCTCCATCACTATATACTCTAGTACAGGAATATCAACCTGTTGTCCATCGGATACACCTTTCGGTCTCTCCTTAGGTCCCGACTAACCCAGGGAGGACGAGCCTTCCCCTGGAAACCTTAGTCATACGGTGGACAGGATTCTCACCTGTCTTTCGCTACTCATACCGGCATTCTCACTTCTATGCGCTCCAGCACTCCTCACGGTACACCTTCTTCGCACATAGAACGCTCTCCTACCATACCTATAAAGGTATCCACAGCTTCGGTAATATGTTTTAGCCCCGGTACATTTTCGGCGCAGGGTCACTCGACTAGTGAGCTATTACGCACTCTTTGAATGAATAGCTGCTTCTAAGCTAACATCCTAGTTGTCTGTGCAACCCCACATCCTTTTCCACTTAACATATATTTTGGGACCTTAGCTGGTGGTCTGGGCTGTTTCCCTTTCGACTACGGATCTTAGCACTCGCAGTCTGACTGCCGATTATATCTCATTGGCATTCGGAGTTTATCTGATATTGGTAATCCGGGATGGACCCCTCAATCAAACAGTGCTCTACCTCCAAGAGACTTAACATCGACGCTAGCCCTAAAGCTATTTCGGAGAGAACCAGCTATCTCCAAGTTCGTTTGGAATTTCTCCGCTACCCACAAGTCATCCAAGCACTTTTCAACGTGCCCTGGTTCGGGCCTCCAGTGAGTTTTACCTCACCTTCACCCTGCTCATGGGTAGGTCACATGGTTTCGGGTCTACGACATGATACTAATGCGCCCTATTAAGACTCGGTTTCCCTACGGCTCCGTCTCTTCAACTTAACCTCGCATCATATCGTAACTCGCCGGTTCATTCTACAAAAGGCACGCTCTCACCCATTAACGGGCTCGAACTTGTTGTAGGCACACGGTTTCAGGTTCTATTTCACTCCCCTCCCGGGGTGCTTTTCACCTTTCCCTCACGGTACTGGTTCACTATCGGTCACTAGAGAGTATTTAGGGTTAGGAGATGGTCCTCCCAGATTCCGACGAGATTTCTCGTGTCTCGCCGTACTCAGGATACTGCTAGGGTTAAAGACTATTTCGAATACGAGGCTGTTACTCTCTTTGGCTTACCTTCCCAGGTAATTCTTCTATAATCTTGTCGTCCCACGTCGCAGTCCTACAACCCCGATGTGTAAACACATCGGTTTGCCCTCTTGCCATTTCGCTCGCCGCTACTAAGGCAATCGCATTTGCTTTCTCTTCCTGCAGCTACTTAGATGTTTCAGTTCACTGCGTCTTCCTCTTCATTACCTTAACAGTAATGAGTGACATGCATTACATGCCGGGTTCCCCCATTCGGACATCTCTGGATCAATGTTTACTTACAACTCCCCAAAGCATTTCGTCGTTAGTCACGTCCTTCATCGGCTTCTAGTGCCAAGGCATCCACCGTGCGCCCTTATTAACTTAACCTTATTTTGGTCTGTTGACCTTAAACTCATTAAATCACAGCGTTTCGGTTTATTTCTTGTTACTATCTACAATTCAATTTCTTGAATCGTGGAATTTGATATAGATATTCAATTTTCAATGGACAATCTTTTGAATCTTTCGATTCAATGGAGCCTAGCGGGATCGAACCGCTGACCTCCTGCGTGCAAAGCAGGCGCTCTCCCAGCTGAGCTAAGGCCCCACAAGACCTCTCAAAACTAAACAATACCCAAACGTGCTTCCGTTTATCCTTAGAAAGGAGGTGATCCAGCCGCACCTTCCGATACGGCTACCTTGTTACGACTTCACCCCAATCATCTATCCCACCTTAGGCGGCTGGCTCCTAAAAGGTTACCTCACCGACTTCGGGTGTTACAAACTCTCGTGGTGTGACGGGCGGTGTGTACAAGGCCCGGGAACGTATTCACCGCGGCGTGCTGATCCGCGATTACTAGCGATTCCGACTTCATGTAGGCGAGTTGCAGCCTACAATCCGAACTGAGATTGGCTTTAAGAGATTTGCTTGCCGTCACCGACTCGCGACTCGTTGTACCAACCATTGTAGCACGTGTGTAGCCCAGGTCATAAGGGGCATGATGATTTGACGTCATCCCCACCTTCCTCCGGTTTATTACCGGCAGTCTCGCTAGAGTGCCCAACTTAATGATGGCAACTAACAATAGGGGTTGCGCTCGTTGCGGGACTTAACCCAACATCTCACGACACGAGCTGACGACAACCATGCACCACCTGTCACCGATGTTCCGAAGAAACTTCCTATCTCTAGGAATAGCATCGGGATGTCAAGACCTGGTAAGGTTCTTCGCGTTGCTTCGAATTAAACCACATGCTCCACCGCTTGTGCGGGCCCCCGTCAATTCCTTTGAGTTTCAACCTTGCGGTCGTACTCCCCAGGCGGAGTGCTTAATGCGTTAGCTGCGGCACTAAGCCCCGGAAAGGGCCTAACACCTAGCACTCATCGTTTACGGCGTGGACTACCAGGGTATCTAATCCTGTTTGCTCCCCACGCTTTCGAGCCTCAGCGTCAGTTACAGACCAGAGAGCCGCTTTCGCCACCGGTGTTCCTCCATATATCTACGCATTTCACCGCTACACATGGAATTCCACTCTCCCCTTCTGCACTCAAGTCTAACAGTTTCCAAAGCGAACAATGGTTAAGCCACTGCCTTTAACTTCAGACTTATTAAACCGCCTGCGCTCGCTTTACGCCCAATAAATCCGGACAACGCTCGGGACCTACGTATTACCGCGGCTGCTGGCACGTAGTTAGCCGTCCCTTTCTGGTAAGTTACCGTCACTGTGTGAACTTTCCACTCTCACACACGTTCTTCTCTTACAACAGAGCTTTACGATCCGAAAACCTTCTTCACTCACGCGGCGTTGCTCGGTCAGGGTTGCCCCCATTGCCGAAGATTCCCTACTGCTGCCTCCCGTAGGAGTCTGGGCCGTGTCTCAGTCCCAGTGTGGCCGATCACCCTCTCAGGTCGGCTATGTATCGTCGCCTTGGTGAGCCGTTACCTCACCAACTAGCTAATACAACGCAGGTCCATCTACTAGTGAAGCAATTGCTCCTTTCAAGCATCTAACATGGGTTAAATGCTGTTATGCGGTATTAGCTATCGTTTCCAATAGTTATCCCCCGCTAGTAGGCAGGTTACCTACGCGTTACTCACCCGTTCGCAACTCTTCCAACTTTAGCAAGCTAAAGTCTTCAGCGTTCTACTTGCATGTATTAGGCACGCCGCCAGCGTTCGTCCTGAGCCAGGATCAAACTCTCATTTAATCTTGTTCTCATTCTGTCACTGACAGATTTATCGTTTTTTTGACAGGTTACTTCCGTAACCCGCACGTTTGGTTCGTATTGTTCAGTTTTCAAAGGTCTTTGTCTTACTCGAGACAACTTCTATATTCTATCAAATTTGAAACGCGTTGTCAACATCTTTTTCAAGAAAGTTTCAAAACTCTTTTCAAACTTGTTTCTGTCGCCCTCTCGAACAACAGCTATATTAGTTTATCATTTCTTCAACGCTTTGTCAAGAAGTTTTTTGAACTTTTTTTTAAAGTCATTTTTGAAATATTTGCTGCCTCAAACAACAGCTTATTTAGTATACTAAACTTCATCTATACTGTCAATATGTTTTTTAAGTTTTTTTGATTTATTCTAGTAGACTCTCTCACAGGCTCTATTTAAGCATCAAATCACCTTCTATTACTTTTCCCTTTTATAGGACACTAAGACTCTTTCAGGCATTTTAAGAGGCACATGACTGTATTTTGAGTCCCTTCTCTAAAATCCTACTCCAATAATTTTTTCAAAAGCAAAAAAGAACACCCCAAAGAGTGTTCTTTTGTACAAATCTGAAAAACGGATTAACGTTTTGAGAATTGTGAAGCTTTACGAGCTTTTTTAAGACCTGGTTTTTTACGTTCAACCATACGTGCATCACGTGTAAGAAGACCAGCGCGTTTCAATGAATCACGGAAGTCTGGGTCTACTTGAAGAAGTGCACGAGCGATACCGTGACGGATCGCACCTGATTGACCAGCGTATCCACCACCTACAACGTTAACGTGTACGTCGTATGAACCTTCAGTTGAAGTAACTGCGAAAGGTTGGTTGATAACGAGACGAAGGTCTGCGTGTGGGATGTATTCTTCTAAATCTTTTTTGTTAACAGTGATTTTACCAGTACCTGGAACCAACGTACGCGTGCAACAGCGTTTTTACGGCGTCCTGTACCTGCATATTGTGCTTGTGCCATTATATTAGTGCTCCTTTCCTCTTAGAATTAGATAAGTCCTGAGATATCAAGTACTTCTGGTTGTTGTGCAGCGTGAGTGTGCTCACCGCCAACGAAGACTTTCAATTTCATACCTTGTGCGCGTCCAAGAGTATTGTGTGGAAGCATACCTTTAACTGATTTTTCGATCAAACGAACAGCGTTTTTAGAACGAAGTTCACCTGCTGAGATTTGTTTCAAACCACCTGGGTACATTGAGTGAGTGTAGTAGATCTTATCAGTTGCTTTTTTACCAGTCAATTTAACTTTTTCAGCATTGATAACGATAACGAAATCACCTGTATCAGTGTGTGGTGTAAATGTTGGTTTGTTTTTTCCGCGAAGTACGCTAGCAACTACTGCAGAAAGACGTCCAAGAGGTACATCTGTTGCGTCAACAACGTACCATTTACGTTCAACTTGGCCTGGTTTAGCCATGAATGTTGTTTTGTTCATGAGTTCTCCTATACGAATTCGTTTTTGTTTACAAAGTGTGGATGTTCCGGTCCACGAGTTATTTGAAAGGTTCCGGGGCCTTACAAATGGGGTAAACAATACCATTTATTATAATACCAAAAAAAGTGGTACCAAGTCAACACTTACCTACCCTCTTTTCTAAGTTTTTTAGCAATTTTTCTTCTTTTTCATAGAAAACGCTTAGCGGAATTTACGGATATTTTCTGCTAAGCGAACTAAGTGGCGTAAAAAGTCATGCGTTTTTGCTTGGTAATCATAAGTCCTGCCTAAATCATAGATATAACCATTGATATAATCAACTTCTGTCTGACGTCCTTTGTTCATATCTTGGTACATTGACGGATAATGCAGAGGGCTTGTTTCCGCGCTAACATACCGAATAGTCTCCCATTCTTCATCACGACTATTCAGAGGAGTAATGCCCGCTAATTCGGCAACGTTATAAGCTTCATCAATTAATTGACGTCCTAGTTTTTCGGCACCTTCATAATCAATGAATTGTCCCATACGAATTTCAAAAAGGGTGCAAATGGTATTGATGACAGAATTGAACACAACTTTTGTGTAAAGTGTTCCTAAAAAATTATCAGTCAGATTTGGATTGAGGTTTGAGGCTTCAAATTCAGTTATTATCTGCTTTTTGAACATCATCGACCGTTCCTGATTGAGCGGCTATATTAATAGAACCAGCACCTGCTTTTCCAATAAATCAACATTTCCTGCGTCTTTCAAGACCGTTCCAATCAGACAAGTTCCTGCTAAAACTTTTTCAGGCGCAAAATAGAGATTTATTTTCTCGATATGTCCCATGCCGTTCATTCCTGTGAAAACATATTGATTTTCGTGGAAGAAATGCTTGCTTCGTTCGAGTAATTGCGACAAATGCATTTGTTTATCAAAAATGATAAAAACATCTGGTTTTCCTTGGTATTCTTCTGGTGTCTGAATGCTAATCGGAATCAGATGACGATTTTTACCATCACGTGATTGATAAACACCACCTTGTTTTCTAATCGTGTCGACTTGCTCTTTCCACGTATCAATAAAATCCACTTGAGCACCGAGGTGTTCTTTTAATAGCAGCCCAAAACGTAGTTCCATTGCACCACTTCCAAGTACAGCATAAGTCAAAGCCATGTCTTTTCCTCCTTTGATTTTAAAAATTATATCATCAAAACAGAGCTTCGCGTGACACGGCTGCGTGCGCCTGTTCTGTTCCCAAAAAGAGAACCGTCCGTTTGACGGTTTTTATCGGTCTTCGGGCGGCAAAAGCTCGCCCAAAAAGCGCTGTGTAGTCTGTGATGCAGCGGTCGCAGAGCTTTTGAAGCGCTATGCGGTCGCCTTCTTCCACAGCTTCGCTCAACACGCCGATGACCGAAAAGCCGGCGGCTTTTGCCGTTTTTGGCGGCGTAGAGCGCGTCTTCAAAACACAACGGTCTCATGCGGGGCGGCCTTTAAATCGGCCGCGCACTTTAAATAAATATCCGGGTGCTCTTTGCTTTTGCCGATGGTGGTGCAGCTTTCGATGACGGAAATGTACGGCGACATATCAAGGCGATCGAACGCGGGCCTTAAGGACGCAATGTCCGATGCGGTTGCGACGGCTGCGGGAATGTGGCGCTCTGAGAGCGCTTTTAAAAACGCCGCCGCGCCGGTGATCTCGGGCACTTCTTTGGCGTAGCCCTCGCGGGCGAGTGCGATGATGCCCTCATGAATCTCCTCAACGGTGCCCTCAACATGGAGTACGTCGTGGTAATATGCCGCGCACTGTTCGAGCGAGAGGCTGTTTAGGGTGCGGAACAGATCGTCGGGTGCTGCGATGCCCATTTTTTCGGCGAACGCGAACGTGAGTTTATTCCACATGGGTGTGCTGTTTAAAAGCGTACGTCCACATCAAAAATGGCGGCGCGGATCTTTTCGGAATCTTTGAACATGAAAAGCTCCTTTCAAAAAGGCGGCAAAAAAGCCCGCCTGCGTGCATATACATTAGAAGTATACCACGCAGGCGGAGGTATTTCAAGGATATAAGGGGCGTTTTACGGAGCTTTTCGACACAAAATTACTCCATGCCAATGACCTTTTTAATGGCGTCTATGCCGTGTTGTATTTCTTTACCGAAGGCCTCTGCCATGCCCTCACTGCTTTCACCGCTCGTTTCCGGCTCGCCGAGCAGAAGGAAGAATACGTAATCGCCGTCGGCGTAAATTTCGGCGGCCTCTATTTTGTCTTTGCTTGCGGTGAAATCTTCATCTGCAAGCAGGCGCTGCTTATAAGCCGCGAGCTTCTCTTTGACTTCGTCCGTTTTGCCTTCTTTGACTTTTACGGCGATGAACGTATCCGGGTGGGC
>ENA-OQNL01000169-OQNL01000169.1-human-gut-metagenome-genome-assembly--contig:-NODE-169-length-10266-cov-3.598481_pt1 | contig 10266 bp, 12 predicted proteins | sample MGYA00242631_ERZ504884 | MGnify/ENA primary metagenome ERZ504884 (study PRJEB26092, sample SAMD00036395) | human gut metagenome | host: Homo sapiens | study: EMG produced TPA metagenomics assembly of...
CTGCGTCAATCCGACCGGCTCGTACAGGCTGCGCGTGTACTCCACCTCGTTGTCGTACAGGTCGTTGAGCAAATCATAGGTGTAGTCGCGCAGTTCCGCGCGTTTGCCGTCGTCGACCCGTTCGAGACCCTTCTGGTATTTGTAGCCGATGTAGTATCCGTGCACGGCCTCGTCGCGGATGATCAGGCGGATCACGTCCGCGGTGTTGGTGAGCTTGGCGTGCGTCGGAGAAGTACATCGGCAGGTAGAAGCCCGAGTAGAACAGGAACGATTCGAGCAGGGTTGAGGCCACCTTGCGTTTGAGCGGACTGTCACCCTCGTAATAGTCGAGCACGATGCGCGCCTTCTTCTGCAGGTATTCGTTCTCCTCGCTCCAGGAGAACGCCTCGTCGATCTGGCGTGTAGAGCACAGGGTGGAGAAGATCGATGAATAGCTTTTGGCATGCACCGACTCCATGAACGCGATGTTCGTGTAGACGGCCTCCTCATGCGGGGTGAGCGCGTCGGGGATGAGACTGACCGCACCGACGGTCCCCTGGATGGTGTCGAGCAGGGTGAGGCCAGTGAACACGCGCATGGTAAGCGTATGCTCCGCCTCGCCCATGCTCCGCCATACCGGCAGGTCGTTGGAGACCGGCACCTTCTCCGGCAGCCAGAAGTTGCCGGTCAGGCGGTCCCACACCTCGAGGTCCTTGTCGTCCTCGAGCCTGTTCCAGTTGATGGCGCTCACGCGGTCAATGAGCTTAATTCTCTGCCGAGGTACGGATATCGGTGCCATGATGGTCGTCCTTTCTGATCGTCGTCTTATTGTCGCGGCCGTATAGCCGCCTGTATTCGTCCGGAGCCGTCAGACGAAGCATCGCGCGGTAAACCAAACGAGACATGTCTTTTCCTTTCAAGCCAAGAGTTTCACAACATGCAGCTGACGCAGCCTTGCACTTCGGTGCCAGACAACGCCTGCTGACGAATGCGGATGTAATACAGCGTTTTGATGCCTTTGCGCCACGCATAAATCTGCGCCTTGTTCAAATCTCGGGTAGTCGCCGTATCGGGAAAGAACAAGGTCAACGACAGACCCTGATCGACATGCCGCGTTGCCTCGGCATACGTATCGACAATGGCCTTCCATCCGATTTCATACGCATCCGCGAAATACTGGAGATTGTCGTTGGTCATATAAGGAGCCGGATAGTAGATCCGTCCAATCTTGCCTTCCTTGCGAATCTCAATCTTCGAGGCGATAGGATGGATGGAACTCGTGGAATGATTGATGTACGAAATTGACCCCGTGGCGCACGGCCTGTAGATACTTGGTTGAAGATACCGTCACGCATGATGTCGTCACGCAGACGCCGCCAATCATCCTCGTCGGGGATATGGATGCCACGTTGTGCGAACAGCGACGCGACTTTTCCGGTCTTCGGTGCCAGCGGTCGCTCGCCGTTCGTGTATTTGTCGAAATAGTTGCCTGCGCCGGCAGGCTTCGCATAGGCAGACCGTTCGAAGCCTCTAAACCGTGTCCCGCGTTCGACTGCGAGATCATGCGAGGCACGATAGGCATGGTAGGCAACGGTCATGAAGTACATGTCGGTGAAGTCGAGGGCTTCCGGCGAACCGTACATGATCGATTCTCTGGCAAGGAATCCATGGAGGTTCATCTGTCCCAATCCGATGGCATGGCCTTCGTCGTTGGCACGTCGGATGGATGGCACACACGCTATGTCCGTATGTTCCGACACTGAGGTCAGTGCGCGAATCGCACGTTCCACAGTTCGTCCCAAATCACCGTCCATCGCTTTGGCGATGTTGAGCGATCCAAGATTGCAGGACACGTCACGTCCCACGTGATCGTAGGACAGATCCTCATGATAGGTGCTTGGCTCCTGCACTTGGAGGATTTCCGAGCACAGGTTGCTCATGGCGATTCGCCCGTCGATCGGGTTGGCTCGGTTCACAGTATCTTCGAACACCATATACGGGTATCCGGATTCGAATTGCAATTCGGCCAAAGTCATGAAGAACTCTCGTGCGTCAATGTAGGTTTTTCCGATGCGTTCATCGTCCACCATATTCCGGTAGTTTTCACTGATGGAAACATCGGCGAAGGGTCTGCCCATGACGCGTTCGACGTCATATGGGCTGAACAGGGCCATACGTTCGTGTCTCTTCGCCCAGTTCGAATGTGATGTCGGGAATCACTACTCCAAGAGCCAAAGATTTGATGCGAATCTTCTCATCCGCATTCTCGCGCTTGGTGTCGAGAAAACGCATGATGTCCGGATGATGAGCGCTGAGGTACACCGCACCGGCACCCTGTCTAGCGCCCAACTGGTTGGCGTAGCTGAAAGAGTCCTCAAGCAGTTTCATCACAGGCACAACGCCGCTGGACTGGTGTTTGATGCGCTTGATGGGCGCGCCGGCCTCACGCAGATTGCTAAGCAACAGTGCGACGCCTCCGCCTCGCTTGCTCAGCTGCAATGCGGCGTTGATGCCACGCGATATGGACTCCATGTTGTCTTCGATACGTACGAGAAAACAGCTGACCGCCTCTCCGCGCTGCGCTTTACCGAGGTTGAGGAAAGTGGGAGTCGCCGGTTGGAAACGCCCTGATACGAGTTCTTCGAAATACGATTCGGCGGCTGCCTGGTCGCCGGCGGCAAGCGCGAGCGCGACGGCGGCCACGCGTTGCGGGAAGTTCTCCAGGTATTGTTTGCCATCGAAGGTTTTCAATGCGTATGAGCGGTGGAACTTAAAGGCTCCGAGGAATGTATCGAATTCGAATCCGCAGTCCTCCACGTTGCGGTAAAACCTGTCAAGGAATTCGGCGTCGTATTGGGCGAATACGGATTCGTCGTAGTAGCCGTCTGCTATGAGCCGGCTGAGTCTGTCTTGCGTGGATTTGAAGTGGATGGTGTTCGGCAGCACGTGCTTTTCGACGTACTCGTGTACGGCTTGGAGGTCTTTATCAAATTGGATGCGCCCTTGCTTGTCGTAGAGGTTCAGCATCGCGTTGAGCGAGTGCCAGTCATGGGCGCGATCGTAGGAGGTTGTAACGTCGGTTGCTGCGTGTGGTGTCATTGAATCTTCTGGCATGGTTATCGTTGTTCCTGTTGTGTGTATTCGTCGAAAAATCTGCGCAGTCCTTCGCGCACGGTCGTGGTATCTTCCGGAGTGCCTATCAGTTCGAATCGGTAGAGTAGCGGTACGCGGCATTTAGCCGCGATGATGTCGCCTGCGATGCCGTAGGCTTCGCCGAAGTTGGTGTTGCCCGATGCGATGACTCCGATGATGCCGCTGCGGTTGCGTTCATCATTGAGGAATCGTTTGACTTGCACGGGCACTGCTTTGCCGATTGTTCCTCCGCCGTATGTAGGTGTCAGCAAGACATAGGGCTCATCCACATGCAGTTCCGGTTCGTTCGGCAGCAGTGGGATGCGCATTACATGGATGCCGAATTCATCCAAGCGGCATCCCTCAACGAAGCGTGTCGTATTGCCCGATGCCGACGAGAAGTACACCAGCGCGCTCACCTGCAGCGAGCCTCCAGCTCGTGGATTTTGTCGGGACGATACCCGGACCAGGATTCGCCATCTGCGATGATGACCGGCATCTGCCGCCATCCTTCGTTCCGCAATCTGTCGGAGATACGTGCGTCGGCCGTAATGTCGACAGTCCTATACGGAAGGCCCCGTTTGTCCAATTGGCGTTTTGTCGCCGTGCATTGCGGGCAGTTTGCTTTGGTGTATAGCGTAATGTTCATGTTCCACGTCCTTTCACGACCGTACGTCGTTGGTACGTGGCACACATTATCCGAACGAAAATAAAAATCAAGACCACAACATACAGTGTCTCGCCGTCTTATCAAACACTATATACGGCGTGTTTCCAGCATTGGCAACAGTTTCGGAGTCCTCAAGCAGGACATGGACCGGATTTGTGAGATTTTTCACATCGGATGCAATCGTTCTTCACCGAAAGTCCCCCTGACAGGGGCCCATGGCCCATGGTTTTCCAGATTCACCCACAGTGAATGGTCGAGATCTGCCAAAGCGTTAATGAACAGACCGATGAACCGCCATGCAACGGTTCGGGAAATATCGTATGGATTCCAATTGCATGGATGCGAAATCCATGCCGTGGAATGCCACACGACCAATCATCGTGTCGCCCGACGTCACACCATCAGGTATCCGCACGCGACGGAGACGATTGGTACGATGACGGACACCGCGAGGTAGGCGGCGAAGACCGTGGTCTCTCCCTTGCGCAGCAGGATGACGGCTTCGTTCATCATGGTCGAGAATGTGGAGAAGCCGCCAAGGAAACCCGTAGCAAGTAGGAAATGCACGTCACCGGAAATTGCGGATTTCATGGATAAAGCCGCGACTATACCTGCCAGAAGGCCTGCAATGACGTTAATGATGAACGTCGATAGGGGAAATGCCTTATGCCAGATCGCTTTGATGTAGGAATCGCAGACATAGCGGGCCGATGCGCCGAGACCCCCGCATAAGCATATTGCAATCGGAAGAATGCCATCCATCACGCATCGTCCTTTCCGTAATGCGCGAGCGCGGAACCGAGGCGCGCGCCCGCATAAGCGATCACTAATCCGGCCACGAATGTCGTTAGACAGTAAACGATGGCCCCGGCAACCACACCGGTCCGCAACAAAGTGAATTCCTCTACCGCAAGCGTGGACATGGTGGACAGTCCCCCGCACATGCCCATGCCGAATCCTCGATTCACATATTCCCTGGCACGATCTTTCAGTACCGTGGAACCGCCCAACCATGCGGAAAGCGCGGCATAGACGAAACATGCGATCATATTCGCCGCAAACGTACCCACATGGAAGGCGCCAGCCTCAGAAATAGTCGAAAGCGCATACCGTAGACCTGTGCCGACACATCCTCCGAGGAATACGACAGCCATTAAATCCAACCGAATGACATGTTGACGAGACATGTCAGACAGTATAGCCAAGTCTGTGACCATCTAGCTTGATATGCCTCGACGCCCAAACCGAAAAACGAACAGCAGTGACAAGAAGAAGCGCGCTGATCACCTTTTCGGCCACACCGATAGCCGCCGCATCTTTCAAACCACGATAGTTAGCAATGTCGGTGATAATAATGAATGCGATCTGAGAGGTCGATCAGTCGCCGACTGAAACCGGCCTCCCCTCGTTTCCTCCCGTCTCATCCACGCTTCCCATGTATGGACCCATCAGATCGATATATTCCTTCGCGTCATGAGCGAGAAGCGCACGCGTGGCACGTAGGGATTCGATATCTCTTGGAAAACGGTACAGCGCAACCATTGTCGACAGATCCCTAAGCCCGTTACAAGTGTCCATTAATTGTTTCTTCTCCTTTCGCGGTGCGAAAAGCGCATCATCCCTACTTTCCGGTTCCGGGAAGCAGATATACCCTCCCAATGTCATCACCAACCCCATCCCTTTAACGGATTCAGTCGTTCGTTTCAGACTTTCCACTCCCTGCTGGAACATCTTGTCATCTCGGGTCCGGAACCCTTCAGTAAGTGGCCGCGAGCCCACCGCCCCCAATAACGACAGGGCAAGATCATGCAGGTACAGCGGATCCTCCCAAATGCTCGCCACCTGATATGCGCCCTTCTGGTAAACGCGTTCCATGATTTGCGAAGCTGATTCAGTCTGCTTGTTCCACAAAGCACGATACGCTTCCACGATTTTCTCGGCATCGTACAGATATCGCGCATCCATACACGCGGGATATTCAAGCAACATGGATTCGGCCAGGCCGGCATTGCAGGCATAGTCCAGATCGGCTTGAATTCTAAGATCGCGCAGATGGTCGCACAGATTGCGATAGGAGAAGTCTTCATCGCATCCGGAATCCACCACTTTCGGATCGTCCCTCAGCATGCACATGCCGATACCGCCATATCCAAGCACCATCAACGCAACATCGGCCGCACGCGGCTCTTCCTCGCCCCAACGCAGCAGACTGTACGCGGCCAGCCAATATACTTCCTGCAAATATTCAGCCATGCAGGCCAGTCTCTTCTTTTTGCTGGTAGCGTATTTTCCACCCTTTTTCTTGCTTCTCCGAAACACATCCTTGGTGTAGGTCAATCCAATCTGGAATGGCATTCTGCTGCTGGGCCTTTGCAAAGCCACCGCTATCGAAGCGTCATTGATCATTTCATAGAGCCAAACGCTCATACCGTACTTACGCACGATGTTACGGCATCCATCAAGAAAATTCGCATCATGCTCAACCAGATCATAATCGAACGAAATCATGGCCCACGCCAGATTCGCCACCCATGATGTGCTGCAGAATAATTCCTTCCCCAGTTCACAGACTTTTTCGTCAAAAAGAGAAAGAGATCCGATCTCACCGTATTCATCGTGGATTTTTCCCAATTCCGCAAGATATTTGCCAGAACTGTATCCATCAAACCGCTCGATAAGTTCTTCGATCGTTGCCAAAAATCCCTGTTCATCCATATGGAACGGGCCAGTGATTATTTCCGCCATGTGCAACTCCTTTGTTGTAGGGTGCACCTACTGTCTCATATTCAAATCATCTTGCGCCACCGGACCTTGAAAATCTGTGGATATGTGGAAAACTCCGCCCATATCCACAGGCGAATAACGACTGTGAATAACTCACAATTCGCATGCAACAGACCTGATCTTACGAAAATCACCATATGCAAAAAGGTCCCTTCCATCACTGGAAGGGACCTTTCAGGAAAAGCATCAACGCAACGTTTCAGCTGTTAGTTGATGAGCTCCTTGACTGCCGCGATAACAGCCTGCAGGCTTGCCTTGGCGTCGCCGAAAAGCATCTGCGTGTTGTCTTCGAAGTACAGTTCGTTCTGAATGCCGGCGTAACCGGTACCGCGACCGCGCTTCATGACCACCACGTTCTGGGCCTTGTCGACGTCGAGGATCGGCATGCCGGAGACCGGGGTGCCCGGCTTGCGTGCGGCCGGGTTGGTCACGTCGTTGGCGCCGACCACAAGGGCCACGTTGGCCTGCGGGAACTGCGGGTTGATGTCGTCCAGGTCGATGAGCTCCTCGTACGGCACGTTGGCTTCGGCGAGCAGCACGTTCATATGGCCCGGCATACGGCCGGCAACCGGGTGGATGGCGTAGGAGACTTCGACGCCGTGGTCCTTGAGCAGCGTGCCAAGGTCGGCGAGCTCACGCTGGGCCTGGGCCTGGGCCAGACCGAAGCCCGGCACGAAGATGACCTTCTCTGCGTAGACGAGCTGGACGGCCAGATCGTCGGCGGAGGTTTCCTTCATGGTGCCTTCAGGACCTTCACCAGCGCCGACAGCGGCGTTGGATCCGCCAAAGCCGCCGGCAAGGACGGACAGCAGCGGACGGTTCATGGCCTTGGACATGGCGATGGACAGGGTCACGCCCGCCGCACCGACGAGCGCGCCGGCCACGATCAGGGCGATGTTGTTGATGGCCAGACCGGACATGGCCACTGCGGTGCCGGTGCAGGCGTTCAACACGGAGATGACGACCGGCATATCAGCGCCGCCGATCGGGATGACGAACACGAGGCCGTAGCACAGGGCGAACACGGTGGTCAGGATCGACCAGAGCAGACGCTGGTTCGGCTGCACGCACAACATCACGAAGGACACGATGGTGAGCACGACGAACAGGATGTTCCAGAAGCCCTTGCCCGGCAGGCTCAGCTTCTTGACCCACTTGATGCCCTGCAGCTTGCCGGCTGCGATCAGCGAGCCGGAGAAGGTGACGGAGCCGATCATGATGCCCAGACCCGCGGTGATGAGCACCACGATGGATGGGGTTTCGGCGGAGGTCAGGATGTCGTTCAATGCCACGAGCGCGGCGGCGCCACCGCCCACGGTGTTGAACACGGAGACCAGCTGCGGCATGTCGGTCATCTTGACCTTCTTGGCGGAGACCACGCCCGCCACGGCGCCGATGACGATGCCGACGATCAGCACGATGACTGCGACGCCATGCTTGAAACCGTTGGAGGCCTCACCTGCGAACAGCACGATGAAGGCCATGGCCACGGCGAACACCATGCCGATGGCGGAGACCATGTTGCCCTTGCGGGCGGTCTTCGGGGAGTTCATCAGGTGCAGGCCGATGACGAACATCACTGCGGCCAGCAGATAGACGAACCATTCGATGACGCCGAGCGGCGTGCTCAGCATTTCGGCCAGGGTACCCATTTACTTGGCCTCCTCTTCCTTCTTCTTGCCCTTGTCGGACTTGAACATCTCCAGCATGCGGTCGGTGACGACGTAGCCGCCGACGACGTTCATCGTGCCCAGCACGGCGGCCAGGAAGATGAACACCCAGGCGAGCGGACTGGTGGCGTGCGCGGCGACGATGACGACGCCCGCGATGACGATGCCGTGGATGGAGTTGGCGCCCGACATCAGCGGGGTGTGCAGGGTGGCGGGCACCTTGCCGATGACCTCGACGCCGATGAGCAGCGCGAGGACGAACAGTGTGATCGCAACGACGATATCCATTGCTTTACTCCTCTTCCTTCTTGGCTTCCTCGCCGCGGCCGGCCACGACCATGGCGTTGTCGAGCTCTTCGTTCAGGTCGATGGCGAGCTTGCCGTCACGCACGAAATGCGCCAGCACGTCGGCCACGTTGCGGCTCAGCAGGTTGGATGCGGTGGTGGACACGCCGCTGGCCAGATACGGGGCGCCGATGATGGTCACGCCGTTGTCGGTGACCTGGGTGCCGACGGAGGAGCCTTCGACGTTGCCGCCAAGGTCGCTTGCCGCGCAATCGACGATGACGGCGCCACGATGCAGACCGGCCACACCGGCCTTGGTCAGAAGGACCGGAGGCTTGCGTCCCGGCACTTTGGCGGTGGTGATGACGATGTCGAAGCCGGCGGCCTTCTGATCGACCGCGGCCTGCTGCTGGGCCTGCTCTTCGGCGCTCAGCGCGCGTGCGTAGCCGCCTTCGCCCTGGCCCTTGGAGAAGTCAAGACCAAGGTCGAGGAACTTGGCGCCCAAGGATTCGACTTCGCCCTTGGATGCCGGACGCACGTCGTACGCGGTGACGACGGCGCCGAGACGCTTGGCGGTGCCGATGGCCTGCAGGCCGGCGATGCCGGCACCGAGCACCAGCGCCTTAGCCGGGCGAATCGTGCCGGCGGCGGTGGTCATCATCGGCAGGAAGGAACCGTAAGCATCGGCGGCGGTGATGGCTGCCTTGTAGCCCATCACGGAGTTCTGAGAGGTCATCTCATCCATGGACTGGGCGCTGGAAAGCTTACGGGGCAGCTTTTCGATGGCGATGCCCACCAGACCGGCCTTCTCGAGCGCGGCCACGTAATCGGCATCGGTGAAGGAACCGAGCATGCCAATGACCCACTGGCCGGCCTTGAGCTTGGCCACGGTCTCGGCGGACGGTCGGTCCACAAAACCGAGCGCGTCGGCTTCGGCGAGCACCTCGTCACGGCTGGTCACCTTCGCACCGGCCTTTTCGTAATCCTCATCGGTGTAGTCGGCAGCAATGCCGGCACCTGCTTCAATCAGTGAGGAGACACCGCTCCTCTTCAGCCGGGTGACGATATCCGGCGTCAGCGCGACGCGGGATTCCGTTTCGGACGTTTCGTTCAAAACGCCGAACACCACGGTGGCTTCTGGGTTTTGCGCCATGAGAGCCCTTTCTTGTTCTGCTTCAAAATGGACATGGTTATCCGCATAGTAAGTGTAGCCGGAAGGTAAAGACCATGACTTGAGATTCCGCCAATCGAAACAGAAACGAACCCGAAATTAGTGAGAAATACGAATGTGTCCATGTGCATTGCGGATGAATTGCTCGGAAGCCGTCCAACAATCACCTGGCATCGATTAGCAACCAACCGCTCAATAATTATCGACAATCACCGTTTCGCAGCTCACGGTTACTCAACAATATCGGGACCTGTGCAATATTTTGCCACGCACTCCCCTAACCAGCCAGAATCCTACGGTTGCGTAAGGTGACGAGTTCGGTTTGGGCGATTACAATTTGAACTTTGAGAAGCGTTCGCCTCATGGCTGGACGACACTGAAAGGTTTACAGGAGCAAGACTTGTCGGTTATCAATTCCTTCACGCAGCACACTATCAATCTCACCCGTAAGGCGCTCAGGTTGGGATCCGACTTCGTCCACCCGGTCCACGACGACACCCCGGACGAGCCCGATTACCTGTCCAACGCCGACGTGCCGGTCGAGACCAATATCGCTTTGCCTCACAGCGACGATT
>ENA-OQNL01000170-OQNL01000170.1-human-gut-metagenome-genome-assembly--contig:-NODE-170-length-10247-cov-2.527668_pt1 | contig 10247 bp, 9 predicted proteins | sample MGYA00242631_ERZ504884 | MGnify/ENA primary metagenome ERZ504884 (study PRJEB26092, sample SAMD00036395) | human gut metagenome | host: Homo sapiens | study: EMG produced TPA metagenomics assembly of...
GGCGAAAGTCTTTAATCTGAAACAGATGGCAAAAGCTATGATGTTCATGGAAGAGCATAGGAATCAAGAGCTATGCAGAGCTGAAAGAAAAGGCAGATGGAATTTCTGAAAAATGTGATGCGCTGCTGGAATCTGTAAAAGCAGATGAGGAACGGATGTCGGAAGTGTCGGTGCTGCGGAAGCATCTAATCAATTATGCCAAGGCAAAAGATGTTTTTGCTGCGTATAAAGTATCTGGCTACAATCGAGAGTTCTATGAAGCCCACCGGGATACGCTGGCCTTGCGCAGCGCAGCAAAAAAGGCGTTTGATGCTTATAAGAAAGAGAACGGCTCTGACAAAAAGCTCCCGCGCATCAGCGAGCTGAACGCAGAGTATGCGATGCTTCTGGAACGAAAGAAAAGCTCCTATGCAGAGTACCGCAAAACAAAATCAGAAATGCAGGATTGGCTTGTGGCACAGAAAATCGTGCAGGAAATCCTGAAAGAGGACGAACAGAAGAAAGAGCAGCTGCATGAGCAAGAAGTGCGGCAGGAAGAAGAAAATAGACAAAGCAGTCGATGATGGAAAGTCCGGTGCAGTGTGGGTGTAATGCTCATGCTGCACCGGGCTTTTTTCTTTGGCAGGAACTGCCGTTAAAGCATCCGGAACGGATGCGCAGCCCGATGCCGCAGGCAGCGTTCTAAGGGGATTGGGGAGTTTCCCCAACAAGCAGAAAATCGCTTTCGTGTCACGAAAGCCCTGCTTGCAGAAGAGTGGGTTCTAAAAAAATCGTTCAAAATTTGGAAGAACTTTCGATTGATTTTGTTCGTTTCTTGGAGTAGAATATAAATGAGAAATTTTAACTTGCTGCGAGTGACTTTAGACATCGAAAAAGAGGTTCCGTATGGATTTCATGACGATTAAGCAGGCTTCTGAAAAATGGGGAATCTGCACAAGGAGAGTACAGACATTATGCACGGAAGGGCGAATTGATGGTGCCGAGCGTTTAGGCCATCAGTGGGTCATTCCTATTAACGCCGAAAAGCCGAAGGATGCCAGAATCAAAAGCGGCAGATACATTAAAACAAAATCCGGAAATGGAGAGAACGAAGATGGAAAGAAAACCGTATAGTGCCGGAGCAGTGAAATTTTCGTTCTGGTTCATGGAATTTCGGAAAACCGTGCAGCTTTTGAGCGAGGGTAAGAGCTTTGCAGACATTAAAAAGTTGAATGAAGAGACAAACATCTATGGTGCACCGACAAAACTACGAGCGCAGCAGATTTATTCTACCGTAACAGCCCGTATCAAGACATTAGATGAAAGCTTTTATCCAATCTTTCTGAGCAGTGATCTTGCTACACAAAAATTATTTGTGCTGACTGCGGCTCTTTTGCATGACACGCTGTTCTTTGATTTTGTGTATGAAGTAGTGCGGGAAAAAATGATTCTTGGTTCCGATGAGCTGACGGATGCAGATATCCGGATATTCTTCAAAAATAAGCAGGAACAGAGTGAGAAAGTGGCTTCTCTTCAAGACTATACGCTGCACCGCCTCGGCTCCTGCTATAAAACGCAGCTTTATGAAGCTGGGCTTTTAGAAAGCAACCGGGCAAACAGCACAAGAAAAATACTGAAGCCAATTCTTGATATTGCATTTGAGCATTGGCTTTATGACCATGACCTTGGCATCATGGTAAAAACACTGACGGGGGTAAGATGAAATGGATTTAAGCCAAAGACTGGATGAGATGGAGCTTGCAATCCATAAGCCGTCTTTCCGAAAAGGAACAGGCCGCGCAAATGAGGTCAACTATTGGGTGTTTGATTATCCACCGGAAAAGGAACTGGAAGTTCGGGAGCGTGTAGAGTATCTGAAAAATAAGAACGACCGGGGCGATGATGATTTTGAGCTTGTGGTCTTTGACCTGTATGATATCATCATTGACTTTTTGGAAAAGAAAAACTTCATGGAAAAGTGCTATGACTTTGAAAAAAAGCGAGGGATCGAGCGTATCGTCAAGGCAGTGACCAACTCCATGAAGGTAAATGACGATGACAGCCTGATCGTGCAATATATCAAAGAACATACGCCGGAGAATGCAGTCGTGTTCCTGACCGGTATCGGCAAGTGCTATCCGATTTTGCGCTCCCACAAGGTGCTTAACAACTTGCATCAGGCATTTGTGCGCTGCCCGGTCGTGATGTTCTTTCCGGGAACCTATAATGAGCAGGAGCTGATTCTGTTCAATGAGATTAAAGACGATAACTATTACCGGGCATTCCGACTGGTAAAGTAATGGATGGAGGAAACTGTTATGCAGATCAAGGACATGTTCCGAAAGAAAATTGACCGTGAGATACAGGGTGTTATCATTGTCGGTCAGGGTGAAGAGACAAATGTAGCGCAGGAGCTGGAAGAGTATGTTGTGACCCGTGAGCTTCAGCGTCATTTTGCGGATTTCTTTGCAGCATATAAAAAAGGTATTCAGGGAACCACACCGAAAATGGGTGTCTGGATTTCCGGCTTCTTTGGAAGTGGTAAATCTCATTTCCTGAAAATCCTGTCCTATCTGCTTCAGAATAAACAGGTCGGAGACAAACATGCCATCGACTACTTTATCGAAGATCAGAAGATTACCAATCAGATGGTGCTGGCAGATATGCAGCTGGCAGCAAACACTCCATCGGACGTAATTCTTTTCAACATTGATTCCAAAAGTGATTCTAATGGCAAGGAAAACAAAGATGCCATTGTGAACGTATTCCTGAAGGTCTTCAATGAGATGCAGGGCTTCTGCGGTTCCATGCCTCACCTTGCTGACCTGGAGCGTAGGCTTTCCGAAGAAGGTCGTTTTGAAGAGTTTAAGGAAAAGTTTGAAGAAGAGTATGGCGATCCGTGGGAAAGCTCTCGTCAGGACTTCGATTTCATTCAAGATTCTGTTGTCGATGTTCTTTCTGACATGGATTTCATGAGCGAATCAGCTGCCCGTAACTGGTGCGAGAAAGCAACCGAGGGCTACCAGATCAGCATTGAGGATTTTGCTAAGCGTGTAAAGTCCTACATTGATAAAAAAGGCAATAACCACCATGTTGTTTTCCTTGTGGATGAGATCGGTCAGTACATTGGTGATGATTCCAAGCTGATGCTGAACCTTCAGACAGTGACGGAAGAACTGGGCAAGGAATGCATGGGTAAGGCTTGGGTAATCGTAACGAGCCAGCAGGATATCGACTCCATTACCAAGGTGAAGGGGAACGACTTCTCCAAGATTCAGGGACGTTTCGATACACGCCTTTCTCTGTCCTCTGCCAATGTAGACGCTGTTATCAAAAAGCGTATTCTGGATAAGACAGAGACCGCAGCACAGAGCCTGCGTCTGCTCTATGACCAGAAAGCGACCATCATCAAAAATCTGATTGTCTTCAACGACGGTGTGGAGAAAAAACTGTACGCTAACGCAGAAGATTTTGCAGAGGTTTATCCTTTTGTTCCATACCAGTTTAATTTGCTTGCCAGCGTGCTGACCAGCATCCGTACCCACGGTGCATCCGGCAAGCACCTGTCCGAAGGTGAACGTTCCATGCTGGCTCTGTTCAAAGAGTCTGCTATGCAGCTGATGGACGATGAGATGGGGGCAATCGTGCCGTTCTATCGGTTCTATGATGCATTGGAGAACTTCCTTGACCACAGCCACAGCAGCGTGATCATCCGCGCTTATGACAACAGTTATATCAACCCGGAAAAGAAGGAAAAAGATGTCTTTGCCATCAATGTGCTGAAGACCCTTTTCCTGATTAAATATGTTTTGGAGATCGAAGCCAACGTGGACAACATCGTCAGCCTGATGATTACCAGCATTGACGATGATCGTATTTCTTTGAAAGCACAGGTGGAGGATGCACTGAAAGTGCTGATGCGCCAGATGCTGATCCAGAAGAATGGCTCCATCTATGTTTTCCTGACCGATGAGGAACAGGAAATCAACAACGAAATCGAAAAAGAAAATGTGGAGATGCCGGAGGTCATCACGAAGATTGCGGAGATGATCTATGAGGACATTTTCTCCAGCAAGAAGTATCAGTACCCAAGCTTCAGTGGACGGTATGCGTTCTCCTTCAATCAGACAGTGGATGACCGCCCCTATAAGGCAAACCAGAATTACGATATCGGCCTCCGTGTGCTGACCCCGTGGTATGAGGGCGGCACCGATGATGGTACGCTGCGCCTGCTCTCTGGCCAGGGCAAGGAAGTTCTTGTGGTTCTGCCGAATGATGATGCGTTCCTGACGGAAATGCGGGCATACTTGAAAATTGAGCGGTTCCTGCGCAAGAACACTTCTGTGCAGCTTGCCAAGTATGAGACCATTAAGGAAGCAAAGCGCGTAGAGATGCGGGAACGCAACGGTAACGCCAAGCTTTACCTGACGGAAGCTCTGAAAGAGGCTACCATCTATGTCAATGGTGATGTGCTACACACCTCCGGCAAGGAAGTGACCAGCCGCATCAACGAGGCAATCGGAAGATTGGTGCAGACGGTTTACCACAAGCTGTCCTACATCGACGTAGCGATGGGCGAAGCAGACATCCGGAAGATGTTCAAGACCAGCAACCAGCTGTCGCTGGCACTGGGAGATACCGGAGAATCCAATGTTCACGCACTGGATGATGTGCTGCAATTCGTGGCGGGCAACTCCCGGATGCACATGAAAACTTCTATGAAAACCATCAAGGATCGCTTTATGAAAGCACCCTATGGCTTTGTGGAAGATGACATCCATTGGCTGGTGGCACGTCTCTTTAAGCGTGGAGACCTGTCCTTTACGGTCAACGGTGAGAGTGTCAATCTGAACAACCGTTCCGAAGAAGAAATCATCGGCTATATCACGAAGAAGCAGTTCGTGGATAAGCTGCTGACGGAAGTGCGCGTCCGTGTGCCGGAAAACCAGAAAAAGGCCGTCCGCACCGTGATGAAAGAGCTGTTCAAGGTGGCGCCGCCTGCCGATGACGAAGATACCATCATGAAGAACTTTCAGCATTACTGCGAGAATCGGATCACCGAGATTGAGCGGCTGGAACCGAAATATGAGAATTATGCCTATCCGGGAAAAGAACTTCTGGAAAAGGGTAAGAAGCGGCTTTCCGCACTGGTGCAGATTCAGGCACCGCTGGAATTCTTTAAGACCGTATTTGACGAGCAGGATGATCTGATGGATTTTGGCGAAGACTATGAGCCTATCCGTGATTTCTTTGGCAGTGAACAGCTGACTATCTTCACCCGTGCGCTGGATATGCTGAATATCTACGAGGACAGCAAGACCTACATCGTGGATGCAGAACTGGAAGACGTGGTGGCTAAGATGCGTACCATCGTCCGGATGGCGAAGCCCTACAAGGAAATTCCGAAGCTGCCGGAGCTGCGCGAGAAGTTTATGAACTGCTATATGCGCATTCTGGAAGAGCAGGCAGAGCCGGTCAAGGATTCCATCAATCAGGATCGGAACCGCGTCTTTGAAGTGCTGAACACCAAGCCTTATAAGGATGCAAGGTTTAATCGTTATCTGGAATTGTTTAAGGAGATCATGGACGGTGCAGAGCACTGCAACAATGTTTCCACTTTGCGCAGTTATGCAGATAAGGCGGAGGCACTGAAGCTGCGCCTGCTCAATGAGATGAACGCAGAGGACATTCGCCTTGCAAAGGAAGCAGCGGCAAAGGCCGAGGCAGAGCGCAAGCGTCAGGAAGAAGAGGCGAAGAAGCGCGGCGAGGCCGTGAAACCGGAAGAAAAGGTACGCAGAACCGCAGCCGGTATATAAGGTGCGCACCACGAAGAATGTCTCCATTAAGACAGTTGCCAAGACTGCATCGTGGCGGCTGGAGAGCAAGGACGACATTGATAAATACCTTGCCGCATTGCGTGAAAACCTGCTGAAAGAGATGGACGAAGATACAATCGTCAACATTGAACTATAAATGACAGGAGGATTGGCTCCATGAACAAGACAGCCATAAAGAATTTTGCGATCTGGGCGCGGAATAAGCTGATTGCAGATGTCAGCTATGATGCCCGCCTGATCGGTATTACGGAGGACGGCATTGCCAAGCCGTTGCCGCAGAGCTTCGGCGGCACTCAGTTCTTCGATATCGGCACCGCAGAACCGTATTCGATTTCCGGCGAGGCCGTGCGGCAGCGTGACAAGCTGATAGAGGTCATCCAGCAGAAGGAAAAAGATACCGACTACAAAACCGCATATCAGTATGTGATTGAGGAGGTTGCCTATACATGGTTTAACCGCCTGATCGCCATCCGTTTCATGGAGGTCAATGACTATCTGCCTTCCCATATCCGAGTGCTCTCTTCCGAGAGCGGAAAGCTGGAGCCGGATCTGGTTACAACACCGTTTGACGCAGAGCTGCCCTTTACTGCGGAGGAAGAGGCACAGATTTTCCAGCTGAAGCAGGACAACAAGCTGGACGAGGTGTTCCGCATCCTGTTCCTGAAGCAGTGCAATGCCCTGAACGAGATTCTGCCTGCTCTGTTTGAAAAAACAAAGAACTACACCGAGCTGCTGCTCAGCCTGTCCGTCATTGACCAGGATGGCGTGGTCTATCATCTGATCCACGACATCCCGGAGGATGACTTCAATATCGAGCGCGGCGGTCAGGTGGAGATCATCGGCTGGCTGTACCAGTATTACAATACCGAGCCGAAGGCCGCTGCATTTGCCAAGAACGGTAAGATCACCAAAGAGGAAATCCCTGCCGTGACCCAGCTTTTTACCCCGGACTGGATCGTCCGTTACATGGTGGAGAACAGTCTTGGCCGTCTGTGGGTGGAAGGACACCCGGAATGTGGCCTGAAAGAAAACTGGAAATACTATCTGGAGGAAGCACAACAGGAGCCGGAGGTGCAGGCAAAGCTGGCTGAAATTCGCAAAGAGTATGCCGCCCTGAATCCGGAAGACATCAAGCTCATCGACCCCTGCATGGGTTCCGGCCATATCCTCGTATACGCTTTTGATGTGCTGATGCAGATTTACGAGAGTGCTGGTTACAGCCAGCGCGATGCTGCAAAAAGCATTCTGGAGAACAACATCTATGGTCTGGACATTGATGACCGTGCCTATCAGCTGGCGTACTTTGCTGTGATGATGAAAGCACGTCAGTACAACCGCCGTATCTTGAACGGTGAAAACAGCTGCCATGTCTATGCCATTCAGGAGAGCAATAGCGTCAACCGTGCGCACTTGAAGTATTTCGGCGCAGGGATGGACGATATTGAGAAGAATGCTGCTAAGATGCAGCTGGAAGGTCTGCTGGACACCCTGACCGATGCCAAGGAGTACGGCTCTATCCTCAATGTTGAGAGCTATAACTGGGATTTGCTGCGCCGGTTTGTGGCAGCGGAGGATACTGCAGGGCAGATCAGCATGGACAGTGTGGGCGTGGAAGACACTGCTGAACAGCTGAATCGGCTCATTGATATCGGCGAGACCATGGCGCGGAAATATTGGGTTACCTGCACGAATCCGCCCTATGCCGGAACCAGCAACCTGAGTGCAAATGTCAACAACTTTGTCAAGAAGAACTATCCGGACAGCAAAGCTGACCTGTTTGCTGTGTTTATTGAACGCTGCCGTCAGATGACTGTAAACAACGGTTTTCAGGCAATGATTACACAGCACGCTTGGATGTTCCTGTCCAGCTTTGAAAAGCTGCGTGAAAAGATGATGCTGACAGAAACCGTCAACATGGCGCATCTGGGAGCAAGAGCCTTTGAGGAAATTGGTGGCGAGGTGGTGCAGACCACCGCCTTTGTGCGCTGCGCAAACCATGTAGAGGGTTATAAGGGTACTTACTGCCGTCTGATTGAGCCTACTTCTCAAGCCAGCTCTTCAAGTGAAGCTTTCTTGTCCAGTTGTTCCTGCAAGTTCTTGATGTCGTCATCATAGTCCTTACAAGACGTGAACGTTCCTGTCGCACCTATCATCAAGGCACTGAACAGGGTCACACTTAGAAACTTTTTGTTCATAATTGAAAAACTTTAAATTTATAAATTTAAAAAATAAAAAGTGAATAATTTCTCATTTCCGGCATTCCTTTTCCCACAATGCTTTTGTTAAAAAATTCCGTTACTTCGCAGGTAATGAAATCCTGTTAATTTCGTTAATAATCAGGGAATAAGGATGAAATAGACCGGTTTTGTTTGGAATAGTAAAAATCAGTCCGTTGGGATATTGGAAAGATAATATATAGTCTTAATCTCCAACATCATAGAAAAGCTGCAATAGAAATTATGAAGTGAAAAAGTCTCTAATTTTCAATATAAGATTCTATCTTTCAGTTTATTGCTTACGTTGGGAAACTTTTTGTAAAGCTAATATCAACCCGCTCCTCAAAACTTTGTTTGAAGACTATAAAAAAGAAACAACAAGTTTGCTCTACTTCCTCAAAAGAAGTAATCTCTTTTATACTGGATATCCTTCGTTTTTTACAAAAGAAATTACCCTTTGATTGGCTTCGTCAATCTTTCTGTTGCTGAAAGGCTTCAGATAGGTTTCCGTCACCGTGATGGAGGAGTGCCCCATGGCTTCCGATATGATTCCGGGGTGTATCTCGCAATGGTAAGCCATTGTGGCCCAGGTGTGTCTGGCTGCATAGGTGCTGAGTGCCGACTGCATTCCCAGGCACTGCCTGAGTACTGCCAGCCGCTGGTTGAATCCCCTGAGTGCCGACTGGTATTCCCGGTATGCTGCTTCCGTACCTTCCTCGCTCTGCAGGATGGGAAACAGATAGGGGGAATCGGGATTCCTGTTCGCCACCATCCTGACCATCTGCATGGCTTCGGGTGTGAGTGACACGGTCAGCGCCCGTCCCGTCTTCCGCCTTCTGTAAGACAGCACATTCCCCTGCAGGTCCCTTTTGTGCAGGTACGCCAGGTCCACGAAGGGTATGCCCCTGAGCATGAACATGAGTACGAAGAAAATCCTTGTTCTCTGCTGTGTGTTTGGGAGCGTCCCTCTTTGCAGGCTCCTTTCCGTCTCTCTTACCAGGCTGCTGATGTCGGATGCCTCGAGCGCCTTCTTCCTGTCCGCCCGTGTGCCGGTATATACATGCTCGAACAGTCTGGGTACATACCGTATGTACTTTCTGTCCACCGCCCGGTTATACACCGAGCGTACCGTCTTGATGTAGGTGGATACGGTGTTCCAACTGCAGTTCCTCTGCCTGAGGTAGTTTTCGAATCTCTTCAGTACGGTCGGGCTCAGTTTGCGCATGGGCATCGGTTGCCATTTGGTGAATGCCGAGAATGCATTCACGGCTGACTGGTAGATGTGTGCCGTTCCCCACCTGCCGCCTTCCCGGAGTTCCCCGATGACTGAGGAGAACATCTCTTGTAAGGTAATTTCATTTCTATTCATTTCCAATTTATTTATAAAAGGTTTATTCTGCAATATAAATAAATTAGATGAATATAAGGGAGACGAATATATTTCTTATATTTGCGAGAAACTTCGCATTGAAAATTGCAATACGAATACACCATACTGACTATACTCATTGGTGGAATTAAATAATTGAACACTATATGTCACTGCCAATAAACATAGAAGACCTGCTGCATCGTAATAAAGTGGAAAGTAATCGGGATTTCTTGAAAGAATTGGACTTGACAGAAGGTCGCTGCACCGGAATTCCTACAATCCAAGATGGGCTGGCTAAAAACGGTTCACCACGTGCTTCTATCGAAACCGATGAGGAACGCAGTTACTCCTCATGTTCATACCCGTACATGAAGGATGCGGTAATGTAGTCAGAATGAAGGACAATACCGGAACATCACTGAGTAATATGGGGGCAGGATGAAACTAATGTTGCCCAAAGATTGCCCAAAGTACATTGGAAGCAATTATACAAGATCCATATATAACCATTGGACAGTTGAGTGAAGTGCTAAAACTTTCTGAGAGAACAATAAAAAATAGAATAGTGCTGCTTAAACGGGAGGGACTGATAACTCGGATTGGCAGTAGAACATCGGGGTACTGGGAAGTGTTTAACAACGTGTAATAGTCAAGACTTGTTCTGACAGTTGGTTTATTATTGGAGGCACAATAAAAGAAGAGTGGATATAATCTTTTGTAAGACTATATCCACTCTTTTATTTATTATCTTCTAATAACTTGTTTACTTTTAGTTATTAGTGATAGTAGAGCTTACAGGAACTGTAATGAAATCAGTCTTGATGGTACCCCAACCATATTCTA
>ENA-OQNL01000171-OQNL01000171.1-human-gut-metagenome-genome-assembly--contig:-NODE-171-length-10245-cov-2.622949_pt1 | contig 10245 bp, 11 predicted proteins | sample MGYA00242631_ERZ504884 | MGnify/ENA primary metagenome ERZ504884 (study PRJEB26092, sample SAMD00036395) | human gut metagenome | host: Homo sapiens | study: EMG produced TPA metagenomics assembly of...
GTTTTGCATTTTTAGATTGTCCAATTGATGCAAGAAGTGCTGTGATCGTTGTACCTATATTATCTCCAAGAAGAATCGGAATCGCACCGGTAAGCCCTATTACACTGCTTACTCCGTCCGGTCCTGCCTGTGATGCAAAATTCTGCAGAACTGCAATCGTAGCTGAACTACTCTGCACAACCAATGTCATGACCGCTCCCAGTACAACACCAAGAACCGGAATGGATGAAACTTTTCCCATCAGATCAACAAAGACCGGACTTCCCGCCAAAGGTTTCATGACTTCACCCATGATTTCAATTCCTTCAAATAAAAGTCCGAATGAAAAAATTACCATACCGATATTTTTAACCTTTTCTTTTTTGCTAACAAAGTTCAGAATAAATCCAACAAAGATAATTGGATAAATATAATTGCTGATTTTAAATGCCATCAGCTGTGCCGTCATAGTGGTTCCTATGTTGGCACCAAAGATAACAGAAATTGCCTGCGGAAGACTCATAAGTCCCGCACTGACAAAACCGATAACCATAACTGTCGTCGCTGAACTGCTCTGCAATACAGCTGTTACAAGTGCTCCGGCAAGTGCTCCCATAATTGGATTTCTTGTAAGAAATCCAAGGATTTTTTTCATTCGTTCTCCTGCGGCTTTCTGAAGTGCATCACTCATGCTGTTCATTCCATAAAGGAACAAGGCAAGGCCACCGATCAGACCAAAAACCACTTTCACATTCTCGTTCATTTCTCTGTCCTCTCCTGTTATTATATAAGATCTACATTTTCCTATACAATTATAGAAGACAGAAATCAAATCTATGTGAGTGCTTGTGTAAAATAGGTGTAAAAATCAATGGAAATCTTTATAATGTTATAATTGACTTATTCATTTTTCACCTGCTGACATATAGTTTTCATTACGATTTATTATTCAGTCTACGTAATACCAACATCGCCTCATTCCTTACATTTTTGAACGTTCTGTCCGGTCTTCCAAGAAAATATCCTTGTCCGTAATGAACACCTAATCTACACAGACACTCCAACTCTGCTTCTGTTTCTATCCCTTCTGCAATCAGAATTGCTCCTGTCTCATTACAGTAATGCAACAGAAATTCCATCATAATTTCCTTTTTCTTATGTTTTTGAATATCTCTGACCAGTTCTATATCAACTTTTAAGTAGTTTGGCGATGTATTTACTACACGGTTCAGACCAGAATATCCAGCTCCAACATCATCCAAAGCTATTTCATATCCCTGATCTGCATAATGCTTCATTAATCTGTTGCAGAATCTGATAGTTTTCTATATCCGACCGTTCCGTTATTTCAAATACAATGTCACAGGACGGTACTCCGGCTTTCGCAGCCTTACGGTTTGTAAATCCCTGTATGAACGATTTATCCTGAATGATATTACCATCTACATTAAGAAATAATTTTGCATGTTCTGGTTTATTCGCCGCTGCCTTCAATGCTTTATTTCTGCACAATTTTTCCAATTTCCAAACACAGCCTACCTGTTCAGCAATCACAAACAAATCTGAAATCATAAGAGTCGTATCATGCCTGTCGATACGACTAAGAGCTTCATATCCTGCCACATCTCCAGTCTGTAAATTTACAATCGGCTGAAATACCGGATATATAGCCTTTCTTTCTAATATTTTATAAAATTCATCTGCATTTTTTACTTTCATTATTTCTTCTCTGCCTCTGTGAATACATTTTCTGTAACCCTATCAACCCACTATATGATATCATCACTTTTTCATCCTTCAATCAGATTTAAGTAAAATCATAGTAAATTTTCACCATTGTTCAGCCAGACCAATTCTTATATAACACAAAGCAAATACGTACTACCACCTGTTTTTTATTATGAAAACTATATTAAATGAGGCTCTTACTGTCTATACATAAAAGCCTCGTTATATATAGTCTATGTTCTGATTATTCAGATCTTACTGTCTTTTTCACACACCAGTCTTTCATAATCCAGAAATCCCCGGATATACATTTCTTTTGCCACAATTCCCTCCATTGCATTTTTCGCTGAAATAATCCTGTCCAGTGTCTGCCACATCTCCTGTCCGCCATCTCTGAGGACCGGTTCCAGTATTTCTATGTAATGATGAATTTCTGCTTCCAGAGTGAACATCTCCGGGTCAGATTCAAGAAATCTTTCCAGCTCCCGCTGGTATTCTTCATAATAACTTTCAATCAGTTCTCTTCTCATATCTAGAATCCCCCTTATACATAAATCAGTTCCTGCTTGATGATCTCAGCAGCCCGGTTGCGGATATTGTTACAGTGGCATAGCCATTCCATAGGATTCTGTCTCTTCAGTTCCTCGGAAACTCCCTCCGCACTTCGCATCTGAGTTTCGATCAATTCAAAGCGTTCCTGTGCCTGTTCATTCAGATCTGCCAAATAACTGTCCAGCCTGGCGGTCAGAAGAAGATATGTATAAGTTCCAGATTTATGTTCTTTCAGATATTCCTTCCGAAGCATTCCCCATAAGCCAATCGGTCTGGTTTCCTCCGGGTAGTAAAGATTCGGTAAATAATAGTCTCCCACTTTTGTGTATTCGATTTTCATGGTGTCTCCTTTCGCTTTGCATGAAATTGTCATGTTATCTGCGTAGGATGTGCATTTTCTCTTTAAAATCTTTTCACATAGAAGACATTAAGTGCTTAATGCCTTGTGATTTTGCACCCGGATTGTCGTTTCCATATCCCTCCAAGAGATTGATAACGCCCCAAATGCCTAAGCCTGCGCCCAGTGCGATAACAAGGGTCTGTAATACGTCGATAGCAGAGTTAAAAAATTCCATAAAGCTCCTTTCTGCCGCAAATGCGGCTTGCCCCATAAAAAGGGCATAAAAAACGGCGGTCAGCTTTGTAACTGCCGCGGTCATAAGTCCCCGCGCTGCCTATGTGTCTGCCGCGCGGCGGTATTCAGTTGTTAGCGATAGGAATTTTTGTAGGGGCGCGTATTCTGTAAGTTATCTGTTTCTTTGTTACTGCGTCAATTCCTCCTTTCGCTGCTGCTCATACAGGGTTTCACACCGTTTTACAAACTGCCGGATAGCTGCCTGTCGCTGTTGCTCCCGTCGCTCGGCAATGAAAAATAAGCCCGTTTATGGCTTCTGTGATTTTCTTATCCTGTTTCTTTCGGATACGTCTATTCATGGGCGGTGTCCTCCTGCAAATCTGCTTCGCTGATTTCGTAATAGTCAAAGGGTTCGTCCGGCTTTACAAGGGCGGGTCTGCGCCTTAAATGCTTTTCCATATCAAAGGTATTTTTCTTGTCATAGTCGGAAAGATATTTATAGTTGGGGTGCTTTGTAATGTCATACTTATCAGAGAAGAACGGGCGTACCCCCTCGTAGTTGTAAGATACATTTCCCGCCGTCCATGACTGCAATTTCATCTTCGGTCATAAGCTGCTTGCCTAACTTCTGATAGTTCAGCCCATGTGATACCTCACGCCCCCGGTTCTCGGAAGTGTTGAAGCTGTCAATGGTTTCTTTCCCCAAGATTTCCGACATTTCTTTAAGGGTCGTTTTCTCCTTGCCGCCCAAGAACAGGGTCGTATCGCAGTTGCCGACAATGGTATCGGCGTTGTCCTTATAGATAGCCTTTAGCTGCGACTGGCTCTGCAAGATGATGGACGCAGAGATTTCGCGGCTCCTTATCGTGGCAATGAGTTTTTCAAACTTCGGTATCTGCCCGATATTTGCAAACTCGTCAAGCAGACAGCGCACATGAACAGGCAGCCGCCCGCCGTACACATCATCTGCCTTGTCACAAAGCAGATTGAAAAGCTGTGTGTAAAGGATTGATACAACAAAGTTAAAGGTGTCGTCGGTGTCGGAGATAATAACAAAAAGCGCGGTCTTTCGGTCGCCTAAGGTGTCAAGCTCCATTTCGTCGGTTTCCATCAGCTCGCGCAGTTCCCGAATGTCAAAGGGGGCAAGACGCGCACCGCAGGAAATGAGGATAGAGCTTCTTGTTTTTCCGGCAGACAGCAAAAACTTCTTGTACTGGCGCACCGCAAAATGTTCCGGGTCTTTTTCCTCCAAGCGTTCAAACATGAGGTCAACGGGGGATTGAAATTCCGGGTCGTCCTCGCGGGCTTCCGACGCATTTATCATTTCAAGCAGCGTCGTAAAGTTTTTCTCATTCTCCGGGGCTTCGTACCAGATGTAGCCGATAAGGGCGCAGTAAAAAAGCCGTTCCGATTATAGTGATAGGTAAGGTTTTGATATTATCTCCACCTTTTCCCCCACTTCACACCGGACATGCGACTTTCACCGCATCCGGCGCTCCATCGATTGTCTTCACGAGACATTTAATCAGTCACCAAATTTAAGTTTTATATTATTGCTGACAGGTTCGCCTGCTCTCGCAGACTATTGATTTTCACGAGCATCTTTTTTGTGATATTGAGTGTTTTTATCAGGTCTTTTATTACTGCTTGGGGCAGTTCTTGTAACAGAATCAGATATTTTTTGTGAATCAGAACCATGTTTTTATATCTTTCAAATCCACCAAGTGCTCTTGGTACTTTGAGCCATACAGCTACATGTTCCGCATCTGCGAATTCTTCTCCACTGATTGCACATTTTCCCTTTTGAGCAGAAAATAAAGATATTTTACTGTCATGGTATTCTGTGCTATGACCAACGGATATTTTTTCTCTCAGTCCTTTCAGAACATACTGATTAAGGTTAAGTTCTGTATGAATCGGAGCACGACCTTCTTTTGTATAACTACAAACGATTGATCGCTTCGCCATCGGTATTTTATTTTTGATGAATGCAATCGGATAGATCATCTGGTCAATTCCTGAAACATATCGAATCATTTTTGACTGTCCGAATCTTTCCTTTTCTGCTTGGGTGATAGTTCCACCCTCATGTTTTAGCATACTTCCTGTTTCTGTATTTAACCTGTTCGTCAAAACTGTCATTACTCGCCTATGGAATTCTCTGCAATCAATACTGATACAGGTGGCAAGCTGATAGTAATTCTGTATGCCTAACACCATAGAGTTATATAGCTGAATTTCTGATAAACAACTTTTTTTCTCTCGGGGTTTTGCGATGTTTTTCGCTTGTTCCACTAGCTTTGCTCTTTCAATTTCAACCTTTTTGTCACAGATTGCCGACTGCACCACATATTTATGATGCTTCAACCTTACCCTTATTTTGAATCCAAGAAACTCTGACCACCGTTTTCTGGTGTTCACAATCCTTGTTTTCTCAGGGGACACCTCTAATTTCAACCTCTCTTCAATCCACGCCGTAACCGCTTCTTTTGTCCTGACTGCGTCCTCTTTCGTTCTACAGAAAATCCTAAAATCATCCGCATACCGAATGATATGCATTTCTTTCATTTCTGTGTTTTTCATAATCCTATAACCATGGCTTTTATCAAAAACTTTAGTTTTTCCGATTATTCTTTCTCGCCCTCTGCTTATAGCAATCGGATTTTCCTCCCATTGACTAGCTATCCACCAATCCAATTCATTTAGAACGATGTTTGCCAGTAGTGGTGAGATAATTCCTCCCTGTGGTGTACCCTTGTTGGGCAGTACCGTTGTATTATCGGGCATTTTAATTGGAGCTGTTAGTATTCGCTTGATAATAAAAATCAGCGTTTTATCATGGATACCCAGCGACCATATCTGTCTGATTAACTTGCTATGATTTACGTTATCGAAAAATCCTTTAATATCAAACTCAATAACATAATGAAGATTCATCATTTGAAGCATGGTGTAGGTTCTGTTAATGGCATGTTCAACGGATCTATTCGGACGAAATCCATAACTATTATTGCAGAACTTTGCTTCGCAGATTGGTTCCATGATCTGCTTGATACATTGCTGTATCAACCTATCCCATATGCATGGGATTCCCAGCGGACGTGTTTTTCCGTTTGGTTTCGGGATATCTTTCCGTCTTACAGGCTTTGGTCTGTAGCCGTGTTTGCTTCCGGTAACAATAAATCTCACTCTTTTTACCACATCATCAGGAGTTTGACTCCCAATATCTGTGATGTTCTTTTTGTCTGTTCCTGCCGTGTAGCTGCCTTTGTTCGCTTTGATGTTTCGGTACGCAAGTAAAATGTTATCCCTGCTCAGCATCAAATCCATAAGATTCTCAAATACTTCACCGTTCTGACTTTTTTGATATAGTTCATCAAAAGTACCTTGCATTCCGTAGTACTCCGCATGACGCAAGTCATCTACACATAATGTTTTACTTTTCTTTGGCATAAGGCATCACCTCCTCTCGAAAGTGACCCTTTTGGTCTTACTCGTAATCCTTATCATTAGACTGAATAATGCCTGTTTATTTCAACCGACTTGTGACCATTCCTCCGAGTTCCTCTTTTTCGCAGAACTCATCATAAGTTCGATCACGGCTTTTCAGCACCAGTTCACCTGCTTATTTTCTTCGTCAGGCTATCCCCTAATGGAATCTGGTGCCTTTCCACGTTCCGATAATCCTATCTGTACATATATCCTTAGATCTCTGCTATAGTCCTGTCAGCTTGGATGTGCCTGTAACACAACATGGTCGTTCGTAGGGCGAATTTCTACTGAACCACACTGACTGCGCTTTAACGCACCCATACATTTCTATATGGTCTTCTTTTAGAACCGTACATTCGCAGTTTTCGTCAGTTTACTCGCCAAAGTAAACATTCTAATCATAGATATTTTATAGATCCTAGACCTATAGGTAGCGCACCCCACCTCTGGGGCGTTTTCGAGAATCTTTTGGCAGATTCCTACGACTACTCTCGGTCGTTGTCACGGAGCTTCTCACCCCAACCATTACAGCTGACGCAAGTCCGTCAAGGATAGACGTTTCAGGGCGTTACCCCATCATTCCACCTATCGGATTACCAGTTCACAGACTGGTTATTATTTAATAAACCAACACTGTGCGCAGACTTTTTACCGCCTGCGAACGTGTCGCACTCACCCAAAAATCCTCGCCGGATTTTTCCCCGTCGCCTTTGGTGTTGGCGATAATGGTATTTACCAGTTTCAAAATATCCTTTTCGCTGCGCAGATACGCAAAGGGATTGTACCGCATGGATTTCTTGAAATTGATGGTGTTTAGCACCTTGATTTTGTACCCGCCCCGCTGCAAGAGCTTTCCACACTCGATTAAAACCGTTCCTTTTGGGTCTGTGACAACATAGCTGCTGTGCATTTGCATTAAGTTTGGGCTTTTACAAAAAACCTTAGTTTTGTCCGCTGCCGGAGCCGCCGATGACAAGCACGTTTTTGTTTCTTGTCATACTTCGGGTGCTTCGGGCGGCTTGACATCATCAGCCTTTCGGTCTGCGTCAGCAGCACGTTATTTTCAAACATGGGGTCGATATATGGCTTTATATCCTCGGCATTGCCCCAACGTGCAGAGCCGTACTCCATGCCCTTACGGTATTTCTTTGCGTTCTTGCCTTTCACATAGACCGCAAGCCGGATAACGACAGCCCCGACAATGCCGATAAGCAAGTCCATAGGGGCAAAACTCGGCAGGGCATTTGAAAAGGCAGCGGAAAAGCCGCTGCCAATGGAAAGCAGCTTGCCGGAGAGGCCAGCCCCCGGCGAGAGCCGCACCGCCTGTCCGACTTTATCAAAGAGATACACAAAGAGCAGATAGGGGGCGTTTAGGATAAGCAGCTTCTTGATATTCGGCTTCATAGCGATACCTCCCTGTCCTTGTGTTTTGTCTTTTGACGGTTCGCATTAAGCTGCTTTGCTGCGTCCCGGAATGTGGCAAGTGCCTTTCGGATAGAGGGCTTTTGCTCCTGTGTCAGCTTCTTTGCGGAAAACTCCTTAAAGGCTACGGTCAGCACGTCCGCGTCCCGCCCCTTGAAGAAAACCAGATAGCGGGGCGGGCTTTCCGTTGCGTCCTTTTTCAGCGCAAAGTCGATACCGTACTTTTTCGCCGTACTCTCAAAGGCTTTGATATTGCCCTCGGTAATCTCAATGTTGGAAACGCCCGCGTTCTGCTTCATAAGCTGCTTTAAGCTCTGCTTTCCCTGTGGCGGTTTTGCAAGCTGCTTTTTGCCCTTTGACAGTATGGCTTTCATTGCCTTTTGGAGCGTCTGTGCGGTCAGCTTCCCGGTTTTGATGTAAAGGGCTATGGTCTTTTCGTTTACTTCGTCCTGCAATTTCTCGCGTCCTCCTTTCGCGTTTCTTTATAGGGCGGCGGTCAGATACGCACCCGCAGCCCGTTCAAGTCCTCGGCTCTGATACCCACAAGATACCAGTTGTCGCCGTACTCAATCCGGGTCGGCTTCCACTTGCCCCGCACGAATACGTCAAAGCACTCACCGCAATGCAAGCCCCCGTAGTAGCTGTTTAAGTCAAAGCGAATGTCGTAACGGTCGGTGCGCTCGTCAAATACCAATGCTCCTGTCATTTTCTGTGCCATAATAAAATCCTCCTTTTGTTGTTTTACAGGCTTTCGCCCGGTTTGAATGAATAATAGTCCGGGTCGCCGTACTGCGGCTTCTTCGGTGACAGTGCGCCGCTTGCCATGTCATGGGCGACAAGGGAAGTGTAATAATTGCCGATAGTGGACGGGGCGTTGAAAAGGGCTGCTTTCAGATATTGCTTGATGTTGCGGATTTTGGTTGTGTTCTCCCGCATACAGTCAAGCACAAAGCGGATATGTTCGCCGTCCAGTTCATAAACTTTGACTTCACAAGCTCTGCCGGGTAGTCCGTCCCCCGCAATCCGTACCCGTCTTTCTGGGCGGTGCATATGGTTCAAGCATGAGGTCTACAATCTCGTCAAGCCTGTCACTGTCAAACTTCATGTCCTGTTTGAGAATGTGGTAGTCGATATTGTCCTTGATGATTTCCCGGTATATCTCTACTGCGCTCTGTGCTGCCGCTTCCGTTCCTTTCCGTTCCGGCGGCGTAGCCGCTTCTCTGCAAGGTGAGGGGTTAGGGGAAAGGATAGGAATGGAATGGGTACTTGATAAATCTGTATTTGATTTTCTTTTTTGGTAAGTCAGTTCTTTGTATATCTTTATTTAATTGCGTTGGATTTTCCAACGTAGGTTTTTCCAATGTTGGTTTTTCCTGTGTTGGATTATCCAATGTTGGATTTTTCCAATGTAGGTAAATCCGGCATAGGCGGCTGTGGCTGCTCGAATATCACATAGTCCGCGCCACGCAAGCGTCCTTTCTCGTCGCGCTCCCTTGACCGGACGATATACCCGGCGCGTTCAAGCTCCTTAATGGCTTCGCGGATAGCGTCTATCTTCTCCCGGTTGATAAGGGATAAGCCTTTCAAGGTGTAGTCCCAATCTTCGGGGAGTGACAGCATTTGCGACAACAGCCCTTTTGCCTTTAAGGAAAGCTCCTTGTTGCGTAGGTGGTGGTTGCTCATTACGGTGTAGCCCTTGTTCCGTTCCACTCTGAAAACTGCCATAGTAAATCACTCCTTTTGCTGTGGATTTGTTACGCAGTAGAAGCGCGGTTTCGGGGGATAAGGTATAAATCCCTTGCCGCGCCAGATACGCGCCCGCAAAATCGACTTGTAGCAAGGCTTTTTCTGCCCCTACTGCGTAACAAAGGGCATAAAAAAGCGGCGTTCCTGTTCTCCCATGTAGAGAGTAAGAAACGCCGCTTCTGCGTCGTATTCAGTTTTTAGTACAATACCCTGCTTGTCCGTCGCTCGAAAAACCTTGATTTTCCAGTGTTTTCAAAAGTATCGTTATCTAACGTCAGCTTTTATGATTCCTGCAGAGGAAATTTATATCGGTTTAGGTATTTAAATCAGGAAGAAACATCTTCTGTATTCCTTTCAAGAAAAGGGCATCCTATATTAGGTGAAATATTATCGCGGAAGGGCGAATCTGATTGTGCATTTTACAGTAGCAGAATTAAGAATGAGTATGACATTGAAACTCTACCAGGGCATAAGGATATTTGGAAGATTTTGTCTGTTGCAAATATTTCTAAAAATAAAAATGGAGATAGCGAAGTGACAATTAATTATCTTGAGTTTAGTAACTTGACCAAAGATTTTAAAAAAAGAGAAAAAACCAAAACAATTGTCATTAAGAGAAAAATGGGATTTCTATAATGAACTTATGGATTTCTTAGTCGAAATGTAAAGTTGCATGGGACGCATTGTTGGAGTACTGTGTGAGGAAAAGTGAAATCTAATGTAAAGGTGGTGTGTGTAATGGATTATATGAT
>ENA-OQNL01000172-OQNL01000172.1-human-gut-metagenome-genome-assembly--contig:-NODE-172-length-10147-cov-1.747106_pt1 | contig 10147 bp, 10 predicted proteins | sample MGYA00242631_ERZ504884 | MGnify/ENA primary metagenome ERZ504884 (study PRJEB26092, sample SAMD00036395) | human gut metagenome | host: Homo sapiens | study: EMG produced TPA metagenomics assembly of...
TACGTGCAATCAGACAGAAAACGCCGACCGGGGCCACCTTCATGACCGTCATGGTCATTTCCATCATGACATCGTTAAACTGGCTGATAAAGTTGGAAACGACCGAAGCGCGGTTTCCGAGCTTTGCCAGCATTACGCCGACAAACAGGGCGAATACGATGATGGGAAGCATATCGCCGTTTGCCATGGAACCAATCGGGTTCTTCGGGATGATGTTGAGCAGTGTATCCACCAGGCTGACGCTGGAATCTGCTGCTGTCGAGGACAGGTTGGCTTTCTGAACCGCACTCATGTTAAGTCCGAGACCCGGGTGAATGAGCAGGGCGGTTCCAAGTGCGATGCAGACGGCAAGTGCTGTGGTAACAAGGTAAAAGCCGATCGTTTTTACGCCGACCTTTCCGAGGGTTTTGCTGTCTCCGATGGACATACTTCCGCAGACGAGGGAGCAGAAGACAAGCGGTACGACAAGCATCTGCATCAGGCGGATAAAGCCCTGTCCGATGACATACAGCACACCTTCTACGATGACGGTGTCCTTGATATAGCTGGACGGGATCCAATAGTGAATCACCACGCCGAGCAGCGCACCGGCCAGCAGGGCAATAAAAATCTGGGTGGAAAGCCCGGGCTTCTTTTTTGACTTTTCCGTTGTTTCTTTTCTGTTTCGGACCATTATTCGATTCCTCCGGTTTCTTCGAGATATTCTTTCAGTGCCGTTTTCCAGTCGAGCGGCTCAGGAATACCGGTCAGGCGGAGCATCATGTTGTCCAGAACAGAATAGGTCGGGCGGACATCATTGCGTGCGACAACCGGGTAGAGATCAAGGTCACCGGTTTTTCCGGTATACTCGAGGATGGTTCTTGCAAACTCATAGCGGCTGCAGCTTCCGGGGCAGACAACGTGGTACAGACCATACTCCTCGCTGTCGATAAAGTGGCAGATCACGCGCGCAAGCTCAAAAGCACTGGTCGGAGCCGCATACTGGTTGTTTGGAACCTCCATCGTGCCGCCTTTTGCCGCATTGCGGAGTACTTCATCCACAAAATCGCGGCCGATCCCGTAAATCCAGGAGCTTCGGATGATGACAAAGCGGTTCAAAAGCTGTGTCAGGATTTTCTCTCCGGTCTCTTTTGATTTTCCGTAGATCGTACGCGGAATGCACGGTATCAAACTCGTTGTACGGGATGCGGGATTCCTTGTCGAAAACATCATCCGTTGAGATCTGAATAACCTTTGCGTCGATATCATTGGCGGCAAGCGCTACGTTGCGCACACCGATGGCATTGACACGATAGGCTTCGTCGATGTTTTTTTCACACTCGGCAACGTCGGTCATACCGGCGCAGTTGATGATAACGTCGGGACGGTTGACATAAACGAACTGTGTGACTTCATCGATTTTGGTAATATCAACCTCGTGAATATCCGTCGGAAGAAGCTGATATTCCACACCCTCCAGCAGTTCCAGAAGGGCAGTACCGATGTGGCCTTCGGCACCTGTAATCCATATTTTTTCATAGGTTCTCTCCTGTCCTTGATTTATATACAGAAAAACTGTAATTGTATTTATTTTACCTGTGGACTTTACAGAAGTCAATAAATTATGGAAAGTCTCTGTGCAGAATCGGAAAAAAGTGGTATCATTTCTGTATATGTCTGCGGTGTAAGACTGCATATCTGCTACAAAAGAAGGAGGAGTATTTTTGAAAAAGAACAAATATGAAATCGACATGTGCAACGGCACGATTATGGATAAGCTGATTTCCTTTTCGCTGCCGTTGATGGTGTCGGGAATTTTACAGCTCATGTTCAATGCGGTTGATATTATTGTAGTCGGACGGTTCAGCGGAAGCCAGGCGCTTGCGGCTGTCGGATCGACAACGGCACTCATCAACGTGTTCATCAACCTGTTTATGGGAATTTCACTCGGTGCGAATGTACTGGCGGCGCGGTATTATGCGGCGGGGCGCGACCGGGAGATGTCGGAAACGGTACATACATCGATCATGCTGGCGCTGATCAGCGGCGTTGTGATGGCGTTTGTGGGCGTATTTTTTGCAAAAGGCGCGCTGGAGCTGATGGATACACCGGCGGATGTCATTGATCAGTCGGCATTGTATATGAGAATTTACTTTATGGGAATGCCGTTTTTCATGCTGTACAACTACGGTGCGGCGATTCTGCGTGCCGTCGGCGACACGAAGCGGCCGCTGTATTTCCTGATTGTATCGGGTGTGATCAACGCTGGTCTGAATATGTTCCTCGTGATCGTGTTCAGTCTCGGCGTGGCAGGTGTGGCGATTGCAACGGTGGTTTCGCAGGCGATCTCCTGCTTGCTGGTTCTGCGGTGCCTCTATAAGAGCGAGGGAAGTTATCAGCTCCGGTTCTCGAAGCTGTGCCTGAAAAAGGATTACATCATCCCGATTTTCCAGGTCGGCATCCCGGCGGGTATTCAGAGTACCGTTATCAACTTCTCGAACGTGCTGCTGCAGTCATCCGTCAATTCCTTCGGTTCGATTGCAATGGCAGGCTACACGGCGGCCAACAATGTGCTGGGATTTTTATACACCTCAGTCAACTCCGTCACCCAGGCGTGCATGAGCTTCACAAGCCAGAACTACGGTGTCGGAAAATACAAACGAATGGATAAGGTGCTGATCGACTGCCTGATTCTCTCCAGCGGCATCGCACTGGTGATGGGTGGCGGCGCGTATCTGTTCGGTACGGAAATCCTGCAGATTTACACCGGGGACCCGGAGGTTATCCGCTGCGGTATGGAAATTCTGTCGATCACGACGGTTCCGTATTTCCTCTGCGGCATCATGGACCTCTTCCCGGGAGCCCTGCGCGGTATGGGATGCTCGGCGGTGCCGATGATTCTGTCCGTCATCGGAACGGTCGGAACGCGAATCGTGTGGATCTTCGGCATTTTCCCGCAGCACCGCTCGCTGTATGTGCTGTTCATTTCGTATCCGGGATCGTGGATCATCACGATTATCCTGCAGGTGATCTGCTATCTGATTGTGCGGAAGAAAGTCCACAGCCGGGCAGCAGCCGTATAAAAAAGAGAAAAAAGACAAAAAGCCAGAAAAACCGCGGATAAATCCATTTTTAGGTGGAATTATCCGCGGTTGTGTGATAAGATGGCCGTATGCGAAGAGGCAGGTAGTAAGATACAGGGACACCTGCCTCTTACTCTGTGAAAAAGGAGAGAAGAGAGAACATATGAAAAAGTTTTATGCATGGTATCAGAAGCATATTACAGGTGCGATCTTTACCGGACTGATTCTCGGTATCTTAACCGGACTTCTTCTGGCGGACCGCTTTACGCCGATTCTGACCGTAACCGGCGTCATCGGCGGCATCTACATGAACGCCTTGAATATGATGATTTTCCCGATGGTATTCTGCTCAATTGTCATGGGCATCTGCAGCATCGGAAATGCAAAAACGACAGGTAAGATCACCGGCTACTCGATGATTTTCTTCCTGTGCACCACCGCGATTGCAAGTGCAGTCGGCATTATCATTCCAAGACTGATCCGCCTCGGAAAGGGAGTCCATTTTGAGATGGCAACTTCCGATATCCAGGCGACCGAGATGACCAGCATCCTCGACACGATCAAAAACCTGATCCCGTCCAACCCGGTGAAAGCATTTGCGGAGGGCAACATGCTCCAGGTACTCGTGTTCGCTGTCGTTGTCGGCTTTACGCTGATTGCGGTCGGAGAGAAGGGACAGACGCTCTTAAACGTGATCGACTCCCTGAATGAGGTCTGCTTAAAAGTCATCAGCACCGTTATGTACTTCACCCCGATCGGTGTCTTCTGTACGATCGTGCCGGTTGTCGAGGCAAACGGACCAAAACCATCGTTTCCCTGGCAACCCAGCTCATCATTCTGTATGTGGCATTCTATGGATTTGCGATCGTCGTCTACGGCGGCGCTGTAAAACTCATCGGAAAGACGAGTCCGGTCAAGTTCTTTAAGGCGATCATGCCGGCAGCCCTGAATGCATTCGGAACATGTTCCAGTTCCGCGACGATCCCAATCAGCAAGCGCTGTGTCGAGAAAGAACTCGGCGTTTCGAACCAGATCAGCAGTATCGCAATCCCGCTCGGTGCCACTGTCAACATGGATGCGGTATCGATCCTGATGTCGTTTATGATCATGTTCTTCGCAAATGCCTGCGGCATCAGCGTCAGCATTTCGATGATGGTGATCATTCTGCTTGCCAACGTCCTGCTTTCTGTCGGAACACCGGGTATCCCGGGCGGTGCGATCGCATCGTTCGCAGCACTCGCCACGATGGCAGGTCTTCCGGCCGGCGTCATGGGCGTTTACATCAGTATCAATACACTGTGTGACATGGGTGCCACATGCGTCAACGTCATCGGCGATATGGCAGGCTGCGTTGTGCTGCAGGAGAAAATCAAACTGGAAGAAAACTAAAAAATGTTACATAGAAAAAGAGGGATTCCTTTCACGGGAGTCCCTCTTTTGCAATGCGTAAAATAAATTAAATATAGTCCGAAACATATGGAATATGGTGGAAGAGCAGGTCGTCCAGGCATTCCACAGTCTGCGGCGTTGTTTCGATGCGTGCCATCTCATACAGCTTGGAAGCCGTCTTGTAGCCGAGCAGCAGTGTCGTGAGCGATGCGATCGTCATTTTCATCACATGGTCCGGCTCGCGGTCGGTCGGCACACAGTGTCCTTTTTCAAAGAAGAATGTGAAGCTGTCATTGTTCCACGGAAGCAGCTCATCCTCGATCTCAAAACGGATACACACATCTGGCTCGTCCGGGTCGCAGGCGTAATGTTCCATAAACTGCACGACATCGATGATACGCCCCATCGAGTACGGGCGAATCGTTTCTTTGATATCGCTGTCCTCAAGCTCGAACGCGATGGGTTCACTGTAGTAGTTATTTCCTTTGACCTCATCGATCATGGAATCGTGCGCATGAATGTACTCCCACAGGCCAAGCTGCGCCTCACGGTTTAAGTAGATGAGTTCCTTGATGTGCATGACATCGGAGCTGATAAGATACACCATATAGCCACACGGTTCATCATCCTCGTTATAGTAGATGGCGACCATCGTATCGTCCTCATCCCAGCGGAAGTACTCCTCCCAAGCCAAATTGTTTCTGTACAGACAGCCGTGAGTCTTCGCGGCAAAGTGAGTATGAAGCTTCTTAAATTGCTCGTCATCCCACTGCACACGGCGCACATAGCCCGGCTCCTTAAGCTTTGTAGGAATCTGTCTGTCCTTTATCACATATGTCATCTTGTTTGAGATAATCTCCCAGCCAAGTCCTCTGTAAAGAGGTATGGAGTATGGATACAAAAGGGCAAACGACTTGTTGCTATCGCGCATCCTCGTAAGACTCTTTCTCATAAGCTTTTTCATGATACCATGGCCTGTGTACTCAGGATACGTGCACACACTTGTGACAAAGCCTACCTCGTAGCGCTCACCATATATATTCATATCGAGCGGATATACCGCAAACTGAGCCACAAGCTCCTCTTTTTTGTCTATGATATTGAAGCAGCCAAGCACATCAGCTCTCTCAAGCACCGGAAACTTCGACTGCTTGATTTCATCATCCTTCCAACCGGTCTCGGCAAGATCTGCCTCTGTTACCTGAAAAGCATAACGAAGCAGTGCATTGTATTCCTCCGCATCGTCCTTTGTCAATACTCTTATCTTAAATTCATCTGATTTAAAAGAATGCATAGTGTCCTTTCTCACATGTCTTTACTGTATGACCATACATATTTTCCGAAATAATCCTAAAAATATAATAGTCCCAAATTCCTAAAAAGTCAATCTTTTGACTCAATAATGATAAATTTTCCTCTATGGATATCAATCACTGCATAGTCATCAATTATTTCATTGGATATGCCAAGCGATGTAAATCTGTCAAAGGAATAATCCGTAACAGGATACTTAAAGCCCTTAAGGCTTACCTCATTGTCGTCTGTCAGTGCTATAAGAGATACAAACCTGCCATACTGTGCTGATTTTTCAATGGTTACCGGCTTATCTGCCATCCTTATGCGGTTGTTTGTATCGATAATGCTGATATCAGTTCCACTTTCCAGGCCTATTCCCAAAAGTGAAATATTTCCAAGCACATGGTCTATTCTGCTGCCTGTTGCTCCAAGCAGCACTATGCTTCGTGCTCCCTCGCTTATTGCCAGTCTTATGGCATACTCTGTATCGGTATCATCCTTTATGGGATTGAGCCTGCGTATCTCAGTCTGTCCCTTTCTCTCAAAATACTCCAATGCATTTGTCGTAGTCGAATCGAAATCACCTACAATTATATCAGGTGTGACACCGTTTTCGTACAGAAAATCCATTCCGCTGTCAGCCGCAATGATAGCATCTATTCCGTCAGTCTTTATCTCGTTTAAGCCAAATTCCTTATCTATTTTTCCACCACATACAATCAAATACCGCATTTTATCCACCCTCTCCTTAATAACATATCCACATTTGCTTAAGCCCCGGAAGCATTTCCGTTTTAACCTGCATCTGTTACATCATGATATTCAGAAAACCCTTTACATTTTCTTCTATATCTCCGCTAAACACCGCACTTCCCGCAACAATGATATTGGCTCCTGCCGCAAGCAGTGTCTTAACATTCTCCAGATTGACACCACCGTCCACCTCTATATCAGCCTTGTTTGCGGTTTTCTCAAGAAGCGCCTTTAGGTCGCGCACCTTGTCTACAGTGTACGGAATAAGCTTTTGTCCTCCAAAGCCCGGATTTACAGTCATGATAAGCACCATGTCCACCTTGGGAAGCACATACTCTATGGCTGAGAGCGGAGTAGCCGGATTTAATGCTACACCTGCCAGTATGCCCTTTTCCTTTATTGCCTCGATTGTCCTGTCAAGATGCTTACATGCCTCCGCATGGACTGTGATGATATCTGCTCCTGCTGTCGCAAAATCATCTATATATCTGACCGGCTCATCTATCATCAGATGCACATCAAACATACGCTCTGTGCACTTTCTGATCGTCTTTATGACCGGCAGTCCTATTGATATGCTGGGAACGAAGCTGCCGTCCATAACATCTATATGCACATACTGTGCTCCGGCCTCATCAAGCTGCTTAAGCTGCTCTCCGAGTATTGAATAATCCGCTGATAAAATTGATGGTGATAAACAGTTCATGTTTTCCTCCGTTTGATTATGCTTTAAATTAATACTTTTGTCTGTTTTTAAGCTCCTCATATAAAAGCTTATAATTATCATACCGCACCTGCGATATTTTCCCATCTGCAAGAGCTTCCTTCACGCCGCAGTCCGGCTCATTTATATGACTGCAGCCCTGAAACCTGCAATATGGCTCATATTCTACAAACTCCGGATAACATGTCCACAGATCTTCCTTTTCAAGCCCGGCACATCCATCGAGCTAAAGCCGGGTGTATCCATGATATACGTGCCATCCTTTATCGGAATAATCTCAGAATGTCTGGTCGTGTGCTTTCCGCGCTCTATTTTCTCACTTATGTGCCCTGTCTCCATCTGCACATCATCCTGCAGACAGTTGATGATAGATGACTTGCCAACACCTGAGGGGCCTGCAACCGTGGTTGTCCTTCCCTCTAAAACGTGCTTTATCTCATCTATACCCTCGCCGGTTTTCGTGCTGGTAAACATCACTCTGTAGCCTGCCGGCTCGTATATGCTTTTAAGCTCCTGCTGCTTTTGGGGCGTGATTAGTATCCTTTTTGTTGAAGCATATGGTGACCGGCACATGCTGGTACTCCATCATACACAAAAACCTATCAAGCAGGTTGAAATTGGGATCCGGCTTTGCGGATGCAAAAATAACCAGGGCCATGTCTATATTGGACACAGCCGGCCTGATAAGTTCGTTTTTCCGTGGCAGTATACGCTCGACATTGCCTATGTGCTTTTCATCATCGAGGACTGCTATGTCGACGATATCGCCTACCAGCGGCTTTATCTTTTGTTTCTGAAGGTGCCTTTTGCTTTGCACTCGTAGAGAGTGCCGCCTGTGGCAGTTTCTTTTGCTTCTTTGGTTTCTTCTACGTAGACGTAGTAGAAGCCGGCAATTCCTTTAATAATTTTTCCTGTCATGGTTTTCCTTGTATTGCTTTTTGTATTTCAGGAGTCACGCTTTCGGCGGGGTGCATGCCGCGCTTTGAGGTTATGTGGGTGGCGGGGGCAGGCATATATTCCTCTTAAAAAATATGAAGCCAGCCCCCGGGCTCTCCTACGGACAGGCTATGGCTTGCTCTGCCCTGTTTTTTCCTCGATAGTTTTATGGCACCCCGGGGCATTTCATATTTTTTCCTCGGAACACATGCCTGCCCCGCTATCTACAGTCCTTCTCCGCGAATTCAGGTTCTCGTCCGCGAGTTGGTGTGGTAGTGGGGTGCGGATAGCACCACTTTGTGGGTGCTATCCGGTGGCTTACTGTACTTCTACTGTTTCTGTCTTTGTCTGAATTTCACCCTCAACTTCATTTCCATCTCCATCCAATGATGGAACTGTATATTTCCATGTTACCGTTAATTTACCGGATGCACAATTCATTGTTCCGGATACTGCAACCTCTGCTGAAGTTACTGTTCCACTTGCGTATGTCTGTCCATCACTTCCTTTTAAGGTATATGAACCATCTACTACCTTTGCATTTTCTATTCCAAGTGACAATGTCTTATTTACGCTCTTTGAAACCTGCTGCTTACCCTTACTGAGTGTCAGTGTGATTGTGGTGCCTGCGGCTACGGTTTCACCGGATTTGGTCTGGCTGATTACGTTGCCGGCGGCTACGGTGTCGCTGTACTGGGAGTCGGCGTAGGTGTACTTGAGGCCTGCTCCTGCGAGGGCGCTTTCTGCCTGTGACTGTGAGGCGCCTACTACGTTTGGCACGGTGATTGGCTTCTGGCCCGGTGAAAGGGTGACTGTTACTGTGCTGCCCTTTGCGGCCTGGTTCTTTGCTGATGGTGACTGTGCTGTTACTACATCTGCTGCTACACTGTTATTGTAATCTCCATACTCGAAGGTGACACTAAAGCCTGCTGACTCGAGTGTGCTCTTTGCCGAGCTCTTGGTCTTTCCGATTACACTTGGTATCTTGACCATCTCTGATGTACTATCACCTTTTCCTGCGATAACTACATTAATCTGTGAACCACGCTTTACTGTATCTCCGGCCTTGACATCCTGCTCAAGGATTGTGCCGTCCTTTTTATCTGACTGCTTTGTCTCAAATGCAAATACTGTGAGGTCAAGCTTTAAGCGGTCTACTGCCTTCTGAGCATCATCCACTGACATGCCTCTGATGTCAATCATCTGGCCCTCTGTCTCAGTCTGTGTCTCTGACTCTGATTCAGACTCGGTCTGTGTCTGTGACTCTGTCTGCTGTGACTCTGAGTTCTTTTTGCCGCCAAACTTAACACTCCTGCCACTGAAAGTGCAAGATATATGATAACTATTACAATGATTACGGCTGTTACTATACCCATGATTGTGATTGCTTTATCCATCTTTGGATTTAAAAGCTTGCCGTCATCATCATCGTCTTCGTCTTCGTCGTCATCATCGTCGTCTAAGAGTGACTCATCATATTCATCATCATCGTCTTCACCGTCAGCATACTCATCATCATTATCTGCATCGGTATCATCATCGTTTAAGTCCTCTGCGACACCTCTGCCCTCTTTTATCTTGTCAAGCTCATCCGGGCTTATAACCTTGGTCTTGCCACCGTCAACGAGTGGTGCTATTGTGACAAAATCCTCATCAGGATGCGCAAGAGAGCGCCTTATGTCTGTGAGAAGCTCCTCAATAGTCTGGTATCTGCGGTCCGGTGTCTTTTGTGTACACTTTAAGATGATTTTCTCAAAGCTGATTGGCAGATCCGGTGCGTAGATGCTTGGCCTTGCAATCTCCTCCTGTAAGTGCTGCAGTGCAACTGCCACTGTGGTATCACCGTCAAACGGCACACGGCCTGTAACCATCTCAAACATTACGATTCCCAGTGAGTAAATATCACTTCTGCCATCAACGAAGCCGTTTCTTGCCTGCTCCGGAGATGCGTAGTGTACTGAGCCCATCACATCTGAGCTTATTGTAT
>ENA-OQNL01000173-OQNL01000173.1-human-gut-metagenome-genome-assembly--contig:-NODE-173-length-10143-cov-1.637181_pt1 | contig 10143 bp, 13 predicted proteins | sample MGYA00242631_ERZ504884 | MGnify/ENA primary metagenome ERZ504884 (study PRJEB26092, sample SAMD00036395) | human gut metagenome | host: Homo sapiens | study: EMG produced TPA metagenomics assembly of...
GTTGGTGTGAGTCAAATATGATCGAGTTAGCTGCGTGGATCAGAGAGAATTATGGATCAACAATGATCCAGGCATTAAAAACCGTACTTCCAGTGCAGGAAAAAGTTGCACGAAAAGCGAGAAAATACATTGAGCTATGCATTGAGAAAGTGCATGGACCAGCGATGCTTGATGAATATTTCAGTAAGCATTATGTGGCGAAAGCAAGACTTCTTGCAGCTTTATTAGACCATGGGAAGATCTCATGGGAAATGGCATCGAAAGATCTAAAGATTTCAAAAAGTACAGTAGACAGCATGGAAAGAGAAGGAATTCTTCATGTTGTGACAGAATATTATTACCGGAATCCTGGAGAGTTCAGTATAGCAAAAGCAGAAGCGCATGTGTTAAATGAACAGCAACAGGAACTGATCGATGAATTTCGGGAAGATTTTTTAAGAGAAGACCACAAAACCTATCTTTTACATGGAATCACAGGAAGTGGGAAGACAGAAGTTTATCTCGCAGCGATCGAAGAAGTGATCAAACAAGGAAAACAGGCAATCGTCCTGATCCCAGAGATCGCACTGACTTATCAGACGGTTACAAGGTTTACCAAACGATTTGGAGAGCGTGTATCAATTCTGAATTCACGATTATCCAAAGGTGAGAGATACGATCAGTGGCTTCGTGCACAGAGGGGGGACGTGGATGTGATCATTGGACCACGCTCTGCATTGTTTGTTCCATTTCCGAATCTTGGGCTGATTGTGATCGATGAGGAACATGAAGGCAGTTACAAGAGTGAACAAACTCCCAAATACCATGCAAGAGAAGTTGCGATCAAGAAAGCACAGATGGAAGGTGCATCGGTGATCTTAGGTTCGGCAACACCATCAGTTGAGAGTTATAAACATGCACTGGATGGAACTTATCGGCTGTGGGAGTTGACAAAACGAGCCAAAGAAGCAGTGTTACCGCAAGTCTATATTGAAGATCTAAGAGAAGAATTAAAAGCGGGAAACCGCAGCATGTTCAGCCGAAGACTGAAAGAACTGATAAAGGATCGTTTGAATAAAGGCGAACAGATCATGTTGTTCTTAAATCGGCGTGGTTATGCGGGATTCGTTTCATGCAGAAGCTGTGGTCATGTCATGGAATGTCCTCATTGTGATATTTCTATGACATATCACAGAGATGGAAGACTGCGCTGCCATTATTGCGGATATGAACAGCCGATGCTGAAGGTTTGTCCAGAGTGTGGAAGCCCGTATATTGGAACATTCGGTCTTGGAACCCAGAAAGTGGAAGCTGCATTATACAAAGAATTTCCACAAGCAAAAGTGCTTCGTATGGATATGGATACAACGAAGAGAAAGAATAGTCATGAACAGATCTTATCGGCATTTTTCTGATGGAGAAGCAGATATTTTAGTGGGAACACAGATGATCGTCAAAGGACATGATTTTGCGAATGTAACATTGGTAGGAGTTTTGGCAGCAGATCTTTCCCTGCATGCCAATGATTACCGGGCAGGAGAAAGAACATTCCAGTTATTGACACAGGCTGCGGGAAGAGCAGGAAGAGGCGACAAACCAGGAGAAGTAGTGATCCAGACATATTCCCCAGAACATTACAGTATCCAGACTGCAGCCAAACAGGATTATCACGCATTTTACAAAGAAGAGATCAGCTACCGAAGCTTGATGAGATATCCACCAGAATGGCAGATGTTGGTCGTATTTGCATCAGGAGAAGATAAAGCATGGCTTGATAAAGTAATGGATGCGATGGCAAATGTGGTAAAACATATGGATCTGATGGTGATCGGGCCGAGCGAGGCAGGATTTGGCAAGATCAATGATCAATACCGCAAAGTGATATATATTAAGAATAAAGATTACGAGACACTGGTGAAAGCAAAGAACCGTCTGGAACAGTGGATCGATTTAAATAAGATCAGGAAAAATTTACTGGTCAATTTTGATTTTAACCCAATGAACAGTTATTAAAAGAAAGGGAGAACAATTATGGCAATTCGACAGATTCGAGTATTAGGAGACGATGTTTTAAGAAAAAAATGTAAAGAAGTAAAAGAAATGACACCAAGAATGCATACATTAGTAGAAGATATGTATGATACAATGTATGAAGCAATGGGTGTTGGTCTTGCAGCACCTCAGGTGGGAATCTTAAAAAGAATCGTAGTCATTGATACTGGAGAAGAGGGAGAATGTGTAACTCTTGTCAATCCAGTGATCACACTGAAAGAAGGAGAGCAGGTAGGAGAAGAAGGATGTTTAAGCCTTCCAGGAAAAGTAGCAGTTGTGAAACGTCCAGATCATGTGATCTGTGAAGCATTTGATGAAGATATGAATCCGATCACAGTAGAAGGATTTGGATTATTTGCAAGAGCACTCTGCCATGAAACAGACCATTTGGATGGAATTTTATATCCAGATGTAGCAGAAGAACCAGCAAGAGACGTCACGATGGAAGAGGTAGAATAAGATGAAAGCAGTATTTATGGGAACACCGGAGTTCGCAGTACCAACACTACAGGCACTGATCGATCACCATGAAGTGCTTGCTGTTGTGACACAGCCGGATAAACAAAGAGGTAGAGGAAAGAAGATGCAGTTTCCTCCAGTCAAAGAAAAAGCAGTGGAATATGATATCCCAGTATATCAGCCACAGAGAGCCAGAGATGAGGAATTCATTGAAGAGTTAAAAAACCTCAACCCAGATGTGATCGTTGTTGTTGCTTATGGACAGATCTTACCAGAAAGTATCTTAAATATTCCAAAGTATGGATGTATCAATGTTCATGGATCACTCCTTCCAAAATACAGAGGAGCAGCACCGATCCAGTGGGCAGTCCTTGATGGAGAAGAAAAGACAGGAATCACAACCATGTATATGGAAAAAGGATTAGATACCGGAGATATGATCGATAAAGCAGAAGTTGTTTTAGATAAGAAAGAAACAGCTGGTTCTCTACATGATAAATTGATGGTATTAGGAGCAGATTTATTATTAGAAACATTAAAGAAATTAGAAGATGGAACAGCCGTCAGAGAAAAACAAAATGATGAAGAAAGCTGTTATGCAAAAATGCTAAGTAAAGATATGGGACAGATTGATTTCACAAAATCAGCAAGAGAAATCGAATGTCTGATCCGTGGAATGAATCCATGGCCAAGTGCTTATACATCCTTAGATGGAAAGACAATGAAAGTCTGGGAAGCAGATGTGCTTGATGCACAGAGTAAAGAAGAACCAGGAACGATCGTAGAAGTCAACAAAAAAGAGATCATCGTAGCAACAGGAAGCAATGATGTTGCACTTCATGAGATTCAGCTGGCAGGAAAGAAACGTATGCAGGTACAGGCATTTTTACTTGGATATCAGGTAGAAGCCGGAACAAAATTAGGAGAATGATACGATGCAAAATCCGAGAGAATGTGCATTGGATGTACTGATCAAAGTAGATAAAAAAGAAGAATTATCACACATCGCAATTTCAAATGTATTAGAAAAATACCAGTTTTCTGAAAAAAGAGACCGCGCATTTTTTACAAGACTGGTGGAAGGAACTTTAGAGCGTCAGATCACAATCGACTATGTTGCAGATCAGTTCTCAAAGACGAAGATCAGAAAATGTAAACCACTGATCCGTGCATTGCTTCGTATGGGAATCTATCAGATTCTTTATATGGATCAGGTTCCAGATTCTGCTGCATGTAATGAGGCAGTGAAACTTGCAAAGAAACGAGGATTTTCCCGATTATCAGGTTTTTGTGAACGGTGTACTTCGTAATATTTCAAGGAAGAAAGATGAGATCCAATATCCATCAAGAGAGAAGAATCTTGAGACATATTTATCAGTTGCTTATTCTATTCCAGAATGGATCATAAAATTCTTTCAGAAGACATATGATAACGAAACAGTAGAGAAGATCATAGCTTCTTATCTGGAAGAGAGAAAAACAACATTATGTTGTCTGATTTCCAAGGGTGGGAAAGAAGCTGTCAGAAAAGAACTGGAAGCAGAAGGCGTTACAGTAGAAGATGGAAGTTTGATCGAAAATGCAGTGCAGATCTCAGATTATGATTTTTTGTATCGTTTGAAAGCATTTCGTGAAGGAAGTTGTTATGTACAGGATGAAAGTTCCATGTTGTGTGCCAAACTTGCTAGTGTCCAGAAAGAGCAGTTTGTGATGGATCTTTGCAGTGCACCAGGTGGTAAGTCCTTATATGTTGCAGATCAGCTGAAGGGAAGCGGGCGAGTGTTATCAAGGGATCTAACGGAATACAAGACAGATCTGATCGAAGATAACATCGACCGTGTTGGGTTTACGAATATGGAATCCGAAGTATTTGATGCGAGAGTGTTGGATGAAGAACATATTGAGGCTGCGGATGTTGTGATCGCAGATGTACCATGTTCAGGACTTGGGATCATGGGAAAGAAAAATGATATTAAATACCACATTTCAGAAGAAGGCATGAAGGATCTTGTGAAGTTGCAGCGAGAGATTCTTGCGAATGCAGTGCAATATGTCAAGCATGGAGGTACATTGATCTATAGTACCTGCACGATCAATCCAGCAGAGAATGAAGAAAATTTCCGATGGATCCTTGATCACTTTGATTTTGAAGCAGTTGATATTACAAAAGAACTGCCAAAGGATCTAAAGATTGAAACTGCCCAAGAAGGATTTATTCAGTTGTTGCCAGGAATACATCCATGTGATGGATTCTTTATTGGTAAATTAAGGAGAAAATAAAGTTATGGATTTAAAATCAATGACACTTCAGGAGATGCAGGAATATATGGAATCCATTGGTGAGAAGAAATTCCGTGCAAAACAGATTTATGAATGGTTTCACAAACATCTTGCTCTGTCTCTTGATGAGATGAATAATGTACCAAAAAAATTAAAGAAAAGATCGAACAGACGCAGGAGATTTATGGTGTAAAACCTGTAGACTGCTTTATTTCAAAAATCGATGGTACAAGAAAATACTTATTTGAGTTATATGATGGGAATATTATCGAAAGTGTTTTGATGAAGTATAAACATGGAATTCTGTCTGTATTTCATCTCAGGCAGGGTGCCGTATGGGATGTTAAGTTTTGTGCATCTACGCTTGGAGGATTAGATCGTAATCTGACGCCATCTGAAATGCTTTCACAGATTTATTATATTCAAAGAGATACAGAAGAAAGAGTATCCAATGTTGTCATGATGGGAACAGGGGAACCGATGGATAATTATGATAACGTATTGAGATTTTTAGAACTGATCACATCAGAGGATGGATTAAATATCAGTCAGAGAAATATTACGATCTCAACGTGCGGGATCGTGCCAAAGATCAAAGAACTTGCACAGAAACATTTACAGATCACATTAGCCATTTCTCTTCACTCACCAAATGATGAGATGAGAAGAGGACTGATGCCGATTGCAATGAAATATTCAATCGATGAGTTGCTAGATGCATGTCATTATTATTTTAAAGAGACAAACCGCAGGATGACATTTGAATACAGCCTTGTGGCAGGGGTTAATGACCAGCCAGTTCATGCAGAAGAATTAGCAGGCAGATTGAAAGGTTTTCCATGTCATGTAAACCTGATTCCAGTTAATCCGATCAAAGAGCGTGATTTTAAGCAATCTATGCCGAAATCCGTTATGGAATTTAAAAAGATACTTGAAAAAAATCGTGTAAATGTTACCATAAGAAGAGAAATGGGCGCAGATATCAATGCGGCCTGTGGACAGCTTAGAAGAAAAAAACTGCAGTCAAGATTGTAAAGGAGAACGATATGCGATCCGTAGGAGCTTCACATATAGGCAAGGTAAGGACAGAGAATCAGGATAGGATTTCTTTCATGACCAGCCTGTTGGAACTTAAAAAATCTTTATATCGTGGCAGATGGAATGGGAGGACACCGTGCCGGTGGGCATGCCTCCTCTTTTGCAGTGGAACGATTTGTACAGCTGATCGAGGAATCGAAACAGACCGATCCGATCGAATTAATGAAATCATCCATTGCATCTGTGAATCAGGAAATGATCGCAGAAAGCCAGAGTAATGAAGAATATAGGGGAATGGGAACAACGTTCGTTGCAGCAACCATCTCTGATGGGAAAGTAACGGTTATGAATATTGGTGATAGTAGATTATATTATGGAAATCAAGAATTAACACAGATTACAGTGGATCATTCTTATGTGGAAGAACTGATTCATGCAGGAATCATGGAAAGAGAGGAAGGAAGATTCCATCCAAAGAAGAATGTCATCACAAGAGCACTAGGTACCGTAATGGCGACACCAGATTTCTTTGAGTTTGATGCCAAAGATGGATATTTGCTTTTGTGCAGTGATGGACTTTCCAATATGATATCCGACGAAGAATTGAAGGAACTTCTTCTTGAGCACAGTCAGATTGCCAATAAGGTCAACCAGATGATCACCCGTGCGAACGAGTACGGAGGAAAAGACAATATTTCATTGGTAATTGTGGATTTAAAGAGATGAGGTGAATGATAGATGTTAGAGATTGGCACGATGCTGTCAGGCCGTTATGAAGTGCTAAAGCGCGTTGGAAGCGGTGGAATGGCAGACGTTTATATGGCGAAAGACCATAAATTAAACCGGAACGTCGCAGTGAAGGTTTTAAAAAGTGAATACGTAGAAGATGAGAAATTTTTAAAGAAATTCGAGACAGAGGCACAGGCAGTTGCAAGGCTGTCTCATCCTAATATCGTGAATGTATACGATGTTGGAATTGAAGATGGGATCAATTATATTGTTATGGAGCTTGCAGAAGGGATGACTCTGAAAGAATATATCCGAAGAAAAGGGTATTTATCTCCGAAGGAGACGGTAGAGATTTCCCTGCAGATCGCGTCAGCGATCTCACATGCCCATAAGAATCATATTATTCATAGAGATATTAAACCACAGAATATTTTAGTTTCAGAGATCGGTAATGTAAAGGTCACAGACTTTGGAATTGCGAAGGCAACAAGCAGCAATACCGTTACATCAACAGCAACAGCGATGGGATCTGTGCATTACATTTCTCCAGAACAGGCAAAAGGAAGATTCTGTGATGAAAAAAGTGATATTTATTCTTTAGGTATCACGATGTATGAGATGGTAACAGGACATGTGCCATTTGATCATGAAAATGGTGTAACGATCGCATTGATGCATCTGCAAAATGAGATCACACCGCCAAGTCAGATCAGAGATGGAATACCAGATAGTTTAGAGAAGATCATTTTAAAATGTACAATGAAGAAGCCAGAAGACCGCTATCAGACAGCAGATGAATTGATCGCAGATCTGAAACTCGTAGTTTGAAGATACTTCTGGTGAATATGTCGGGAATTGTTCCAACGATTGATGATTCTCCAACGATCATGATCGATCAGAACGAACTAACACAGAGAATCCAGACAAATGATGACACACAGCCTGTGGAAGATTCAGATAGCAATGCATATCTGGAAGAGGATGATGAGGAAGAAGAAACAGGAAATGAACTCAAAGATCGAGAAACTTGTCATTGTTCTTGCAGCAGTGGTAGGTGCGATCATTTTGATTTCTATTGTCGTATTTGTTGTCAAAAGTTCTGGATTATTCAGATACAGGAAAATCAACAACACAAAGTACGATCGCAGCAACAACAGAAGCCAAACATCACAATACTACAGAAAAATACACAGTTGATAATTATATCGGATTGTCTTTAGAAGCAGCTAGAGAGGCGATTGATAACAAGTTCAAGATCAACGTGACAGAAGAATATTCCGATACGTATGCAAAAGGACTGGTCATGCAGCAAGATCCAGAAAGCGATACGGAATTAGAAGAAGGAAAAACGATCAAGTTAGTTGTGAGCAAAGGACAGAAGATCGAGGATAAAGTTACAGTACCTGATGTGCGAAGTAAGACAAAGTCTGGTGCACAGAGTGAATTAAAAGCAGCAGGACTCAAAGTCTCAATAAAAGAATCTTACAGTGATGATGTTGCGAAAGGAGAAGTTATCTCTCAGACTCCATCACATGGAAGCAAAGTTTCGAAAAATACAACTGTTGTGATTACAGTCAGCAAAGGCAAGAAGGAAGATCAGACGGTCAGCGTTCCAAATCTTCGTTATTACACGGAATCTGAAGCAAGTCAGGAACTGCAAAGAGTCGGATTATCATTGGGAAGTGTTTTAACAGAATATAGTGACAGTGTGGAAAAAGGACTTGTCATTCGTCAGAGGATCAGTTCTGGAAGCAAGGTTAAGAAGGGAACAGCCGTTGGAATCTATGTCAGTCTTGGACCTCGTCAGACAGCGACAACAGCGGATGAAGAATCAACAACAACAGATGAAGAATAAAGGAAAAAGCAGGTGCAGGAGATATTTCATGCAAGGAAAGATCATAAAAGGAATCGCAGGATTTTATTACGTACAGACAGAAGATAAATTATATGAATGTAAGGCAAAGGGAATCTTCCGAAACAAGAAGATGAAACCGTTAGTCGGAGATAATGTAGAAATTGATATTTTAGATGAGACAGAGCAGGAAGGAAATATTACAAAGATCTATGAGAGACATAACGAGCTGATCCGTCCGGCTGTGTCAAATGTAGATCAGGCACTGATCATATTTGCAGCAAAGAATCCAAAGCCAAATTATAATCTGTTAGATCGTTTTCTGTCATGATGGAACGAAAAGAGATACCTGTCGTATTATGTTTTAATAAGACAGATATTGCAAGCCATCCTGAAATTGCAGAATTGAAAGAAGTTTATACCGGATGCGGATATCCGGTAATTTTTCACAAGCGCGAAGGAAGAAGAAAATATCAGTGAGTTAAAATCACTTTTTAAAAGGAAAGACAACTTCGATTGCAGGTCCTTCCGGTGTCGGAAAGTCTTCTCTGATCAATCTTCTGCAGTCTGAAGTGAAGATGGAGACAGGAAGTATCAGTAAGAAGATTGATCGGGGGAAACATACAACAAGACATTCCGAACTGATCGTGATCGGAGAAGAGTCTTATATTATGGATACTCCGGGATTCAGTTCTCTTTACGTCAATGATTTCGAAAAAGAAGATTTAAAATATTATTTTCCGGAATTTACACCGTTTGAAGGACAGTGCAAGTTCAATGGCTGTGACCATATTCATGAACCCGGATGCGCTGTGAAAGAGGCAGTTGAAGAAGGGAAGATCCATAAGATCAGATATGAAGATTATACGGAGATGTACCGTGAACTAAAGGAAAGAAAGAGGTATTAAGTTTATGAAAAATATTTTGGCACCATCTATTCTCTCAGCAGATTTCAAAATTTTAGGAGAACAGTTGAAATTAACAGAAGAAGCAGGCGCAGAGTATATTCATTTTGATGTGATGGACGGAATGTTCGTTCCAAGCATTTCCTTTGGAATGCCTGTTCTCGCATCAATCAAGGGAGCAAACAACACAAACACTGGATAGTTCATCTTATGGTGACAGAACCGATCCGTTATGTGGAAGAATTCGTGAAAGCAGGAGCAGATATCGTTACAGTTCATTATGAAGCATGTGAAGATCTGCAGGCAACAATTGATAAAATCCATGCAGCAGGAGCGAAAGTGGGAATTTCATTAAACCGAAGACACCGGTTGAATGTACTGCTTCCATATCTGGATCAGGCAGAGATGTTTCTGATCATGTCTGTAGAACCGGGATTCGGCGGACAGGCATTTATTCCGGAATCACTGGAGCGTATCAGTGAATTGAGAAACCTTCTGAATGAAAAAGGACTTACAACTGATATTGAAGTAGATGGTGGAATCTATCATAAAAACGTGGCAGAAGTACTTGCAGCCGGAGCGAATGTAATGGTCTCAGGTTCAGGAGTTTTTAAAGGCGACATCAAAGATAATACAGCAAAGTTTATGGAGATTTTAAACGGCAATGTGTAAGAGAACAGTTATTGTGAGCGGGGGAATGCTGGAAGAAGATTTTATCCTTCCAATTCTTGAGGCAGAAGAGACAGAATTTATATCGGAGTAGATAAAGGACTCGCATTTCTTATGAACATAAGATCAAGCCGGATTACATTGTGGGAGATTTTGACAGTGTACCGGAAGTAAGTGATC
>ENA-OQNL01000175-OQNL01000175.1-human-gut-metagenome-genome-assembly--contig:-NODE-175-length-10027-cov-3.250505_pt1 | contig 10027 bp, 13 predicted proteins | sample MGYA00242631_ERZ504884 | MGnify/ENA primary metagenome ERZ504884 (study PRJEB26092, sample SAMD00036395) | human gut metagenome | host: Homo sapiens | study: EMG produced TPA metagenomics assembly of...
AAGATTTCTGGCTGCCCCTGTCCTTATTACTGTTTCCATCTTTTAAAAACGCTTATTCTCTTTTTCATCGTCCTCTTCATTTACATACGGACCGTCTGAAAATTCAAGCTGTTCACTTACATAATCTTCGTCCTTACTGCGTCCATGTTTCTTATAGACTGCGATTCCTGCAAAGCCTAAGATTGCTGCAACTACGATAGCTGCAAGACCTTTCACATTCATTCCGCTTTTCTCTTCTTTCTTCACTTTGGTTTCCTCCTCTGCTGCTGGTGTAGTCTCCGGTGTGGTTTCCGGGATCACTACGGTTGATTCTTCAGTTTCCTTGTCTTTTTCTGTTTCATCCAGAAATTCTGCCAGATCGTTCTCATCAACCAGAGACATCATATATACGTTCTCTGTATTACTGGAACGGTCAATGACCATGTAAAAAGTATTCCCCTTTTCGTCTGGATAGTAAGGAACTGTTTCGTATCATCATTTTCCTTATCATCTACAAGCTGGGCATTTCCCGGTGTAGAAAAAGCAGAATTATTACTCTCTCCGGTAACTCTTCCCGTATCCTCTGCTTTCTCCGTATCTTTATTCTTTTCTGTTGTTGTCTCTTCCACCACCGCTGTCGTTGTCTCTTCTGCCGGTGGATTTGCATTTGCATAAACAGTAGCAATGGACGTTCCCGAAATCATTGTTACCGCCATAGCAATTATCAGAAGTTTCTTTACCACTTTATTCCTCATCGTCTAAAACCTCTCTTTCTGCCACCTGCCCCCACAGGTGGTCTGTTATCGCTTTCTTTTGGGGTGTCTCCTTGGTATCCTCCACTGTGATACCGCCGTCCTCATTCATCTGAATCGTAACGGTTCCTTTCTGAATCCCGTCAAGCAATACCAGTAACTCCCGGCTGTCCAGTTTCATAGAACGGAAAGATTTGATGATCTCCACATCTTCCATCTGCTGTTTTAATGTATTCTGCCGTTTCAGATGTTCCTGCAGCTCTGCAATCTTATCCTCTGTCTTCTGAATATCATCCAGAATCTTTTTTAATTTCATGTTCATCTGCCTGTCACCTCCTCTAATGCAGACGACCAAATGCCATAAAATGTTCCTGCCAGTAAGCACTTGCAATGCTGGTATACTGGACAGGCTTGCCACAGTGGATCATCATGTTATTGCCGACATAGATTCCCACATGGCTTGCTCCCGGTGTGTCATAGGTTCCCTGGAAGAAGATCAGATCTCCCGGCTTTGCCTCCGATAGAGATACCTGCGAACAGTGTGACCGCAGCTCATCTGCAGTACATCTTCCGACATTCCATCCATTTCCACAGTTATTGATAACCCAGCTCACAAAACCGGAACAGTCAAAACCACTTGGGGAATAACCGCCCCATACATATGGAACACCCAGATATTTTTCTGCTTCCTGTATCATTTTTGCAAACTGTGGATCAGATAAAGCATCTGCCGGTATGTCATAACCAAATCCACTGCTTCCGGTGGGTATGCTGTTTAGATCAAACAGATAATCACGGTTGCCGTAATATTTGTTATACGCATCGTAGCGTTCCTGTTCTTCCTCTGTCATACGGCTCCTTAACACGGCATCCAGGCTGTGGTTTGTCATCGTCACATCCAGACGGTTCACCTCTTTTGTAGTCGTGACCTGCACTTCCTGGTTTCCATTGCTGTCTGCTATGTAGGCTTCCCATGTCTGGTGTCCATGTGCGGATGCCGCCGCATGATTGTCATAGTAAACATCGAACTGTACCCCATATCTTGCGAACGCTCCGGTATCTTCTACTACATATTCCACACCGTTCATGACTACATGGGTCCCGATCGGCACAAATGGATTCGCCGCATCCACGGCAATCGTATGGTTTGCTGTCGGCATTGCCCCACTGGCTGTCGGTCCGCCACTCCACTGGCCACAGCAGATCGGGCAGTTACAGTACCCACTTGTCACAACCAGTCCCCAAGGACTCCCCTACCCGGACAGTCTTGGTTTCTGTAACTGTTTCTCTGGTAGAGTCTGTGGTGATTCCATACTGCTGTCGGAAGATCTCCTTAATCTCCTCTGCCACTTCATCGTAAGTGAAGCCGCCGTATTTTACCGTAAGATAAGAGATCAACTGATATGGGTTATGACCGATCTCATCAATCTGGTACCGGTATTCATCGTAATCCGGATGCGTGGATTCCATCTGATTGATCTGCGTATTTAAGGCTTCTTCTAATGCCCGGTATGCATTTTCAGCGGCATAAATGTCCTCATCTGTACTGGAATAACTGGTGGAAATAATGGCAGACGAAGCTCCCTGCAGGGATGCACTGCAGCTGGTAAAACTTGCTGCAATCAAGACAAAGATCAATCCAAAGATAGCAACTGTAGCAAAAATCCCACGATTTTGTGCCACAATCATTTTGACTGCATCTTTTGCTTTCTCTGTAAATTTCTGTGCTTGAAGTGATCGCTGCATCCTTTGCCTTTTTACTCTGCTTTGCTGCCTGATACTGTTTCTGATAACGTTTCTTCTGGAACAGCTTTTGCAATGCAGATTTTCTTTTCTGCTCCGCTTCCTTCTTCACCATATTTTTTGCTTCATTTCCATAAACAGATTCAAACATCAGCCTGCTTTTTTCTGCTTCATCAAGAACGCTTTCTTTCAGTCTTTTTGTCTGTTCCCTCCTTTGCTTTAAGCGTTCCCTTGTATAAATGGATTTTCTTGCAAGGCTTTCTCCTGCAAGCTCTGCCCGGTGTGCCCCTTCTACCGCAGCATTATCCTCTTCTGCCTCATGGGTTTTCCAATGAGCCGCCGTAGCCGCAGCATCTTTCACGGCAGATGCAGAACTTCGGATACCGATACCGGCTCCATGTACCATGCCATCACTTTCATCGTCAAACGATAATCTGGAACTCTTTTTCCGCTGTTCTTTCAGCACACGTTCCCGCTTCGATTTGCCTTTGATCTCCTCCGAAAATCCATCCAGAGACTCTTCTGCCACTTCTGAAGTTTCCCTGTACCGGGCAGCTTCTCTCTTTGCCGTCTTGCTTTCTTCGGACGCCTCCTTTTCCTTCCGTCTTTCTTTTGACGCATAATCTCTGACCATCTTTTTCTTACGGAGATCCCGGCTGTCTGCAACCGTTTCCAGATAAGCCCGTTCTCCCCTTGGCTGTCCACGGATGCTCTCACTGCGAAATGCGGATTTCGTTGCAGCTGTGCTTTCATCGGCTACTTGTTCCCCATCCAGTTCTCCATCTATATCTTGTTCTGACTTCTCATCCAGTACAGTTTCTCTACTATATCTGGCTTTTGGGGAACTTTTCTCCGAATGTTCTGTTCCCTTTTTCCATTGCTATGCTCACGCCTTCTCTTACTGAAATCCAGTTCATCCTTTTTTTCACTACGGGAAACCTCTGTATCCATGTCCCGTCCAGTGATCCTTTTTTCTTCTTTATTCCGAAGATTCTCTTCTCTAAGACCATCACGACTCATCTTCTGGACGGTTTTATCTCTCGCCTTATACTCATGCTCCTGCAAATCTCACCATCCCCTTTACTGTTTACCTGTTATTCTGCTTTATCCTGATAGTTCTCCCATTTTTCCAGTACCTCATCTGCCAGTCCTGCAATGGAATCTGTCAGCTTATCTGTAAGCCTTTCACTCAATGTTCCTCTTGCAGCCAGACAGGAAGTAATCCCCATAAAGTCAATCAGTTCCGCTAAATACAGCAGATCATCTAACATCTCGCCAAACACCTCCTCCCCGTTACTGTCCTTTCCTTTTTCTAAAAGTTCTTTATAATTGTCTGCACAGATCCTCTCTGCAAATACACAGCAAGGTTCTCCATTGCATCTCTCAAAAATTCGTATAATCTCTCATGTAGTAATCCTCCATTTCATTTTTGGGCAGAAAAAAGGCCGGAAATCCTTTCCGGCTCATCCCCTGCTTTTGTCTATTTTGTTTTTTATATTTTTTAATCATCTCTTTCTCCGATACCAAGTTTTTTTACGCTTCTCTACCTCATCTGGCTTAGAAGTCATCAACGCATACAGCATCAGAGAATTATCAAATTTATCCTTAAACGGGATAATGGTACTGCCATAAAAGACCAGTCCCTCACCTTCTCCACTGTTGGTAACATAAGAAAGCTGATGTGGTGAAATGTTCAGCTGCTTTGCAAGAATCTGCCTGTCACCGGATGCCTGGTTTAACATCAGGATAAAGTCAGAATTTTCAAAGATATTTTCTATCTCACGGCTGGCAAGCAGGTCTTTTACATTCTGTGTGATACCCGTCGGAATACCGCCCCATTTACGGAATCGCTTCCAGATCTCCACGCTGTACGAAGCTGTCTGCTCTTCTTTTAAAAGCAGATGAAATTCATCAATGTAATATCTGGTACTCTTATTCGCTGAACGGTTAATCGTTACTCTGTTCCATACCTGATTGTGATAGGTAATCCGCCGCTTTTGCCATATCTCCCGATATGGTAGTCAGGACGGATTTTCCCCCACGTCGCACCGTGCGTGCGGCTTTCGTCGCACACGGCGCTCCATCAATACGGATTAGTTGTTGCGTGTATGTGAAACTACCAGTTTTTCCCTATAACTTAAAATCTTCTTTTGCACTTGTTTTTCATAATCACTGATGTCCATGCCCGGCGTGTTAATCGCCATATAGCATTTCTTGTGTACTGATATAAGGTTGTTGACACGGTTTACTTTATCCAGCGGAAGATATGGGTTAATTCTGTGGGTGTATGGAGCATGGTCTATCAGCCATTTTCCGCAAACCCTGCATTTGAGCCGGTCACGGTTCAGGGCGTATGCCTTATTCATGACAAACTCAAAATTGTTCAGATAGCCCCATTTACCCTTTAAGACAGCGATTGACGCATTTTCTGAATACACATCATCCAATCTGGCTTGTATGCGCTTCTTCTTAGTGCGCCTGAAATTGATTTCCCGTCCTTCGGCAGTATAGGGCGTTTCTTTTGGATTTTTCCCTCTCGTTTCCTGCCAGTTACAGAACGTGAGCGATGTAACTCCAACATAGATGTCACGGTATTTGACAGAAGGTATCTTTTGCCTGTAATTCTGGTGTATTCGGGGAAGGTTCTGCGTATCTTGGGCTCGAATCCATTTCCCTTTATACTGTTTGAGCCGGCGGCTCGCTGCAAGTTGTATCTTTCTGCCATATTTGTCCATGCTCACGCTAACCCATGTGCAGCATTGATAATACTGGATGACCCCTCGTATCTGGCTGTTAATCCGATTGATTTCATCAATCAGCTTTTCACGGCTTGTATCCCGTGGGATTTTCTTAATATTATCCGCTATCACATCAACTTTGCGTTTCAGTCTTTCTCTGTCCGGCTGTGTTCTGGTAACATAACCATGTTCGCCTTTCCCCTTTACTACCTTAAACTCGTATCCGAGAAATGTGGCGTGTTTCTTTCTTACATCCGTAATCAGTGTTTTCTCTTTGGATAATGTCAGCTTCATCTCTGTTTCCAGAAATTCCTTTAACGATGATTTCCAAAATTCAGCATGTTCCCGGCTATCTGTAATAATTACAAAATCGTCGGCATACCTCACTAGGAATCCCGGCACCAGTCTGGTCTTTTTCAATGCCCTTCTTTTTGCGGAATCCTGATTGTATTTGTGGGTGGTGTTTTTCAGTTCCCATTGTTTTGTTACCCATTCATCCATAATGTCGAGATAGACATTTGCAAGCAGAGGGCTGATAATCCCGCCCTGCATAGTGCCTTCTTCATTTACTTCACATTCATCAAGAACGCCTGCTTTCAGCATTTGTTTGATGATTTGAAGCACACGCCGGTCTTTAATTCCCAAATGATATAGTCTGCGAAGAAGTATAGCGTGGTCGATATAGTCGAAACATTTACTGATGTCTCCTTCCACAAACCAGTAATAACCTGTGTGGAAAGTGATGAAATTCAGTCTTTCCAGCGCCATTGCCGTATCCCTCATTGGGCGGAAACCATAAGAATGTTCAAAGAATAGCGCTTCTACAATGGGTTCCAACACGATACGCATACATTCCTGTACAATGCGGTCCCGTATTGTAGGAATACCTAACGGACGCTTTTCTTTTTTCCCCGGTTTGTCAATATATTTCCTGCGTATTTTCTGTGCTTCAAACTTTTCAAAAGCTCTCTGGATGTCGTTAATAACCCATCGGTAGGGTTTTTGCAGATATTCCCGCCGCATAGTCTTGTTATCGACACCGGGAGTATCACTCCCATGATTGCTCTTGATATTGTGAATTGCAGTCACAATCGTTGTTTCTGCTGACATAATTTCCAGTAAGCCTTTGAAGGCAGGGTATTTTCCTTCCTGTCTGGCTTTCCTGCTTTGTTGATACAATTCGTCTAACAAAGTGCGTAATTCAGTTTCAGTTTTTGGGCAGTCGAATTGTTGTGCCATACGCACCACCTCCTTCCGAGGTTGTGTTTCTGGTTTTAGTCAGGTTTGCCTACGGCTTCCTCGACTTTCTGTTCACATACGAATCCATATTGACTATGCCCCTTCGCTCCACTCCCATTACAGGAGCTTCATCACTACTACGGGCTGATGCCCCGTGGATTAACAGGTCATTTCCTACCTGTGCGGCAAGGGTGACACCTTACTTGCACCGGCATGTACCGGAGCGCCGTCCACGGTTCCTTTGTTCCCTATATTCTAGCTTTACATTTAGTTTTAGCCCGTCCCTCTGACCCGGCTGCCATCACTGGCTTGTGTGATTGATTGCCAGTGACATTCGACCATTCCGGTTTTCTGCCGTTTTCCACCAAGACATATTTCAACGGCGACAGCACCCCACATGGGGAGGATGGCTGTGTTATCATCCCATCGTTTACGAGCCTTACACTCAGGACTTTTGTCGATTGCAACAAAATATACTGGACATGACTAATTTATAGCTTCTTGCGGTTATCCAAGCTGTCTCAAGCTTCTTCCCCGCTTTTCACCGAGCTTCGTACAATTCACCTGTCACAATGAAATGCACGTCGGAGATTAGAATTTTTGTAACCCGTCACACCGGGTCAGACAGGAACTTCCCCTGTCAAATCGAATATAGAGTTCAGATTTCATTAGAAATCTGTCTTGCTTTGTTCCATATTTCTATGGAGATTAACAAGAAACAAAGCGCACATCCTGAACAATCAACATGCCAAGTTTTTTAACTGTTTACCAAGGTCTTTAATATCGAAACATACCAGACGATTGTTCAGTTCTACATTTGTGCGGTGATTAAACACCTTCAGGGAGCCATTTACATAGATTTCCAGTGCCGTTGCCAGCCGCTGCGACTCAGCCTCTTCCTGTTTGCGAAGCAGATTATATAGATCTTCCAGGATTGGCATTTTCTCCGGAACCGGATCTGAAAGATAGTCCTGATATACCAGACGCACACATCGGTCAATGATTGTTTTTTCCACTGGTTCCAGACCGTTTTTTCCTCCTACTACCAGTTCACAAAGCGAAAGGATAAAATCTGATTTCAACGATAGCGGATCGTCATCATCCGCATAATTGATGTTAATATCCATTGGATTGATGTAATCATGACTGGTTGGGGAAATACGGATAACCTGTCCGTTAAATGCCCGGACTAAAGGAAAATACTCTCCCTCCGGATCACAGATGATAATGTCGTCTTTTGTGACAATAAATACATTGGTGATCTCTCTTTTTGCCGCAAAAGATTTACCAGAACCGGGAGTACCAAGTATCAGACCATTTGGATTTTTCAACTTTTTCCGGTCTGCCATGATCAGGTTATTAGACAGGGCATTTAACCCATAATAGATAGATTCCCCACCCATAAACAGTTCCTGCGTTGTAAAAGGACAAAAAATAGCTGTTGACGTGGTAGTTAAGGCCCGCTTGATCGGAATCCAGTTTCTTCCAAGCGGCAAGCTGCTCATAAGTCCCTGTTCCTGCTGATAGTCCAGTCTTTTCAACGCACAGTTATATTTCTGTGCAATACCTGCGGTCTGAAATACCACATTTTCCAGCTCCTGTTTATTTTTCGCTGTATTTAAGAACACCACAGTCACAAGGAACATTCTCTCATTCCTTGACTGTAAATCTTCCAGAAGTCTTTTCGCTTCCCCTCCGTATGTGTTCAGATCAGACGGGATAATATCCATATCATATCCGGAGCGTACCGCTTTTTTCTGTTCCTCGATTTTCATACGGTTAATGTCCGTAACCTTACTCTTTACCAGCTTGATTGCTTTCATCTGGTCGATGGACTGGATATGCAGATTCACAAGCAGATTACAGTCCATTTCCAGAAATTCAGCGAGCATTTTATCCGTCAGCTCCGGTGCCAGTATCTGCAGATAGGATACTGCCCCGATAGTATCTCCCATCTGAAAATCCTTTCCATTTTTAAACAGGAAGCTGGATGGAGCAATGTAATCCTTTGTATTCAACCCGGTACGCAGCATATCATCATAGCTGAACCTGAATGGCACTTTGACATTCTGGTTGAATGTTTCATACATGATCTGCAAACGCTCCGCACCATTTAACGGATACGCAGATACCCCGAAAACCTTAAATTATTGAGAATATCAGTTTCTATACGTTCCAGTTTCGGTTTCGCTTCCCGGATATTATCCGCTTCAATCCCAAATGTAATGTACTTGGTTCTGATAAGACCATTATTTCCCTTTGCCAACTGGCTTTTAAGCATCTGGGCAAACTCCATACGCAGATCATCAAAACTGTCATTCTGCTTTTTGATACGGATCACATCTTCATATTCCGTCATATTGCTGTAATGATTGATAAAGGACAACTGAAAATGGATGGTACTGTCAAAATAATTCAGGAAATCACACCAGTTCTCAAAAAATGGTATTTTTATCTTCGTTTTTGTGCCAACTGATAGTTAATGTCATAAAAACGAATCGCTTTGAATAATACCCATCCTCCACACGACAGATCCCGTCTTTTCCCATTTCCCTGTAAGGAATGGACTGCTGTGCAGTAAGATTTTTACCTTTACTGTTTTTATTTGTGCTGGATACTTTTTTTACAGTGCCCTTTTTCCCATTGGATTTTAATGAGCCAGGCGGCTTTGTCTTTTTTATGTGCTTTTCTGCTTTCTTCGCCTGTTTCTGTGCCTCTTTTTCTTCACGAGCAGCCTGTTTTGCCGCCTGCTTCGCAAGTTTTCTTTCTTCCTTTTCGTGTGCCTTATGTAATTTCAGTTCATATTTCTGTGCTTTTTTCCAGGCACGCTTTTCCCGTCTGCTTAATTTGCGTTCCGGTCTGCGGATACCTCTGCGTCTTTCCAGAGCTTCGTAGCCCGTAATCATCGGCTCCCCAGACTTTGCATAATTTTGTGCCTTATCCGGATCAAATACCGGCAAACCATCAGCAGAATCTTCTTCATCCAGCCACCAGTCATCCGGATAAGAAGAATCCTCTATCTGCCCTGGAAGATTCTTATCGTTTCTTTCTTTTTCCACGAACGGTTCCTCCTTTCGCTTTTGTCACAATCCTCTTTTTTTCATACAGGTTTTCCACTTCATATTTCCGTACCGGAGGACGGATAAATTTCACTACGATCACATTTTTGAGGACTTTCTCTAAAGGAAGTCCATCTTTCTCATATATTGCAAATAAAAAAGCCGGAAGCATCAACAGACACATTCCGGTTGCCGCATTACTCGAACCAATCAATTCCCTTGACAGGAAATAAAACGGAAGCCCTACTGCCGCTGCAATACCAAGGCAGATAAGCTGTCGTTTTGTAAGGTTGAGAATAATTTTATTTTTTACTTTTGTCAGATCTTTTGGTACTGATACAAAAGCCATTTTCATCGTCTCCTTTTCCACATTTAGTGTGCATTAAAAATGCTCTTTGAGAAATTAGCTGTTTTCATAAGACTGAAACACAGTATCACCGTATATGCCATTACACTGAGCAGTGCCGTATGCACATTGTCTGATACCTGTATGTTTGCAACCAGCACAGAATAAATG
>ENA-OQNL01000177-OQNL01000177.1-human-gut-metagenome-genome-assembly--contig:-NODE-177-length-10004-cov-2.110256_pt1 | contig 10004 bp, 10 predicted proteins | sample MGYA00242631_ERZ504884 | MGnify/ENA primary metagenome ERZ504884 (study PRJEB26092, sample SAMD00036395) | human gut metagenome | host: Homo sapiens | study: EMG produced TPA metagenomics assembly of...
CTGCAGCTCGGCTTTGGAAACCATAGCGCCGGTCGGGTTGTTCGGGAAGCACAGATAAATCAGATCCGGGGTTTCTTTCGGGAGATCCGGGGTGAAGTTGTTTTCTGCAGTACACGGCATGTAAATCACATTCGTGAAACGCTCGGTTGCTGCGTCGTAGTCACCGGCACGGCCTGCCATTACGTTGGAGTCTACATAAACCGGATAAACCGGGTCGCATACAGCGATCTTGTTGTCCAGGCTGAAGATCTCCTGAATGTTGCTGCAGTCGCATTTTGCGCCGTCCGATACAAAAATTTCATCAGATGAGATATCGCATCCTCTGTCCCGATAATCATTTTTTGCGATGGTATCGCGAAGGAAAGCATATCCAAGATCTGGTGCATATCCGTGGAAGGTCTCTGCGTGTCCCATCTCATCCACTGCTCCGTGCAGCTTTTCAATGATCGCCGGTGCGATCGGCTGGGTTACGTCGCCGATTCCAAGACGGATGATTTTCGCGTCCGGATTTGCCTCGGTGTAAGCTGCAACTTTTTTTGCAATGGTGGAAAACAGATAGCTTCCCGGCAATTTCAGATAATTGTCATTCGATTTTGAACATTATTATGTCGCTCCTTTTCACTTTTTCTTACTCTGTCAAAAGCGTCAGCACCATCTGTGCCGTTTCAACCAGATTGGTGCCGCTGTCCATGCTGCATTTCTGCATGTAGCGATGGGCCTCCGACTCGGTCATGTGATTTCGTTCGATCAGAAGGCTTTTTGCACGATCGATGATGTGCTGTTCCTCGGCGCTGCGCACCTTGGGCTTTGCCCGCTCTTTCTTTCTGCGCCGTGCCGCACTCTGCAGCATCATCTCCAGTGTATTGACCAGCTCGTACACGGAAAGCGGCATCGTAACCGCCATGATTCCGGTTCCCTCCACCGCACTTAATGCGCGGCTCGATGCAATCAGAAGCATCTGGAAGCCGGACGGCATACACTCATTCAGATCCGTAAAAACATATCCGGAAGCTTGTAGCCGCAGATGACGATACCGCCGTTTAAGTTGTTCATCTCTCCGAGCGCCGCTGCCGCTGTCGAACAGACAGCATCGATTTCATATCCTCTTTTTGCCAGAATATCCCGGATGCGCTTTCCATCTTCTATTTTGGGAAGTACTATCACTATGCTGCTCATGCATTTTCAGGCCCCTTCGTCGTCTAAATACGGTACAGATATTTCTCGGTCTCCCAGTCGGATACCTGGCGGAGATACTCATGCCACTCTTCTTCTTTGGCATTGATATATCCATCCACAAATTCCTGGCCGAGTACCTGACACAGAAAATCGTCTTTCTTTAACTCTGCGACCGCTTCTCCAAGGCTTCCCGGGAGAGCGGAACTGCAAAAGGAACGCTGGTACGAGAATTGGATGCGCTGGGCGGTGTGATGGGCCTTGCGGCGGATGCCACCTACCTGCAGAGCCGGATGCTGAACAAGGGCAAAGGCCCTGCCGTTCATGCCCTGCGCGTTCAGACCGACCGCAAGCGCTACCACGAATATATGAAGCACGCCCTTGAACTCACGCCCGGCCTTGCCATCCATCAGGCCGAGGTGGTGGGCATTGAGGTGGAGAACGGCCATGTCAAGGGCGTTGTGACCCAGCTGAACGGGGAGTATAGCGCAAAGTGTGTGGTCATTGCCACGGGCACCAATCTGGGTGGAAAAATTTTTGTCGGTGATGCGTGGTATGCTTCCGGCCCCGATGGGATGCACGCCGCCAATGTCCTGACCGAAAGCCTGAAAGCCGCCGGTCTGCCTCTGCGGCGGTTCAAGACCGGTACGCCTGCCCGCGTCCACCGGAGAAGCATCGACTTCTCCAAGCTGGAATGCCAGCCCGGCGACCCGGACAGTGAGCTGCAGCCCTTCAGCTTTCTGACGGATGCACCCATGCACAACAAGGTGGAATGCTGGATCGCCTACACCAACCCCGAGACCCACAGGATCATTCTGGACAACATCCAGCGCAGCCCGCTCTACGGCGGCATGATCGAGGGGGTTGGCCCCCGGTACTGCCCCTCCATTGAGGATAAGGTGGTGCGCTTTGCGGGCAAGGACCGGCACCCCATCTTTGTGGAGCCCTGCGGCGAGAACACAGAGGAGATGTATCTGCAGGGGGCGTCCAGCAGCCTGCCGGAGGATGTGCAGAACGCCTTTTACCGGAGCATTCAGGGGTTTGAGAACATTGAGATCATGCGCCCGGCCTACGCCATCGAGTATGACTGCGTAGACCCGACCAGTCTGGAAGCCACGCTGGAGAGCAAGGTGGTGCGGGGTCTGTATGGTGCAGGCCAGTTCAACGGCACCTCCGGCTACGAGGAAGCCGCCGCGCAGGGTCTGCTGGCCGGTTTGAACGCCGCCCGCAGTGCAAAAGGGGAGAGCCAGCTGATCCTGGAGCGTCAGACCAGCTATCTGGGCACCCTGGTGGATGACCTTGTCACCAAGGGGGTCATGGACCCTTACCGCATGATGACCAGCCGGAGCGAGTACCGCCTGACCCTGCGGCAGGACAACGCCGATCAGCGGCTGACCCCCATTGGCCGGGAGTATGGTCTGGTGCAGGATGACCGCTGGGAAAAATACCAGCACACTCAGAGTATTCTGGAAGCGGAGCGCCGCCGCCTGCACGAGACCCATCTGCGCACTGCTGACCTGCGCGCTGCCATGGAAGCAGCCGGGCTGACCCCTGCCGCTGAGGGCGGCATTGCCGAAGAGCTGCTCCGCCGCCCCGAGATCAGCTATCCGCTGTTGGCGGGTGTGATCGGCTGGGGCGAGGGCATCACCCCCATGCTGGCCGAGCGGCTGGAGACCGAGATCAAGTACGCAGGCTACATTGCCCGGCAGGATCGGATGATCCGTGACGTGGCCCGCCACGAAAAGACCCTGATCCCCGCAGATTTTGAGTATGCTGACCTGACCGGCCTGACGCTGGAGGCCCGTGAGAAGCTGACCCGCATCCGCCCGAAGAATCTGGGGCAGGCGGGCCGCATCCCCGGCGTGTCGCCCTCCGATGTGGCGCAGTTGAGCATTGCTTTAACAGTGAGAGAGAAAACCTGATGCACTGACGGAGAGGTTGGAGGAAGGAGAGCAGAACCTCTGTACAACCTCTCAGCCGCCTGCGGCGACAGCTCCCCTGATAAGGGAGCCATTGGTAGAAAGACAAAAGAATTGCCTAAAACGAAAAGGGACAGATAAATGATCGACAAGAACAGATTAGAGCAAAAATGTTCCATGTGGAACATTGCGCTGACCGGGGAACAGCTGGACCAGCTGGATGCCTTTGCGCAGATCCTGGTGGACTATAACCAGAAGGTCAACCTGACCGCCATCACTGACCCGGAAGGCATTGAGGACAAGCACTTCCTCGACAGCCTGCTGTTTGCCAGCCAGCCAGAGGTAGCAGGGAAGATGGTGGACGTGGGTGCCGGTGCCGGATTCCCGGGCATCGTGACAAAAATCTACAAGCCCGAGCTGGAGCTGACCCTGATGGAGCCCACCGGCAAGCGGGTGGAGTTCTTGAAGTATGCCTGCGCTCAGCTGGGCCTGACCGGGGTGGAGTTTGCCAAGGAGCGCGCCGAGGAAGCCGCCCGCAAAGCATGGCGGGAGCAGTTTGATCTGGCCTCTGCCCGTGCGGTTGCGGCGCTGCCCATGCTGGCCGAGTACTGCCTGCCGCTGGTCAAGGTGGGTGGCAGCTTCCTTGCCATGAAGGGCGCTTCCGGCGAGGAGGAGCTGGCTGCAGCCCGCGGTGCCATCCGGAAGCTGGGCGGCGAGTATAAGGAGACCCGCACCCTGCATCTGCCGGGCGGCGATACCCGCACCCTCATCCTCTGCAAAAAGATTTCGCAAACTCCGACAGCCTACCCCAGAAACGGTGGAAAGATCGCAAAGTCTCCGCTGAAATAACGAAAAACCGCAAGATAAATGCCAAGCCCTGCCGAACGATTCTTCTGGCAGGGCTTTTTGATTTCTGGTACACTGGAACTGCAATGAGTGAGTTTTCCACCGTTTCCCGGGAAACAGTGGAAAACTGTGTCACATTTCAGCGAAAGGGGAAAGAATCATGTTTGAATGGAAGAAATCTGCCGGAAAGATCTACACCCTGCCTGTGGAAAGCATCCACCCCTCACCGTTTCAGGCCCGGACTGTCTTTGATGAAAAGGAGCTGGCGGGGCTGGCTCAGAGCATCCGGGAAAACGGCCTGCTGCAGCCCATCTCGGTGCGGAAGGTCGAGGGTGGTTACGAGCTGGTGGCAGGGGAGCGGCGGCTCCGCGCCTGCAAGCTGGCCAGGATGGAGACCATCCCGGCCATCCTCTGCGACTGCGGCGACCAGCGAACTGCGGCGCTGGGTCTGCTGGAAAACATCCAGCGGGAAGACCTGAACCCCTTTGAGCAGGCACAGGGGCTGCGGGATGTGATCGCCCTTTGGGACTGCACCCAGGCCGAGGCGGCCAAACGGCTGGGCATGGCACAGCCCACCCTTGCCAACAAGCTGCGGCTGCTGCAGCTGACCACCGACCAAAGGCAGTTCGTGTTGGACAATGGCCTGACCGAGCGCCACGCCCGGGCTGTCCTGCGCCTGCCCGAGAACCGGCGGAGCGAAGCCCTTATCACCATTGCCAAGCGGCGGATGAATGCCCGGCAGACCGACCTGTACATTGAGCAGGTGCTCAATGCCGCCGCCCCGGGCAGACACCGTATCTCCATGGTCAAGGATGTGCGCATCTTTGTCAACACCATCGACCATGCCATCCGGCTGATGACGGACAACGGTGTGCCTGCCACGGCCCACAGGGAAGAGCGGGACGGCTATATCGAATACACGGTGCGCATTCCAACCGCAGCCGCGCAAAGATAAAATGCATCGCAATTTTCACAAAAAATGCAATTCCACAGGGTTTTTACGCAAAATAATCAGGAAACAGGTTCAAAAAGCCGCGCTGATGTGCTATACTAGTCTTTAAAGGGGCTTTGCTGGTGGGAAAACAGCGGGGCCCGGCCTCGAATGTTCCACGTGGAACAAATAATTTTCCCGGGAGGAAACAAAGAGCGTGGCTAAAAATCGTTGCAATTGCAAACCAAAAAGGCGGCGTGGGCAAGACCACCACGGCCGTGAACCTTTCGTCCTGCGTTGCGGCTCTGGGCAAAAAGACGCTCATCGTCGATCTGGACCCGCAGGGTAATACCACCACCGGTTACGGCATTCCCAAGCGGAGTGTCGATGTGGGTACTTATGAGCTGCTGATCGGAGAGGCGGAGGCAAAGGATGCCATCCGCAAGACCGAGTTCCGCACCGATGTCATCGGTTCCAACACCCGGCTGGCGGGTGCGGGTCTGGAAATGATCGACCTGCCGGGCCGCGAAAGCCGCCTGCGCAAGGCGCTGGCCTCGGTGCAGAAGGACTACGACTTCATCTTTGTGGACTGCCCGCCCAGTCTGGATCTGCTCACCCTGAACGGTCTGTGCGCCTGCGACAGCGTGCTTATCCCCATCCAGTGTGAGTATTACGCACTGGAGGGCCTGTCGGAGCTCATCAGCACCCTCAAGACCATCCGCAAGAAGTACAACCCCTATCTGGACATCGAGGGCGTGGTGTTCACCATGTTCTCCGGGCGGTTCAACCTGACGCTGCAGGTGGTGGATCAGGTCAAAAAGTATTTTGGCACCAAGGTCTACAAGACCACCATCCCGCGCACCATCCGCATCTCGGAAGCGCCCAGCTACGGCCAGCCCATCAATTTCTATGAGCCCAAGGGCAAGGGCAGCGAGGCCTATATGGATCTCGCCATTGAGTTCGTAAAGAACAACCGCCCGCATGAACCGGCACGCCGCCGCACAAAAGGGAACAGTGCCCCCGCCGGGCAGAAAAGCGCACTGGAACAAGTGAAGCAGGGGGAAGCGTAACCTATGGCAAAAAAAAGAGGAGGACTGGGCCGTGGCCTGGAAAGTCTGTTTGAGGACACAGCCCCCAGTTTTGAGTCCGATAACCGGATCGAGACGCTGCCCCTGCGGGAGATCGAGCCGGACCCGGCTCAGCCCCGCAAGACCTTTGATGAGGAAACGCTGGCAGAGCTGGCGGCCAGCATCTCAGAGCACGGTTTGCTGCAGCCCATCGCGGTGCGGCCCCACGGGGTAGACCGCTATCTCATCGTGGCCGGTGAGCGCCGCTGGCGTGCCTGCCGGATGGCGGGCCTGACCGAGGCACCCGTCATTGTGAAGGATGTCACGGATGAGCAGGCCATGGAGCTGGCGCTGGTGGAAAACCTTCAGCGCGAGGATCTGGACCCGGTGGAAGAAGCACTGGGCATTCGGGAGCTGATGACCCGCTGTGACCTGACCCAGGAGCAGGCCGCCCGCAAGCTGGGCAAAAGCCGCAGCGCACTGGCCAACAGCCTGCGTCTGCTCAACCTGCCCGAAACGGTGCTGGAGCTGCTGAAAAGTGGTTTTCTCACCACCGGCCACGCAAAGGTGGTGCTGGGTCTGCCCACCCCGGAGCTGCAGGAGCAGGCGGCACAGATCATTGCCGACCATGAGCTGAACGTCCGGCAGGCAGAGGCCCTGTGCAAGAAGCTGGCCAAGCCCCCCAAAGAGCCTGTGGAGCCTGCCCCGCGCGGCACCCTGCCTGTGGAGGTGGAAGAGAGCCTGAAGCAGGCGCTGGGCAGTGAGGTCAATGTGGCCTACCACGACGGCAAGGGCAAGCTGACCGTCCACTTCTACTCGGATGAACAGCTGAAGGCTTTTGCAAACTTATTAGGGCAATATCAGGTTGAGGATTAAACCTCTCCGTCATTGTTGTTGCCTGGTAGGAGAGGCCCTGGCAGCCGATGGAAGCTTTTCGTATACGCCGCCAGCCCGACTGAGAGGTTGTACGAAGGCAAGCCTGACCGAGAAGAAAAACATAGCGATCCAAGGCGGCACGCCGCCTTTGAACGGCATGGGAAAGGGCTTACCTGCCCGTGCGAACCGAAATAGAGTAAGGAGAGTAAATCATGCTTGATATCAAATTTGTCCGTGACAACCCGGATGCTGTCAAGGAAAACATCAAGAAGAAGTTCCAGGATGCCAAGCTCCCTCTGGTGGATGAAGTCATCGAGAAGGACGCAAAGTACCGCGAGTGCCTGAAGGAGGTTGAGAGCCTGAAGGCTGCCCGCAACAAGCTGAGCAAGGCCAACGGCCCCCTGTTCGGTCAGCTGAAGAAGTGCACCGACGAGGCCCAGAAGGCCCAGCTGCAGGCACAGATTGATGCCAACAACGCCGCCGTCAAGGCCGACGCGGACAAGATGGCAGAGCTGGAAGCCGAGGAAGCCAAGCTGGCTGACCGCATCCAGGAGATCATGTACACCATCCCCCAGATGATCGACCCCAGTGTGCCCATCGGCCCCGATGACACCTACAACGTGGAGGCTCAGCGCTTTGGTGAGCCTGTGGTGCCCGATTTCCCCATCCCGTACCACACCGAGATCATGGAGAGCTTTGACGGCATCGATATGGACGCCGCAGGCCGCGTGGCCGGTAACGGCTTCTACTACCTGCTGGGCAACATTGCACGCCTGCACGAGGCTGTGCTGGCCTATGCCCGCGACTTTATGATCAACAAGGGCTTCACCTACGTCATCCCGCCCTTCATGATGCACGGCAACGTGGTGCAGGGCGTCATGTCCTTCCCCGAGATGGACGCCATGATGTACAAGATCGAGGGTGAGGACCTGTACCTCATCGGCACCAGCGAGCACACTATGATCGGCCGCTTCATCGACCAGACGCTGGACGAGAGCAAGATGCCCCTGACTCTGACCTCTTACAGCCCCTGCTTCCGCAAGGAGAAGGGCGCACACGGCATCGAGGAGCGCGGCATCTACCGCATCCATCAGTTCGAGAAGCAGGAGATGATCGTGGTCTGCCGCCCCGAGGAGAGCGCCGACTGGGTACGAGAAACTCTGGAAGAACTCCGTGGAGCTGTTCCGCAGCATGGAGATCCCCGTGCGCCAGCTGAACTGCTGCTCCGGCGATCTGGCTGACCTGAAGGTCAAGAGCTGCGATATCGAGGCCTGGAGCCCCCGCAGCAGAAGTACTTTGAGGTCTGCTCCTGCTCCAACCTGGGCGATGCACAGGCACGCCGCCTGCACATCCGCGTCAAGGGCAAGGACGGCAAGACCTATCTGGCCCACACCCTGAACAACACCTGCGTGGCTCCTCCGCGTATGCTGATCGCCTTCCTGGAGAACCATCTGCAGGCCGACGGCAGCGTGACCATTCCCGAAGTGCTGCAGCCGTATATGGGCGGCCTGAAGGTCATGGTTCCCACCCACAAGAAGAACTAAAACTGCACCGGGTTTTCCACAAGGCTCGGATAAATGGTTGAAAAATCCCGCTTTCTATTCAATGGAAAGCGGGATTTTTTGCGTATCTTCGTTTGTATTTTGGACGACATGAAAAAATATGATTTTTTTAAAAATATGTGTTGACAAAAGGGGTATCTGTGGGTATAATAATAGAGCACTGTTCAAGTGCACAAACAATATGTGGCGGTATAGCTCAGTTGGCTAGAGCATTCGGTTCATACCCGAAGTGTCACCGGTTCAAATCCAGTTACCGCTACCACTTTTACAGAGTTTCGCTAAGGTTAGGGGGACGGTCGTCCGCAGTAGTGGGCGATGGATGTCGGAGGTTTTAGCGAAGCTCTGTATTTCTAAGGCCCGTTGGTCAAGCGGTTAAGACACCGCCCTTTCACGGCGGTAACACGGGTTCGATTCCCCTACCGGTCACCATTCGGGCGCTTAGCTCAGCTGGGAGAGCGTCTGCCTTACAAGCAGAATGTCGGCGGTTCGATCCCGTCAGCGCCCACCATTTTTTATTTTGGTAGAAGTTTTATGTAGCCCCACCAATGGCCCGGTGGTTCAGTTGGTTAGAATGCCGCCCTGTCACGGCGGAGGTCGTGGGTTCGAGTCCCATCCGGGTCGCCATTTTGCCTCGGTAGCTCAGTTGGTAGAGCAAAGGACTGAAAATCCTTGTGTCCACAGTTCGATTCTGTGCTGAGGCACCATTTATGCGGAAATAGCTCAGTGGTAGAGCACCTCCTTGCCAAGGAGGGGGTCGCGAGTTCGAATCTCGTTTTCCGCTCCAGTTAAGGCGACATAGCCAAGCGGTAAGGCAGAGGTCTGCAAAACCTTTATCCCCAGTTCGATTCTGGGTGTCGCCTCCACTTTTTGCCGGGGTGGCGGAACTGGCAGACGCAAGGGACTTAAAATCCCTCGGTAGCGATACCGTACCGGTTCGATCCCGGTCAGCGGCATTTACCCGAGCCGAAACAGCTTTACCGGTTGTTTCGGCTTTTTCTACTTGGACCCTGTGAGGCATGGTATGCTGAACCATAAATCTACCCGCAGCGCCCGGCTGTTCTGGCTGGGGGCGCTGCTCGGCGCTGCCGTATTTTTGCTGGTGTACGGCCTTGCACCACTGGACGCAGCCAACGACGCCTTCTGCCGCGGCGGCTACATTGAAAAGGACATCCAGCAGCACTACGCGGGCTGGCTGTTCTACCGAAGCAGTGCGCTGGGCTGGCCGCTCGGCGTAACGCAGGCCATCAACGCGCCGCAGGGCGTCAGCGTTGCGTACACCGATTCTATCCCGCTGCTGGCCGTTCTGTGCCGCCCGCTGGCAGCAGCGCTGGGCGGGACGTTCCAGTATTTCGGCTGGTTTACCCTTGTCTGCTTTGCTTTGCAGGGCGGCTTTGCGTCGCTGCTGTGCGGGCTGTTTGCTGAGGGGCTTGCCGCCCCTTTGGCGGGCTCGCTTGTGTTTGCGGCCAGCCCGATTTTACTGGAGCGCGCGTTCCGGCACACCTCGCTCGGCGCGCAGTGGCTTGTGCTGGCGGCGCTGTACTGTTATTTTGTCTGCCGCCGACAGAGCCGGTTTGCGTCGCGCGGATTGTTTGTCATCAACATTCTGGCCGTCGGTATCCACCCGTATTTT
>ENA-OQNL01000179-OQNL01000179.1-human-gut-metagenome-genome-assembly--contig:-NODE-179-length-9954-cov-2.215325_pt1 | contig 9954 bp, 10 predicted proteins | sample MGYA00242631_ERZ504884 | MGnify/ENA primary metagenome ERZ504884 (study PRJEB26092, sample SAMD00036395) | human gut metagenome | host: Homo sapiens | study: EMG produced TPA metagenomics assembly of the...
ACGCGAAATCAGCCTGTCCAATGGTCTGACGACCCGCCTGTGGCAGAACGACGTGACTTCCGTAGCCGCGGACACCACAGTGCTTGCCTCTTACGCAGGTGAGTCCGCCGCCGACTGGGAGCTGGAGCGCACCCCCGCCATCACCAGCCGCCCCTATGGCAACGGTACCGCCATCTACGTGGGCTGCGACCTCAACCGTCACGACATTGCCCAGTTGCTCAAAGCACTTGGCTCCCGATGGCAGGAGTTGTCGGCGCAGCCGACTGAGAGTGGTCAAACTCCAACCTATCCCACCACAGATCCCCGCATCCTGCACACCATCCGCCGATCCGCAGACGGCTCCACCCGCTTCGATTTCTACCTCAACCGCTCAAACCAGCCCGTCGCCATCAACGGTGTGGAAGGTGATCCCATCATCGCCCACCGTTGCGAGACTGACGCCGTTGGATATACGCTGAACCGCAACGCCATTCTTATCGCTAAAACGTCCTGCTAAACCGCGCTAGAATGGCAATGTTGTCCGGATAGAGGAGTGCGGCATGAGCGACGAGAAAACAGCCAAGCGTCGAGTGACGCTACGCGATGTCGCTCAGGCCGCCGGTGTATCGCTCAAAACTGCGTCGAACGTGATCAATGGCTCCGGGCGTATGACAGATGAGACCCGTGCCAAGGTCGAGTCGGTCATTAAGGACCTCGACTACCGAGTCAACGTGGCCGCCCGCAACCTCAACCGCGATCACACCGGCTTCATCACCCTCGCCGTGCCTTCGCTGATTCCGCCATATCTGGCCGAGCTCGCCAACCGCACCATCGAGGCCGCCCGTCAGCGCGACTATTCCGTATACGTCACCACGTATGCGGAAGGCTCCGCGAAAGGCGCGCGCGATCTGCTGAAGAAGTTCAACTCCACGGTGTCCGATGGCATGATCCTTTCCATGAGCGAGGTGGAAAACATTTCGCCCGATGATCTGAAGGTTGATTTTCCGCTGGTCATCGTTGGCGCGCGTACCACGTGGGGCATTGTGGATCACGTGACCCCAGACGATGTATCCGCAGCCGCCATGGCCGCAGGCTACCTGTATGACCGCGGTTCCACCAGACTTGCAGTGATCGGTGCCCGTGACGTTTACGACGAAGATGCATTGCTGAATGCCGTAGAAGGCAACGCGCAGCTGCGTCTGCGCGGCATCATCGAAGAGACCCGTAGGCGTGGGCTCTCCTTGGATCCGCAGCTGATTGGCAACACCGATCAGGATTGGACCATCGGAGCCGGTGCCCGTGTGACCCAGCGGCTCATTGATTCCGGCGTGCCATTCGACGGTGTGATTGCCTTGAACGATCAGTTGGCCATCGGCGCATTGACCGCTCTGCGCACCGCTGGTTATGAGGTGCCCGTGCAGGTGCAGGTCATCGGCTTCGATAACAACGAGGAAGCCCCCTACCTGCAGATTCCGCTGACCACCATGGATTCCCGCCTTGACTGGACGGCTCCCACGGCAGTGGATCGCATCCTCGGACGCATCGACGGCAGCATCACCAAGTCCGAACTGCTCACCACCGAATCCCAGGTCATCGCCCGCGCCTCCACACGCTGAACGACATTGCTGTAATGCTGGTGTTGCTGTACTGGGCCGTACGAGGCGTTGATACACCGGTTGACCAACACGGCATAAAGTGCTAAGGTGACGATTGCGTGGTACACAGCTGTACCGCGTGGCGCATAAGGAAAGGAAGCGCCAAGCATCACTGGGCGTTCGTTCTGAGCGTTCACCATTCAAAGGAGAAAAAGCATGCGCCGAAATACCGCGCTTACTCGCATTATGGCATCCGGCGTGGCCGCCATAATGCTCTGCGCAGGAGGCACGTTCACTGTAAACGCCGCCGAAGAAGAACCAGTTAAAGCCGACGTCTCGGTCAAGGCCATCCAAGGCTTAAGCGATGATTTCATCGGCGGTATGGACGTCTCATCCATGCTCTCGCTGGAAGAAAGCGGCGTCACGTTCAAGAACGCCAATGGCGAGGTCGAGGATTTGTTCACGTTGCTCAAGGAATCCGGCGTGAACTATGTGCGTCTGCGTGTGTGGAACGATCCGTTCACCGCAGACGGCCAAGGATATGGCGGCGGCAACGTCAACGCCGATCGCGCACTGACCATGGCCAAGCGAGCCACGGCAGCAGGGCTGAAAGTGCTGGTCGACTTCCATTACTCCGATTTCTGGGCCGACCCCAGCAAGCAGCAGGTGCCCAAGGCGTGGAAATCCTTTGAAGGCGACGCGGACAAAACCGCCGACACCGTATACGACTACACCAAGCAGACTCTGACCACGTTCAAACAAGCCGGCGTGGACGTCGGCATGGTGCAGGTCGGCAACGAAACCACTGCGAAAATCGCCGGCATCTCCGGCTGGGACGGCATGTCCAAAGTATTCTCCGCAGGTTCCAAAGCCATACGCGAAGTGCTCCCCGAAGCCAAGGTCGTCATTCATTTCACCAACCCGGAGAAAGCCGGCACCTACGCCACTTACGCCAAACAGTTGAGCAACCACAATGTGGATTACGATGTGTTCGCCAGCTCCTACTACCCGTTCTGGCATGGCACCACCGAAAACCTCACCAGCGTGCTCAAGAACGTGGCCTCCACTTATAAGAAAGATGTGATGGTGGCGGAAACGTCGTGGGCATACACCTTGGATGATGGCGACGACGATTCCAACACAGTGCCCAGTAAAGTAACCGCCGATAACCTCAAGAAATACGACATCAGCCCGCAAGGCCAGGCCGATGAGATTCGCGCGGTCGCCGAGGCCGTGAACAATATCGGCGACAATGATGGCGATGGCGAAAACGACGGCCTGGGTGTGTTCTACTGGGAGCCCGCATGGGTGCCCGTGGGCACCGGCGGCAAGGATAACGCCGAACTGGTGGATACGTGGAACAAGTACGGTGGCGGCTGGGCCACTGAAGCGGCCGGCGAATACGATCCCAATGACGCCGGCCTGTACTGGGGCGGCTCAGGTGTCGATAACCAAGCTTTGTTCGATTTCGATGGCAAGGCGCTCGCCTCTCTGCCGACGTTCAAGTACATTCACACCGGTGCCGTCACCGATCATGTGTTCACCAAGATAGATCCAGTGGAGATTACCGCGACTGACTCGGATTCCATCGACGCGATCAAAGCGCAATTGCCGAGTGAGGTGGCCGCACACTATCAGGATGGGGTGGACGAGACCGAAACCGTGACCTGGCAATCCGCTGCGCTTGACTGGATTCGTGGCGCAGGCACATACACCATCACCGGCACCACCAACGCTGGCCACGACGTGACCGTCACCGTCACCGTCACCGCCACTCCCGCCAAGGATTACGTAACGGACGGCAGCTTCGAGAACGCTGAGAACGATAAGAACTGGACCATTGCCGGCACCGGTGCGTCCATCACCGAAGACAGTGGCAACGCCGCCGACGGCAAGCGTGCGCTGAAGTTTTGGGCATCCGATGCCTACAGTTTCTCCGCCACGCAGACCATCACCGGACTCGAGCCTGGCGAATACGTGCTGACCGCCATGAGCCAAGGCGCGGCAGCGGACAACGCCGCTATTACCGATGGTGTGGCCCTCTCCGCCACAACGGGTGGCAAGACCACGTCCGATGCGCTGGAACTCAACGGTTGGGTTAAGTTCGATACCGCCACCGTGCCTGTCACCGTGGGTGCTGATGGCACAGCGACCATCACCATCACGGGCAACCTGCCTGCCGACGCATGGGGCAATGTGGACAAGGGTCTCACTCGTCAAAAAGACCAAAAACTCCGGTGAAGCCATCCACGGAGAACCTGGACAAGGCCGTGGCCGAAGCCGGGAAAATCAATCGCGATGAGTACACCAACGAGTCGCTCGCCAAACTCGATCAGGCGCTTGCCGCCGCTGACGTGCTGCTTGCCGGCAGCACCTACACCGAGCAGGACGTGAACGATGTGATCAAGCTTGTTGCCGATGCCATTGCCGGCCTCGCCCAAAAGGAGGTCTCCAGCCTGACCGTCACGCCAAGCAAAACCACCTATCAGGTGGGCGATGCCATCGATGCCGACCATGATCTCAAGGTCGTGGGCAACTATTCCGCAGGCATGGGCAACGTGACGCTTTCCGCCGACCAGTTCACGCTCGATTACGATTTCTCCGCTCCCGCTGATGCGGCGAAGGTTACCGTAACGCTCAAGTCGAATCCGAATGTCACCGAAACCTATACGGTTGCGGTTACCGCTCGGGCCGAAGGTGGTTCCGGCAACGGCTCGGACGGTGCGGGTAATGGCGGGGCTACTATCAATCCCGATACGGGCGAGGGCGATAAGGCCAACGGTGCGAATGGCGACAAGATCACTGGTGTGCTGAGCAATACCGGTAGCGCGGTGACTGCCGTGGGTCTTGCGGTTGTCGTTCTCGGCGTGGCCGGCGGGGTCTCGCTTGCTTTGCGTCGTAAGCGCTCCTGATAGAGACTGATGTGGCATTATGATGCGGTTGCCGGCAGCCGGCAACCGGCTGCCAGATGCCATCTGTCGGCTGTCGTTTATCGGTTGTCGGCTGTCAGATGCGTCTGTCTCGGCGCAGCGATGCGATTCTGTCCCGGTTCGTGCATCAATCGTTTGATGTGGGTACCAGGACAGAAATCACTGTCCTGGTTTGCGAAAACGGGTGTTTTTCGCGTACCGGGACAATTCCCGTTGCCCCGGTTTGCACGTCAATCGTTCTACGTGAGAACCGGGACAGTATGTTGATTTCGGGATTGGCTGTATTCCGCCGATTCTGTTTGTCGGGGTATGTGGACTTTGGGGATTGTCTTGTCCTGGTTCTCGAAAATGGCCCGAAATTGCGTACCGGGACAACGATTTCTGCCCCGGTGCAAACGTCAATCGATTGACGCCTGTACCGGGGCAAATTCGCGCCCGGGAACAATAGGGCGAGGGCCGGTCGCAGGAGTAGAGCGTGATGTTGTCATGATTGCGCCCGGCTCTCCCACACGGAAGGCCGGGCGCAATCATGCCGTTTGGTTGCAGCACCCGCACATCGCCTGCATAACCGTGTACAGTGGCGTGTAGTTGCAGTACATGAAGGAGCATCACAAGCCATGACCAACGGACACATCAATCCCGCCAACGTGCCGGACATCGCCTTGAAAGACGGCCATTCCATTCCGCAGGTCGGCCTTGGCATGCTACGTATCGATGACGAGGGCGTGGCCCCTGTCGTCGAATCTGCGCTGGAAGCCGGATACCGCCACATCGATGGCGCCGCCGGATACAACAACGAGGCCGGCGTGGGTCGTGCGCTCGCCGCTTCCGGATACAACACCGGCGCCAAGCGCGAGACCCTGTGGGTCACCACCAAGCTGCGCGACTCCCAGCAGGGCTACGATTCCGCGCTCAAAGCTTTCGACAACTCGCTGAAACTCCTCCAGCTCGATTACGTGGACATGTACATGATCCATTGGCCCACGCCGTTCGACTGGCGCAGCACCGACACCTGGAAGGCGTTCGTCAAGCTGCGCGACGAAGGCATGGCACGCACACTCGGCGTATGCAACTTCATGCCCGCCGATCTGAAGCGTCTGCACGAGGAGACCGGCGCATGGCCGGCCGTCAATCAGATTGAGCTGCACCCCACGTGGCAGCAGCGCGAAGTGGTGGCGTTCTGCAAGAAGCACGGCATCGCCGTGGAGGCCTACTCGCCGATGGCGCGTGGCGCCGACCTCAACGCCGGCGACGGCACCATCGAGAAGATCGCCGCCGCCCATGAGGTCAGCCCGGCCCAGGTGATTCTGCGCTGGCACATCGAAAACGGCACGATCATCATCCCCAAGTCCGTGCATGCCGACCGTCAGAGGGAGAATCTCGACCTGTTCGGCTTCGCCCTGACCGCCGATGAACACGCTGCCATCGACGCCCTCGACGGCCCCACCCGCGCCGGCCACGACCCCCTCACCTTCACCTATGCGTGATTGATGGCACGTCGTAACGCCCACTTCCGCCGTCGTTTCAACGCCTCTGGACCGCTGGAGCGCGTGCTGATTCTCATCGTTCTCGCCGCAGCAATCGGCGTGACCATCGGCCTGCTACTGCCGCAGGTCAGTTCCGACGCGGCCAAAATCACAGGTGGCTACACTGCCACCGGTTCAGCCGCCGACACTTTGAACGCGCTCGCCGTAGACGACAACCAAAGCTCCTCCGGCTACGACCGCGATTCCTTCGGTTTCCGCACCACCGACGTCGACGGCAATGGCTGCGACGTACGCGACGACGTGCTCGCCCGCGATCTCACGGACATCACCTACAAATACGCCGGTTCCTGTGTGGTCGAGTCCGGCACACTGGCCGATCCGTACACCGCCCAGACCATCCATTTCGTACGTGGCCGCGCCACCAGCGCCAAAGTGCAGATCGACCATGTGGTGGCCCTTGAAAACGCTTGGCAATCCGGTGCGCACGACTGGTCCACTGCCAAACGCCATGAATTCGGCAATGACCCCTATAACCTGCTGGCCGTCGACGGTCCGGCCAATCAGGAGAAGGGTTCGGCTTCCGCCGCCTACTGGCTACCCACCAACGCCGACTACCGTTGCGACTACGTGGCCCGCCAGATTGGCGTCAAAGACAAGTACCAGCTCACCGTCACCTCCCAAGAAAAGGACGCCATGCTCGCCGTCCTCCATACCTGCCCGGGCCAGGCCGTGCCCGCAGACGAATAGGGGCTACCGCTCAGGATTGTTGAGCATAGGTGCCTGCCCCTCGTCATAAGCGCGCAGGAGCCGTCGGAGCAAAAATGTGGTGAAGTATGGTGCGGTGAACACGTGTTCGCTACTACCGATATTGCCGGCGGATAGTTTCACGCCGAACTGAATTTCCGGATAAGAATCCGAAGCGATTAGCGTCCGCATGGATTTGGCGGTGCCTTTTTTCGATTTCACCTCCACCGGCACCAGCCATTCGCGCGTGCGGACGAAGAAATCCTGTTCCAGTGTGGAATCCTCTTTTTTGTAGTAGTACAGGTCATAGCCGGATTTCCGTAGCGCTTCAGAGACGATGCTCTCGTACATAGCACCCTTATAGACACCAAGATTACGATTGGCCCGCAGATCATCACTGGCCTCGTCGTCAAGCATCGCTACGAACAGACCGGTATCGCCGAAATATATCTTGAACTTGTTTTCGTCATAATTGCCTTTCAACGGCAGTTCAGGATAGGACATACATCGGCAGATATTCACCATTCCCGAGGTTTCAAGCCATTCCACGCATCCTCGATAGTCTTTGAAACGCGCTCCGCTGGCAACCTTGCTGATTTGGAACTTCTTGTTTCCTTGGCGAGTTGCACGGGAATATGGTTGAACACGTTGAGAATTCGTGCCTGATCGAGTCCTTGCGCGTATTTGCGGATATCCTCCTGGTAGTCCAAATAAGCTGGCGCTGCAATTGCAGTGTTCCCTCGAACGTGCCAGTGCGTATATGGGAGGCGACAACCGCAGGCATGCCGCCAAGCACGCAGTAATCCATAAATGCCGTGGAGAAGACGTTCATTTCCACTTCAGAGAATGGCGTAGCATCACACAGGTGGGTGAACATGCTTTCGAATGACGGCCTCATCGTATCCGCGAGCCCACAGAAATTCTTCGAAGTCCAACGATCGCATTTCGTAGTCGGTCTTATATCCCACGCTATTGCTTTCGATTTGCTTATAGCTGATGCCCAGCATTGAACCGCTGCAAATCACATCATATTTGCCGTCGATTTTAAAGAACTTCAGTGCAGTGACGATATCAGGATGGGCCTGGATTTCGTCGTAAAAAGATGAGCGTATCGCCCGGAATGAACTTTTTAGCTGGGTCGATCAGGGAAATATTGCGGACGATGGTATCCGCGCCATAACCGTCCGCAGTGATTGCACGATATTTCGGTTCCTCAACGAAGTTGATTTCCACTACCGAACGGTAGTTGTGTGCGGCAAAGTAATCGATAGTCTCTGTCTTGCCTACTTGACGAGGGCCCTTGATGATTAGCGGGGAGCGATTCGGGTCGGATTTCCATGCATTGAGATAGGCATCGGCTTTGCGTTTGAGATACATGAGGAGCCCCTTTCCGAATTACTGCTATATCAATGATTTTACACTTTCATGAGCGAGTTTTCTACCGTCTGGCACATTTCATGAGCGAGTTTTCTAGTAATTTCCTCATTTCATGAGCGAGTTTTCGGCGGTTTGTCACATTTCATGAGCGAGATGGCGGGGAATGCCAGCTGCCAGTCCGCCAGTCATCCATCAATCGTCCGCAGATTGTCCGTCTGTTGACGCGGGAAACATGCCCGCGCTATAACTGAGCCCGGTATGAAGGGAGAAGGGAATAGGAACAGACGATATGGCAGTAACACACACCGCAGCAGATGCCATTGCGGCAACCACTATGACGAACGCCGTGGCAGACATCGAACAGGAAACACCGGAAATCGAGAAGGAACGCCAGCTTGCCGGAGTCGGAGCCGGAGCTGGAACCGTGGCAAACGGCAAGAAAAAGCCGCATGACCATGCGCTGGCCAGCATCCTCGGCCCCGCGTTCGTGGCGGCCGTGGCCTACGTCGATCCTGGCAACGTGGCGGCCAACATCACCTCCGGCGCGCGATACGGCTACCTGTTGGTGTGGGTGCTGGTGCTCGCCAACGCCATGAGCGTGCTCATCCAGTATCAGTCCGCAAAACTCGGCATCGTGACCAACAAATCCCTGCCGGAACTGCTGGGTGAACGTATGAGCGATGCCGGCCGCTTCATGTTCTTTATGCAGGCCGAGGTCATCGCCATCGCCACCGATCTGGCCGAGGTGATCGGCGGTGCCATCGCCCTGAACCTGCTGTTCGGATTGCCGCTGTTCATCGGCGGTCTGGTGATCGGCGCAATCTCCACGGTGATGCTGTGGTTCCAAGGTGGCAAGACGCAAACCACGTTCGAGCGCATCATCATCGTGATGCTGCTGATTATCACATTCGGCTTCATCGCAGGCCTGTTCGTGGACCCGCCGAGCCCCGGCGAAGTGGTCAAGGGCATGATTCCACGCTTCCAGGGCACCGACTCGGTGCTGATGGCCGCCTCGATTCTGGGCGCCACCGTGATGCCGCACGCCATCTACCTGCACTCCACGCTGGTGAACGACCATTACGCAGGCGGCGAAAAGCCGTCGATCAAAACGCAGCTGAAAGGCTCGAAAATCGATGTGGTCTGGGCGCTGTTGCTGGCCGGCACCGTGAATCTGGCGATGCTGGTGCTCGCCGCCAACTCGCTGCACGGCATGTCTGGCACGGATTCCATCGACGGCGCACAACGGGCGATCGCGCAGGTGCTTGGCCCGGTGATCGGCACGATCTTCTCCATCGGCCTGCTGGCTTCGTCGCTGAGCTCCACGTCGGTCGGCACGTATGCCGGCTCGGAAATCATGCACGGTCTGCTGCACGTTAACGCTCCGATGTGGGCCTGCCGCGTGGTCACGCTGGTGCCGGCACTGATTGTGCTGTGGTTCGCCAAGGACCCGACTCAGGCGCTGGTCATCGGCCAGGTGGTGCTTTCCATTGGCATCCCGTTCGCCGTGATTCCGCTGATGCGATACACGCATAACAAGGAACTCATGGGCAAGTGGGCTGATGGAACCGTCAAGCACGTGATTTTTATGATTGTGGTGGCACTGATTGTGGCGCTCAACGTGCTGCTGATTGTCCTGACGCTGATGGGCAGGGCGTAATAGACTCCAGCTGAAATCCTGCGATAGCACAACATAATAAGAAGCCCCGGTGCTGGAATGAACCGCACCCCGATTGTTGGACTGAAGAAATTCAGATTCGATGATCGGAGGTGCGGTTCTCTCATATGCGCGAGGATCGGAGGAGACATTACGACGACGGGTTCCGCCGCGAGGCGTTGGAACTC